>Ga0334886_1000189_pt1 | contig 104307 bp, 52 predicted proteins | sample GraSluR1_MG_9_FD_207232 | JGI IMG/M metagenome (GOLD analysis project Ga0334886, IMG submission 207232) | Sludge microbial communities from methane-producing bioreactor in Wageningen University, Netherlands - Granular Sludge_27_06-R1 | ecosystem: Engineered > Bioreactor > Anaerobic >...
AACATGAGGTTGTCTGGAACGGAAAGGATGAGCAGGAGCGCTTAGTCTCCAGCGGTTTCTATCTCTATAAGCTTGAGGTAAACGGCAGAACGGTCGCTGCCGGAAAATGTACCTTTGTGAAATGATCGTGTATCTTAGCGTTGCCAAAGAAACGCCCATGACGATAAAAAAAATATCGACACACAAGGACATGATTATAATTCATTACATTCTTTCTTTTGGACCGCCAAAAGAAAGAATCAAAGAAAAGCTCTCCGGCTGCAACAAAACAGCTAAAAATCTTCTCGTAGCTGCTTCTTTCGACAACCGAGGTGCTCTTTTCTTTGTGGCTGCGACCGAGCTCGGCGAAAGCTACTTTTCAACTTCGAAGCTCTGCTATCGTCAAACTCCTCACTTCGTTCGTCAGACAGTGTCTTCGAAGCAGCTTCTCGTACGGTTTTATTAACGCTGTTTTTTGCAACGCCGGATAAAAAAAACGGGTTATCCGATTTTATCGGTGAGTAATTTACCTCATGGGGAGGTTATAAACACAAGAAAAAGGAATCTTCAATGAAGAGAGAGAGTAGTTGATACATCCTGCTGTGATAAGATAATCTTTCTTTGTAACGTGATTTGCTAAAATGCGCAGGAGCAACCCGTTTCCCTATATTGCCTGAAAAGCGTAAGACGAACTTCTTGACAGATTTAAATTGTAGCTGATATTGAGATTATAAATTGAGAGAAAGGATGAAATATGACATGATTAGACTGAAATTGCTTTTGTTTACTTTGATCAATCTTAGCAGTATAGCAGCTTTCAGCTCTCTGTCGGCTGTTTTTTTTTCGGGCAGCGGTACCTTAGCTGATCCCTATATAGTGGTCACAGCTGAGCATCTCAGCAATGTCAGGTATTATCCTGAAGCACACTTCAAGCAGGTTTCCGATATATCTCTGGCAGATTATCATGAAGATGAAGGATGGGAACCTATAGGTTCTCTTGAGAATCCCTTTAGGGGGCTTTATGATGGAGCTTACTTCAGTATCTCAGAAATATACATCAGCGTCTCTTCTTTAAAAGACAGAGTTGGTCTGTTTGGTTATATCAGCGGAGCTGAGATAAGAGATGTCAGGATTTTAGGTGAAAGTATCTCTGGGAATAACAAAGTAGGAAGTCTGGCAGGAGAGATCAGTAATAGAACTCTGATTTCCGGTTGTTCAGTAGAAGCAAAGATCAAAGGCAACAATAATGTTGGTGGGATAGTGGGAAAAATTGGTGACAATAGTAGAATAACCAGATCCTCTGCTTCAGTAGAGATATCAGCTTCCGGCTCCAATATTGGGGGTATTACCGGGTACAGCGATAATGCCGGAATTGATAAAAGCTATGCCTCAGGCAGAATAAAGGCGGAGGGAAGTCACGTAGGCGGTTTGGTTGGGAAAAGTGACCTATCCAGTCATATTGAAAACTGCTATGCAAATGTAGATGTTGCGGGATACGGTTTTGTGGGAGGGTTAACGGGCAGCATTGGTTTAGAGGGGGAAGTGGTTAATTGTTACTCTACAGGAATCGTCTCCGGTGAAGAAGCAATGGGTGGTCTTATCGGATATAGTGAGAAAGCTGAGACGAGATCAAGTTATTGGGATATCGTTACTTCCAGGCAGACCGCATCTGCCGGTGAAAAGGGTGTTACGGGTGCAATGACTGTAGCAATGGTAGAAAACAGCGCTTTGTATAGCGGCTGGGATTTTAACACGGTCTGGGCTTTAAGAGGCTTTACGACCTACCCCTATCTGCAATGGCAGGAAAAACCGGGTATTCATAATTACCCACCGCAGGGTTATCATAAGGTTTTCAGCGGGAGAGACTGGTATTGGGAGTCATTCCCCGTGCTTTATGACAGAGATCCTATCGGATATCAAGCGGGTAAGGATGTACTTAGTCCGTTAACCGATCAAATGAGCATTTTTCTGACAAGAAATGAAGTAATCGAGCAAATGATTAATATAAGTAACATGTTTCATGGGCAAATCGATTTTAAAAGTACCCGAGGTTATCAAATAGCCTTAAACGACCGGAATGAGTATAGCTTTTTTGTTGAAGGTGATACCGGTTTTCCGCAGAATATCGAGTTCGATGCCGAGATAGAGATATCTTTGAGTATCCCAGTTAACTGGCTCGGTTATTTTATTCCTCAGACGCAGTGTGTATTCAGTGCCTTTGCAGAAGTGATAGACGATCTGGTTGAGATCCAATCGGAAGATTGGGGTCTCTACCGGAACGGGTTCGGAGAATGGGTGTATGATGCCGGTCTGGAACCTAAAGTCCGTTACGGTAAGATGTATAAAGTTAAACTTCATCCGGATGTGAAGCAGACGATTAGTTTTTCCTGGAATATCCTGGAAGAAGCAGAATACTGGGTACCAAGACCCGAACCGGAGTTCTTTTCTTTTAAAATGAAGGAATACTATGAATCTATCTTTATTGATTACATAGAAGACGATGAGGATGTCATAGAGGTTGCAGTTTTTGCTGATAATGAATGTGTCGGAGCGACTGTTTTTTCCGGGGTCTATCCCTTCGAGATACTTGCCTATACCGATCAGTCTCATGCCAATACTGTGCTCAGTTTTGCTCTTCTTCGTGGTGATCAAGGAGAGGAAACGGAGAAGATCACGCAAGTCGAGGTAAAGGATAATATTAGCGGAGAATACTCACAGCAGGTATTAAGACCTCTGAGACAAAGATATAGAGTTGTCAGGCTTCATTACAGTGATTTCGAAACGGAAACTGTTGTCATTCCAGCGCTTACCCTTTTCCAGAATAGCCCTAATCCTTTCATATTGAGAGGCACAGGCTATGGAGCGACAACTGAAATTTCTTTCAAACTCTCTGAAAGCAGAGTTGTGTCTTTAGCTGTATATGATCTTCATGGTCAGCTGGTTAAGACTCTCTTTACCGGTATTGCTGCCGGAGGAAAACACTCTGCCGTTTGGAACGGGCTTAATGAACACAACCTGCCGGTAGATCCAGGTATTTATCTTTACCGACTGGAAAGCGGGGAATGGAGGATCAATAGAAAAATGCTGTTACTCAGAAAATGAAAACAGCGAAGTGAGAGCAAGTAATGAATGACGGATAGAAAAAAAGGGGAGATTGTTTTTCTTTTTTGTATTACCGGGTGTTAATTCTTGACAGCTTATGGTATTATCAGGATCTATTCAGGCAATTATAGCAAGAAGGTGTGTTATGCCGGAAGAAAAAAATAAGTTAGAAGAGATCATCAAACTCGGTAATCTGATGACTCAAATCAAAGACGTTGACATTTTGATGGAACGGATTCTTACCGAAGCGAGAGCATTAGTAAATGCTGATGCCGGTTCCATATACAAATATGACGAGGGGATGCTCCATTTTACCTATACACAGAATGCAACTCAACAGAGTAAACTGCCGGCAGGTAAGAAGCTGGTCTATAATACTTTCTCGATGCCTATCAACAGGAGTTCCATTGCCGGTTATGTAGCCGATACCGGCGAGGTATTGAATATCGAAGATGCTTACCGGATAGACGAAAAATATCCTTTCCGCTTCAATAAAGAGATAGACCTGCAGACTAACTATAAAACTACTTCGATGCTTACCGTACCCTTGATAACAAGCAGCGGAAATATTGTCGGAGTTTTACAATTACTCAATGCCCTGAATAACGAGGGACGAGCGGTACCCTTCAGAACTTCCGATATCCCTCTGATCAAGCATTTTGCCAACAATGCAGCCGTAGCCCTGGAAAGAGCAGGGATGACCAGAGCGATAATTCTGAGAATGATTCGAATGGCGGAATTACGCGATCCGAAAGAGACCGGAGCTCACGTCAACAGGGTAGGGGCTTTTTCGGCAGAGCTGTATGAAGCATGGGCAAAAAAGCATCAGATCCCCGAAAAGGAAATGCATTATAACAAAGACCTGCTCCGAATTTCGGCTATGTTACATGATGTGGGGAAGGTCGCTACTCCTGACTCCATTTTGAAAAAGCCTGGTAAACTGACCGATGAAGAGTTTGTGATCATGAAACAACACCCTTTGACGGGTGCTCAATTGTTCTCAGACAAGCAGTCGGACATGGATATGATGTCCCAGGAAATAGCCCTTAATCATCATGAAAGATGGGATGGTTTCGGTTATCCGGGAAAAATTGATATCGAGACAGGTTTACCGCTGCCAGGCTGCGAAAAAGGTAATGGACAGGCTTGTGGTAAAAAGGGGGAGGAAACTCCTCTCTGGGCTCGTATCGTGGCAGTTACTGATGTTTATGACGCGCTCTCCTGCCGCCGTTCCTATAAAGAGCCGTGGACTCAGGATGATGTCCTGACAGAGCTGCAGCGTTGTTCCGGCAGCCAGTTCGATCCGGAACTGATAGAATTGTTCATCGGAATAACCGATATTATCCAGTCAATCCGCAAGAAATATCCGGACGAGGATTAAAAAACAGGGCTTCCGTTTCAGTAAGATGCGAAAGCCCTTATTACTTAAAGCTGTTTTTTCAATACTATCTTCCTAAGGGAAAGAATACTCCCTTTGTTCTTTCGTTATCTTCACTTTCTCTGACGATTTTTGCTACTATTCTGTAAAACCTTTTCTCCGGAGCGTCGCTGATAAAAGCACCGAAGTAGTTGGTCATTGTGGTGCCAAGCGGAGTAAACTCGCCATAAGGATCATTGGCATACTCAACGGTGTAGCGGTTTGCTCCCGGAACAATATCCCAATATATTTCAATAGTCGCATTCCCGGCATTATATAGGATGCTGACATTCTGAGGAGGATCCAGTTCGTTAGGGAGCGGTTTTTGCCAGGCACCGATGTCATAGGGAGCCACCCTGGGAGTATCGTTCATATCGGTTGTCACATAAGCCACGCTTACTCCGGCATCTATAGCGGGTGAATCATCGTGCAGGAAGATATTCCAGGGGTCAACGAACAAGGGGTCTCCGATCAGAGAGTTCGAAAAGTTACCGGTTGCAGGAAAGTCTGCCTCTGAGGTATAGTTTTCGCTGCCCCAGAGAACTTTGTTTTCATCCATACCGTAAAAGAGGTTGTAATCGATGAAGCTGACCTCTTCGGGAGCGGTAAAAACTGCTGCATAACCGGTTTGGTTATTAGAGAAGATATTATTAATAAACCTCATTTCGGAACAGCCGGTTCCCTTTTCGAAAGCCGATGAAGTTCCCTGGGCATTGTAATGGGTGAAACGGAAGGTGTTATTGACGATATCGGTCTTATTGGCATTAGCGATATACAAGTTCCTCTCGGGATCCAGGAGGTTTTGGTGATCATTCCTGATAAAGTTGTTGTAGATGTAATTAGTAAGTCCCGGTTCCTGATGAAGCCCGTCGAGATAGACTCCATACCCGCCCCTGTGATTGATATAATTGCCGAAAATCTGAAGCTTTCCGTTCATATTCAAGGCATCAATTGCGGTATTGGCAATCGGATCAAAATAGTTTCTTTGAATGGTAATGTTGTTCAGGTTCCGCAGGTAGAGTCCACGAGTGAGGTTAATGAAAGCATTCCAATAAACAACCAAATCATTATAATATTCTGTATCTGTCAGCCCGACGGCATAAAGAGCCGTGCCGCCGTCTGTAAAGGAACAGTCTTCAATAAGCAGTCCGTCAAAAACTTCACTATTGATTCTGATAAATGATCTCTCAACGTTAGTCGTACTTACAGCCAGGGCGCTGAAATCGCAGCTTTCGATGGAGATGTTTCTGTTAATACCCGTCAGTTCAACCGCAGTATGGAAGTCAGCATTAGGTATGTCGATATTAAAACCTTTTAAGGTAAAGAAATCCACTCCTCTCAGATTGAACAGATAGTTATCAGCAGCAGATGAAGGGTTATGGGAGAGAGTCACATCAGTTCCGGTAGAAGGGGCAACTCTTACTATCCTGTCCGGAGATGAAAGGGGGAATGGTCTGACGATGTAATTCTCGCCGATCAGGTCTTCGCTTACATAAATGCTTGTATTATTACTGACTCCCCGCCGTGATACGGCATCTAATGCTGCCTGAAGAGTTGGATAGTGTTCTCCGACGTTAATGACAGCAGCTACAGGAGTCAGATTATATTCCGGTACAATCCGGTTAGCCCCGATATCACGGCTCGTAATGAAGGAGTTTCCGTCCACGTCCTGATGGAAAGAGGCAACAGTTCCTTTTCCTTTCAGGAACTCAGATTTCACCATCCCTTCGGTATCGAGGAAAGGGTGAAGATAATATGATTCGGCACCCAATCCGGTGGCAGTGTGCCAGGCCTCGATACTGTCATAATTTATTCCGTCAAGAGTGGCTAAGAGAGTGCTGAGTGAGTAGAGAACGTTATTGCTCATTGTCAAGCCGGAGGCAGTAGAAGCCTGGAAAGCTTTTCCGCTCCCTTCCAGTACGAGAACGTTGTTGCGGATATTGTAACTGCCTGCTGATGAGATATTTAGAGAAATGTTCGTACCTGACTTATTTGTTTTTTCCAGATAGAGGGTATTGTGATCTATGTCCATATTGGCGACATTATTCAGGTCAACCCCTGTCAGGTTGGAATTGGAGTTATTGAGAGCGAGCAGAATATTGGATTGAAAAGCATTATTCTCTCCACTCAGATTAGAAAAAGAGATGAGGGTATGATTACTGAAAGTACCGGAAAGATTTGCAACATAGACTTTATTCTGTCTGACTATTGCATTATCATTGGAGTTGGAAATACTAATGGCTCTGAGAATGCCGCTCATGGTATTTTCTTTAATTAGAATGCTGTTCAACTGTGACGTTTCAACAGGAAATCTGACTTCGGAGAATTGATTGCCGGAAATTGAAAGTCCTGAAGGCTGCAGAAGAGGAGTGGCTGAAGAATGGCGGCTTTGAGAGTAACCGGTTTCGAAGTTAACAAATCCGGAGTCTTTTATCCTGATCCCGTTGACATAAGAAGTCCGGGCATTGACGGCAGTTGTTGCAGAGGTAAAAGAGCTTAAAGAGAAAGAACAATCAGAGAATACGATATCTCTGCTTTTTTGGGTAAGATTGACTGCATGACGGTTTATAGTAGTTAAGCCCTGGAAATCGATCTGCTTTAGAACAACCCGTTCAGCATTCCTGAAGGTAAACACAGCCTGATCGGCACCCATTCCGTCGGGAGCGGAAAAAAGGGGATTGGAGCGACCCGGTTCGATGGGCATGATCTTAAGATAGCCACCGGTCTCATCATTATATACTGCAGCAGGACGGGGGATATAGTTAAGCCGGTATTGATCATTTCTGACGCTGTTATCTAATTTGAGATAGAGGGTATCGGCAGTTGTTATTCCGATCCTTTCTATCTCTGTCAAGGCATCGTGCAGGTCTTCGAACTCAAGTCCCTGACCTACTGTGATCTCATTACCGGTAAACTGGTAAAAGCTGTGATAGAATGGAAACTCATAAGCTCCGATATCATAGGGAACATCTCTGAAACTACCCCAGTGATCGATCGTGACCCTGTTTGTCCAGAATGCTTTATCTTTAACCCAGGGGGAGTTTGACTGCATGGTTTCGGTAAAGAAGGGGTTAGCTATGTGTGAGTTCGCATCAAAATCGGGGAAAGCTGCTCTGAAATCGTTTAACGTGACATAAGACTGCTGGATTTTAGTTAAATATATCTCTTCCGAATAGTAGCAGTTATAATCTATTACCAGATTGGCTCCGCTTCCGGGAAGCTGGGCAAAATCAAGGATCAAGCCGTTGATTGCCCTGATGGCATTGTTGATGATCCTGCTATTCGTCGGGAGAGAATACCCCCCAATACCTTTAGCATTCGTTCCCGAAACGTCTATACTGTTGTGAAGAATGTCAAGATGATTTGAATTGCCGAACATCTTTATACCTTCAGGTCCGCCGTTGTTAGGTCCGATAATTCTGATTATGTTATTGGCTATCAGATTGGTGTAGTTACCTTCTGTATCTACGGAACCGCTACAACTACTTAACAGAATACCACTGTTGTTGTTTATTGAATCAATCTTGTTACAGGTAACCCGAAAGCCAGAAAGATTGTTCAGGCTGATGTTGTTGAAGAAGCTATTAATAAACTGATTGTTATCGATAACAATATCATCGGTCAAGATAATATGAACAGGTTTGTAATTTCCGGTAAACTGAGAATTTTTTAGGACAAGGTTATTACTTCCGGTATGAGGAGAAATGTATAATCCGTAAGTATTATTCAGGAATTCACACCCGTTAAACTCGATGTTTTCGATGACCGAGTCAGAAGCTGCGTAATAAGCACTCCGGGTTAAGCTTTCCTGCATAACACCGGAACCGATAAAGGTAGAATTGTTGAAAGTAACATCGGAGACAAAGCCGTAAGTCCGGACAAGATTGGAGTGAGTTGTGTTCTGATTCGAAAAGGTAACGTTCTGAAAATGAACGTAGCTGCTTCTTGCCAGGGTAACGAGATAGTTATCATCTGCTCCTGCCGGGTTATGAGAGATCGTATTGATTGCGTTCCCTTCTATTTGCAGCACGTTATCTGCTGAAGCTCCCGGGATTTTGCGGAGTGTAACATTTCCTGTATAAGGCTCAGCTAATACGAAGAAGACATCGGCGCTTATCCCTCTGAGAGCTGCCTGCTCGAGAGCAACATCAAGACTACCTAACAGATGCAGAGAACCAATCTGATAGGTTCCGGCTAACGGGGCATAGTCTTCATTGTATTCAGATTCGTAAGCACCGATATCGGGATTGGTTTCGTTTCTCTCCGTTCCGGCGATATCAGTTGTTATAAAATCAATCTGAGTTCCCTTGTTCTGCAAATATATGCTATAGAGCAGATAGTCATCTTCATCTTCGTCCTCGAAAACCGGGTCAAGTGACATTGAGTTCCTGAGGAGAGAGTTGGCAGCGAGGTAATCGGTATAATTAACGTAGTTGATGTTATTGTTGCGGATAGTGAATTTGCTCAGAGCAAAGATATTATTGTAGTCTTCTCCTGCTCTATCGGTGTTTCCCAGATTCAGAGCCATTCCTGTACCATACGCGATAATCTGGTTGTTCAGATAACTACCCTCTGTGTTGTTTGTAAAAGAAGCGGCATACGAACTCAATGAGGTTTCGGTTTTGAGGATCAAAGTATTATGAAACACTTTTGCATAGTTGCAGCCGGTGACATTAAGGGCATCTGCCTGCAGATTAAAAGCAGTTCCTTGATCGTTGAGACCGGAAACGGTAACAATGTTGTTATAGACGGCATTCGTATGCATTGCAGTCAAGGCAAAAGCAACGGAAGTGAGCTTTATACCGTGACTGCGGGTAGAGAGACGATTGTTGAAGATGTTGGGGTAAGCTCCGTTATTCATCTCAATTCCGAACTTAATGTCGGCTATAATATTGTTATTGATGACTGCGTAGTATGAGCGGTCAAGGTGAATAGCTTTGATCCCGTTGTTGAAGATATTGTCCGAGATCTCTATATTATGGAGATTCAATACGGCAGTACTTGTGGTAGAATGCAGGTGTATCTGAAAACCGCCGTCATGAAATTCATTACCGGTAATAACAATATCATCTATCCTGTCCGGATCAGAATCGGACAGCATGTAGATGAGGCTGTGGTGAACAGGATCAATGATGTCAAAACCGGAAAACTTGTTTTCTGCTATTGTTATCTCTGAAGAATCTCCGGCGACATAAATAGCTGTTCCGTAGAAGAGCTGGCTCTGAAACTTCAGCCCGCTGAAGGATAATCTGCTTGAGTTATCGACTTTGATGATGAAGTTATTGAAGCTGGAAGCGTTGGAATTGGTCAGTACAACATCACCCAACTCAGTTCCCTCAGCACGGCTAAGCTGAATCGAGTATAATCCTGAGGGATTTAATCCTGTTATCTCGATCTGTTCGTCATAGGTTCCGGAGTTAACAGAAAGGATAATGTCTCCGGCCATTCCATTTGTCTGAAGAGCATCTATAGCACTCTGGATAGTAGTGAAATCACTAGCAATTCCTCCGATAGTGTAAGCGCCTATCATAGGAGTTGCCAAAAGACAAGAAATACTTACAAAGCTGAAGAAAAGCAATAAAATAGAGTTTTTCATTAAGTGTACCTCGTTATTCAATGTTTTGGAAAATCATCAGTTTTTGGGGCTTAATAGCTGTCAATCTCCAATTCGACAGTTGTTAAAGAACCAATACGAGGTATAATGCCTATGTTATAGAGAATAAACATAGTTAGGCAGAGAAAAACAAAGAAGCGGAGGCTCCCTTTTTATCTGCCGGAAAGACATATCATTGATCAGAGTAGAGAATCATCTAAAGAAAATCAATCATCCAGTTCTTCAAAGAGGACTTCGACAGCCTTTTTTATCTGCACATCATCCCTGTTTATAATATTTTCAGGAGTCATTTCTATTTGAATATCGGGCTGGGCTCCCGTACCTTCCATGTTGATCAGATCCTTCGTAAACCAGCCGTGACCGGGCATACGCATGGAAGAACCGTCCATTAGCTGGTAATGTCCGGTGCCGATGACCCCGCCGCCTGTCGGCATTCCGATAACTTTGCCGAGTTGTTTCTGCTGAAAAAGAATAGGGAAGATCTCAGCATCGGAAAAGGAGTTTTCGTCAATAAGCAGAGCAATTGGTTTATCCCAAACAAGAGAAGGAGATGCTATAAGCTCATTGTTGTAAGCCCTTGAAGTGGTAAAAGCCGTGGAACGCCTGGTCAGAGTATCTATCAGCCAGTCACTGAGATTCCCGCCCCCGTTTCCTCTGACATCGATGATAATAGCATCTTTATCATAGTTTCTGGCAAACAGGTCATCAAGGAAGGGTTCAACGCGTGTGTGGGACATTTGTGGTATGTGAAGATAACCGATTTTGTTATCACTAAGCTCTTCGACTAATTCTCTGTTACGGTTAACCAGATCATCATAAAAGAGTTCATAAATGTCCCATAACGCTAAACCTTTAACAAAAACGTCTTTAGTTCCGGTGGAAGTTGCGATCTTGAGATGGATCTCTTTTCCCAGTTTATCTTCCAGCAGATCCTCTATACTTACATAGGGATTGATTTCCGTGTTATCAATGCTCAGGAGAAGATCTCCCTCTCTTATCCCGTATTTCTGATAGAGGGTTGACCCCCGATAGACATCACGAAAGCGAATCCCTTTCTCCAGGAGAGTACTATTGTCAAAAGAACAGGCTAAGTTAGCAAATTGAGTTTGATCTCTGCGTCCTTCACGGCGGGGATAAAAGCCGGTATGAGAGGCATCCAGTTCTCCGATCATTTCATCAACAATACTGGAAAAGTAACCCATGTTATAGGAGTGTTCAACGTAAGGTCTGTAGCGCTCATACATCTCATTCCAGTCACGACCGTGCATAGCGGGGTCATAAAACTCGTAACCGAATTCAGCCCACAGTTCATCAAATACACTTCTGTTCAATGCTATTACATCATATTCGTAGCTAAACTCGTTTTTGACTATCTCTTTTTTTCCGCTTTGAGGGTTAATCTTCAGCAGCTGATTATCGAGAACAAGGTAGAAATGCTCATTCTCCTGGTGATACTTGAAGTCGGTTTGAAAGTCGTTTATCCTTCCTGAAAGCGAGACAATCTCTTTATCGTTCTCACCTTCGTAATTAATTTTTCTGATGCTATAATTATTCTCCAGATAGTTCCAGTTTACATAGTAAAGAGTTGAATCGGACTCTATATGAACAGGATAATTGTAACCGGGTTTGTCGCTAATAGTCTTTATTCTTTTATCTATTCCTGCAATCTGGACCCGGAAAGTCCGTTCCTTTAGCGATTCTTCTATGGCGAGCCGTGCTTTTCTTGCCTCCGGCAGCTCTGCGAGAATATCATCCCAATGATCTTCAATCTTATTAAAATCAGGTTTGGGTATCAGATCAATCCTTACCAGCTCTTCTCCTAACGACATAAACAGCGTTTTCAGATCTTTGCCGAGATAAAGCCTCCCGATGTAGCTCGTACTGCTGAATAACCGACTGCTTGTCTTGTTGTGGAAATCGTAAAGTTTGAGATGCCTGCTATCATTCTGAGGATCTCCGACAACGTAAAACGCATAGTCCAGTTCGGGAGTAAAAGCCAAAAACCAAGACCAGACAGGTTCTTCTTGGAGGAATTCAGTTACCTGACCGGTTACGACGTCGAGCATTGCTACCCTATAATACTCTTCATCATCTTTGTAATGAATTGCAATCTTTTCCGGTGAGACAAGAAAGATCCGCTCGGTGTATTTACCTTCCGACCAGCTGTTCTTATGTATTATCTCCGGATCATTGATATCAAGCCAAAAGATCTCTAAACTACCTTGTTCTCTTTTGGTGAAGTAAACAGTTCGATTATCTTCCAGGATCAGGATTTGATCTATTCCTTTCTGGTCAAAAGTTAGCCTTCTTACCTCTCCGCCCTTTTCCGGCATAGCGAACAGGTCGTATTTATAGGAGAAAGCTATCAGTTTTCCATTGGGAGAGACAGCGGCATTGGAGGCGACATTAGAGTACTTCTCCTTCTTGATAAAATCAGGGAGAAAGTCTTGTTTGATAATGAGATCTAGTTCTTCGGCAATACCTGTTTCCGGATCATATTTCCAGATCTTATCGAACTTCTCAAAGACAATTCTGTCGTTTTCACGTGCTATCGAGATACAGCGAACAGACCAGTCAGCAAAAGAGGTTAACTGTTCCGGATTAGCGAAATCATAATCCTCAACCCGGAAGAGTTGAAATTTTTCTCCGTCCGAAGCGGCATAATAGATATAGGGATCAACGTGCGAATAGACCGGATATCTTGCTGTAGTATCGGTGAAAGTGAGCTGAGTATAACTCCCTGTCTCGGTATTGTACTCCCAGAGATTCCCTGCAATGCTCCCTCTGTAAGCCGGTCTGTAGGGATCACCCTTCAGATTGAAGACTATCTTCTTTTCACAGGGTGAAAGTTTGCTAAACCGATGTGAGATGGGAGTTATTTCTCTTGCTCTCTTGCCGTCAGGAAAGAGCTCATACTGACTCCAGCCGGTGTGATAATGGTATTTTGTTCCCATGAGACGCTCACTGTCCTGATACCAATCGCTAAGCGATATGTCGCTACCCTGGTAAACCGGTTGAGCAAAACCACCCTCCGAAGGTATGAGATAGATACCCTCTTTTCCCTGCCGTTCCGAGATAAAAGCTATCCATTTCCCGTCGGGAGAGAAGATGGGAAAACTATCCTGCCCCTCCGAAACCGTTATCCGTTTAGCCTCTCCACCTTCAAAAGGAACCAGCCAGAGATCGGACATATAGCTAAAGCAGACCATGCTGCCGTCGGGTGATATTCCCGGAGTTTTCATAAAGCTTGGACTATAAGCAAGCAGACTGTTAGTTATTAAAACGATCAGAACTGTTAGCATTGATTTCATGTTCTTTACCTCTATCTATTGCTTTTTAAAACTGATTTTTCATCTTTAAAACCGTGTATATAAATCTAAAAGATGATCAGATGAAGGAAGAAAAATCTGGGGAAACCTGTCAAGAATCAATATCAGTCTTCCGGGAGCTTCTGACCAAAGGAGCAGGATCTCCCGCAGAGGGAGAGGGGAGACAAGTGAAGGAAAGCGGTTCCTTGTCAGAAATACTGAGATTGGACATGAAAAAATGTATATCAAGAAAAACCCCTTCTCAAGCTGGCAGAGAAGGGGTTTAACTTCGCTGTTTTGACCACCTAAAACAGTCATTTAACAGCTTTTTTTATCGTATCATCTTTACCGATTATCTGGTAACGGGTAAGGGTGAAGCGACAACACGATAATAACGACGGTTAGATGCTGCTTCGCTGTATGTTGTTACGGAACTATCCTGGTGCATCAACAATTGCCACCCTTGCAGCGGGTCAGATTCATTAGTTACCGGCTCAGATCTGGCATATATCTTGTAGGAATTGGCACCTTCCACGGTATTCCAGTTAAGGTAGAAGACTCCATTCTCCAGGTAAGCGGAGCTGATAATCGGAGTTGCCAGCACTGATGCGGTCTCTCTGGTGTGAATATTACTGAGATGGAAATTTATCTCCGGATCAATTCCACTCGGTCTTTCCATATAAAAACCGAGTTTGACGGTTCCTTCCACTCCCGAAAGACTTACTATAACCTGTTCTCCGCCGGCTGCAACCGGATCACCATTCAAACCGGAAAGTGAATATATCGTGTTGCTTGCCGACCAGGTTACACCGTTATCAGAGGATACTACAACTGCAAAGAAGTCCTGCGTTCCAAGTTGAGCCGGTTCTTCGCTATTCAACTCTGTCACGGCAATATCGAAGACAAGTTCGTAGTCTGCCTCTAAATCGTTCATATCGATCGGAGGGCTTATGAACCAACGGTGAACTGATTCCGAGGTAGCAACTCTCAATCTGATCCTTGCTCCCCAATCATTTTCCGGATTATTGGCGAAAGATGCACTGACCCAATCTGCGCTTGAGCTTGGCGAAAACTCGCTGTTTTCAGTTAAAACTCCGAAAGGCTTTTCCCAGTCTGTCGGTGGGAAGGGCATCAGATTAACCGTAAATGGAACTGAAATTGTCGGATCGTAACCGGTTCCGGATAAAGATATCTGATAATCACTCCTCGGAACAGGAATGTCTTCAGTATTACCATGCAGGGAGGCAGAGGGAGTAATGGAAATGCGTTCGGAGAGTTCTTCACTGATCACGATAGAGGCGTTTTTCGAACCTTCCGAGTCAGGGGAGAACCTTACTCCGATAACAGCAGTATCGTGGAGGATCAGATGAACGGTTTCTTCTAAATTATCAAGGATGAATTGATCGGGATTATCTCCCGTCAGACTTATCTGCGAAGGATCTATAGTCAAAGTTCCTGTTCCTGCATTACTGATGATGAACTCCTGGATGACACTTTCCGTATAAAGATTCTGGACACCGAAATCCATCTCATTGAGCGAGACTTCCAATACCGGGTTTTCAGGTATCTCTGAAACCGAGAAATTAGTTACATAAAAGCGGTTATTGGGAGTTAATCCGAAAGGTCTTTCGGCATAAAAACCGATCTTTACGGTACCGGCAATGCTTTCCAGATCGATCGAAACAGTCTCGCCGGCAGGAGAAATCGTCTCGGGAAACTCCCAGCTTTTCAGGATATTGTTCTGACTCCAGGTAACGCCGTCATCATAAGAGATAACGACAGCGATCAGGTCATTTTCACCTAAATCAGTTTGCTCGGAACCGGCGGAAGGGGTCAAAGCTATATCGAATTCTAAGCGCTTGTTACCGGAACCAAGATCTATGGGGGGTGTTACCAGCCAGTGATTTCTTGCCCCCACTATTTGAATATGAGCGCTGTTGTTAACTTCACCGGTGTTGGCAAAAGGATGATGGTTCCAGACGGAGGATGCCGGAGTCAGTTCACTGTTTTCAGTCAGCAGTCCTGAGTATATTTTCCATTCGAGAGGGGGGAAGAGGGAGCCTGTAAACGCTTCTGTATGTGGCGGGATTATAGTTCCGTCATAACCAATACCTTCTAATGTTATATCGTATGAAGTTCTTTGAGTATTATCTGACCTGGGGTTTCTTGTCACATTGCTTGAGAATCTCACCTCTTCACCAAACGGATCCTCTATTCTTAGTATTGCATTTTTTGCGCCAAGGGAGAGGGGAGAGAAAGAGACGGAGAAGCTGAATGATTCACTCATGCCTAAATAGATCGTCTCTAAGAAGTTGTGAGAAAACTCAGCAGCATGGTCTCCAGTTAAAGAAATATCCTCAGGTCTGACTTCGAGTAAACCACCTCCTGTGTTTGTAATCGTGATCAGTTCGATATTGCTTGTCTGGTTGATATGAACTGCATTAAAGTCAAGATGATCAGGATTATATGAGAATTCAGGAATAACAGGGAAGGGTTCGAAGTTTACATTCAGAGTAAAAGGAGTAGTTTGTTGCCCTTGACTCGTCGAAACTATCAGATAATAGAAGCCGGGATCAAGAACAAAGCTTTCGATAGCAGCAGTTGAAGCAAGATTTACAGCATAGGCAAGAAGCGGTGCCGGAGAACCAGGATCAGGTGTATTCTGCATCAGGAAGATGCCCACCATGCTCGTTCCAGTGATATCTGCAGAAAACCACCCTTCGTCAAAAACTTCAAACTGAGCGACAAAATCATTACCGCCAATAAACATGCTGTTAGGGAGAATATCGGTACTGGAATAATCATTACCGTAATGCTCGGTATGATCCTGATAGTTAGTCAAGGGGAAGCTTTCAATGACAAATGGGTTCTCCCATGTTGAACCGGCAGGTCTTGGCAAAGCCTCTCCGGTGAGATTTATTGTGGAAAGACTTCTTTGGGAAGCACTGCGGTCTCTTTTACTTTGCTCAAGTGATATATTACTCTCCCTGAGCGGGATATCACTGCTAAAGATTTCTACATAAGCACTCTTTGGTCCTGCAGTATCAGGGGCAAAAGTTACTCCGATGTTGGCGGTGGTATCTCCGCTAAGTACTATTGTTTCGGTTATTTCGCTCAGAGTAAAGTCGAGATAGTCATCACCCATAAGCATCACATTCCCCGGGTTTATGGTAATTGTTCCATCTCCTGCATTGGAAAGAGTGAATTCCTGAACAGTCGATTCGCTGTTTACTCTGATCTCTCCAAAATCATGGGAACTGGGTGTTATGACAAGTTCGGGAGGTAAGGGCTGCCAAATCGTTATATCGTCTATTGCGAACCCTTCATCAGTTATAGATGAGTTAGAGAGAAATCTGAAACGGAACATGATCATTTCCTGATTGGCCAGTTCCGAAGGTAAAGCGGTTGAGTAAAGCGTCCAACCGTCGGAAGTGCCTGACCACATAGGCAGGGGGAAAGACCCGATGCCCTCATCATTGTTATAGAAACCTTCTGCTACATAAACATAATACCAGGAGGTACCATAATCTATCGAAGTCTCCAGAATAAGATAATCTTGATCTTCTTCCGTGCGGAAATTCATCCGGACAGAGAGGTGAGGGTTATCCAATTCGGAAAAATCAAAGACGGGAGAAACTAACCAAACATCCGAAAGATTTACATAATCGTATTCGAGAATGGTCATCCAGCAGGTCGTGCCGCTATACGCTGAATTGATCTCTGCTTGAGCAGGTGTGCCTAACTCCCAGAGATACATGCTGCTGTTTGCGTCTCCGCTCCAGTTGCCATGACCATTCTCGAAGTCTTCAAAGTAGGGGAATTGACTTATTCGAACAGGCTCTTCTTCATAGGTAAAAGACCAGATCGGACAATTCAGGGCATCTTCACGGCTCCTGTTTCCGGTTCTCTCTCTGCCCGGAGGATCGGTCGTAGGGATTACCTGCCAGTAGTAAGTCTGACCAAAAGTGACTTCGAAGAAGGGACTTATTTCATGGTAACCCGTTCCACCGACGACGTAGGTTTCGGCATAACCCTGCATATCGGGTTCTGTGCTTGCTCTGACTCTGAACCCGATGGGATCGGAGTAAGTCGGTGTATTTGAATAAATCCAGGCCAGTTTGGAATGAACCGATACGTTTTCAGAGTTATCGGCAGGGGAGGGGGTGTGAGCGATATAGGGGTATGGGGGATAATTGACTACTTTAACGTCATCAATGAACCAGTGGTTCAGATCATAGGGAAGACCTGAGAAGACCCAGGCTATGCGCAAACTGTCGGAGCCTACACCATGCTCAAGGTCGGTCAGGGTCAAACGGACTGCCTCTTCTATTATAGAACTGCTGACGTTTTCCCATTCCTGAACCGGGTATTCGTCTAATCTGTCGATTGCTAAGACTTTCAGGGTAAAAGAGTTAGAATAATGATCACAAGAGTGCTTAAAGGCAAGCTCAAGCTCAACGTAGTCAGATGTATCAAGATAAGGGGAGTATAAGTAGTATTCGCCTGATGGTTGGTGTGACCACTCATATCTCATCTCCGGTGCCTCTCCACCCGCTAAGCTGCTGTTTGTGACATACCAGTATGTATCGTCTCTCTCCCAGTCCGCAGGGATCGTATTGAGAGCTACATCCGAAAAATCTTCATCGAGCAGGAGATTGACGATTCTTTCTATTCCCTCTCCGTAAAGGGAAACATTGTGAATATCTCTTGTCCGGTTATTATAGGCAGGTTGATTGCTTCTTACAACGGAAAGGTCTCTTGCTCCGTTAAGATTATCGTTTATTTGCAGGGATGCTTCTTTGAGTCCTATAGAAGTTGGAGCAAAACTTACCCAGACAAATACCGATTCTCCTGAGTATATAGGCAGAGTTTCAGTAAAGGGGATGTACAGATCGAACTGAGAAGCGTCTATACCGGTGATTTCGAGGTCGGAAGGAGATAATTCAATGACTCCGTATCCTGTATTTGTGATTTCAAATTCAACTTCTCTGGTGATCCTTCCCTCTTCTATCATACCGAAATCATAAGACAGAGGATAGATAGTCATTTCGGGAGTAGCTGCATCCCAGATTGAGATATCGTCAATAGCGATGCCGTCGTAACTGACTGTGGAGTTGGAAACGAAACGAAATCTCAAATAAACTATGTATTCGTTTTCCAAACCGTCTAAGGAAGTACTGAATTCTCTCCATACTCCATCTATTCCGGGAGAGTTACCTGACCATTTAGGGGGTGATAATGAGCCGCTGCTGCCGGTATTATTGTAAAAGCCAGTATCCCCTGTTACTTTCTGCCAGCTGTTTCCCCAGTCAACAGAAGACTCCAGTATCATTCCGTCATAGCTGTCTTCACACCAGATGTTTAACCAGACAGAGAACATAGGGAGATGAACTTCCGAAAAGCTCAGCGGGGGAGAGATTAACCAGCTGTCGGCATTATGGTCATAGTCTGCATCTAAATAGGTCATCCAGGCATTAAAATCACTATAGGCGCTATTGATGACACTGTTAAATTCATCAGGGCTTCCCAGTTGCCATTGATCATTGCCTGCGTCAGCACCACTATACCAGCCTGCAGCTCCGGCTTCAAAATTCTCGAAATACGGGTAGTCTGTCAGGACAGCTAAACCGGAAAGAGGAATCTCATGGATCTCTCTTGTTACGGCTTCTCTGGCAATTGGAGTTATTTCCGTAATATTCAGATTACCGCTGCGGCTTAGATTGTCGTTTATACTTAGAGCAGCCGTTTTTTGACCTATGCTGCCGGGTAAGAAAGTAACACTGATAACAGCAGATTCCGAATTATCAAGATAGGTAGTCTGAGTGATGTTATCAAGATAAAACTCTAAGGCATCGGGTCCGGTTATCTCAATATCCCAGGGATTTAAAACAATCGTACCATCTCCGAGATTAGTAATAAGGAATATCTGTTCATAAGAAACAGAACCCGGTTCTACTATCCCGAAATGGCCAAAGGGGGGAACGATATGAAATTGCGGAAATACAGGGTCCCAGTGAATAGTACCATAATACCCCGTGTCATGATAATCTTCTCCGGCAAACATTCCCGAGTAATTACTAAAGGTTACCGAGTTCCAGGGATTGATACGCTGCACATTGTATAAACTGCCCCAGGTATTCTCAGGAAATCTAGCCCCGGTTATATTGTATTCTCCGGTTGCATTAAATCGGAAAAGCGTTCCGCCACTTTCTCCGTTGCGGAAAGTACAGCCGGTGAAGGTGTGGTCGGTATCAACATAGGAACCGTTGCCAATATTGATACCGGTTAAATCCATCCGCTCGAAAACTGTGTATTCGGCTCCGATAAGAGAGTTATTATTTGCCGTAAAGGAATAATATCCGTCACTGCTGGTAATGAGAACCGGTTCTGCAGGAGTTCCGAGAGAGTAGAACTGCCCACCGGAATCAATAGTAAGAGATGAATTGTCAAACAAATCAAGAACAGAGTTGCCGGCTAAAGAGAATTTTGCATCAGCTCCGACAGTTAAACTACCTTCGAAAGCTAAAGTATGACCATTGAGGTTAATTAGTCCTGAGTCAAGGCTTAATGTCGTCCAACCGGTCAGATTGACATCTCCGGAAATGTCGACAATACTTTCCTCACTTTTATCAATCAGTAAGGAACCCATCTGAGCATTTCCTTTCACATAAAAATCTATGTCGCTTTCATCTATGAGTTTAACTATACCGGTATCATCATTAAAGGAACCGTTTGACTCTACCAGAAAGTCTCCGTGGAATTCCTTTGCTCTTCCGGATAGTCCGTATGACCAATCTCCATTTAGAATCTTGAAGTCACCCGTTACAATTGTGTCTTTGAAAGGCTTGACACTACCTCCGGTTTTATCGACAATAAGATCAGCAAAGAAGAAATGCGCAGCATAGTCGCTATTTAAGGTCTGATTCGTACTGCCGTTCAAAATCACTCTGTTGTTAGTTGCAGCATTGAAACCGGTAGGGTAAGAGAAGAGGTCATTTCCGTCATAGAGATTACCTGAGAGGCGGAGAGTGTTTAAGGTCTCTGAAGAAGTAATGTCCAGACCGCCACCATCCATTATGCCAAGGTTACCCCTAACATCAAGGGTAGAACCATCACCCAGCTTCATCAATCCGAAAGTGATGCCCAACCATCCTTTTACTGTCATTGTTGCGTCGTTCATTATCGTCAATTCTACCAGGTCAGGGGTACTCTTGTTAACTCCAACATTGTTGAATGATTCAGTGGAGACTTGAGCATTGCGGTCGAAATTGAAGTTAACTATGCCGTTCCCTTCAACAAACCTGTTTGCTCCAGTATCATTTATCCAGCTTCCTTTCAGATTGATAACAGAAGATTCATTTGAGCCGTTCAAATACCCTCCGGTAAGATTTACATTGCCGTTAACATTCAGGGTATGATTCAGAACACCAAAGGTACCTGAGTTTATCGTCAGATTATTGATAGTTATATCGCTGCTCAGATAACACGCGCCTGAGCCGGTTTTGCTGATAATCAGATCATTAAGATAGTTTCCGGCAAGCATCTGTATGTCAGCAGACAAAGGACCGATCAGTTCAATAGCTCCGCTATTCTGTTGAAAACCAGGTTGCATAGCTCTGATACCCCAACCGACTTTTACCGTACCACCATTGATTGTGAGGTTACTTCCCGTTCCGAATTGCATACCGCCGTTGGTGATTTCTAATGAACCTCCATTGATAACGGTCTCTCCGGCAAAGCTATGGTAAGCTCCGGTATAATCAGCCTGTATATCACAAAATCCGCTGTTGATAGTAAGAGTAGAGCTTGCTCCCTGAAAGAGGGTATCATAAATTGTTATACCTCCGCCAGTGATGAGTAGATTACCATATATAGCCAATTCTGAGCAGGATAGCGAACTTTCTTCGGAGAGCACAAAGTCTATACTGTTAGTGCTTACGGAAAAGATGCCTTCTACCCATAGGGAAGTGTTGTTCAGTGAAAGCCTGTTGTTGTCGGCAATAGTAAAGTCCCCGTTTACATCGATAAAACCATTTTCATTGCTGACAGTATTATTGATCTGTGGTGAGACAGGATTGTTTTTTGCTATTAGCACATTCCCGAATTTCTGTGAACCGGTAATACTATGGATTGCTTTTGGTTCAGTACCTTTGAAAACAACTAAGTTGTTTCCTTGTAAAGATGCTAAGCCCCCATTGAAGTACCAGTCACCGTAAACATCAATCTGACCGTTATTTACATCTGCAGATGAACCGCTAAGCCATTTGACATCCCGCATTACTTTGAGCAGATCGTTTGCTGAGTTCATTCTAAGAATACCGGTTATGAGCAGATCATTTTCAATAGTGACTGTCTTGCCGCTGATGTCCAATATTCCTGAGTAGATATCGAGATCATTATCAATTGCAATGTTTGATAAAAGGCTTACGACGGGATTAGATCTATCCTGATTGTTATCTCGTTCTACTCTGGAAGCACTGCCTTTGTTGATTATCAGATTGTTGAAGGCAGTGGCGTTTGCTGAGAAGATTGAGCTGTTCTCTGCTCCGGCAATTTCTATAGTTCCATAAGCAAAATAGAGATTCAATCTTTCGTTTCTGAAGTTCCCATAGGAAATAATTTTCCCTCCTGAGATACCGTTAACCAGACTGTAACCATTATCCTCGAAAGTTATCCCGTTATCTATGATGTTGAGATTACCTCCGCTCATTGTCAGGTTACAGTTACGATTGAATGGTATTCTGGCATCTCCGTTGCCGCCATAGATATTCAGGTTACCATAAGAAATATTGAAATCAGCTTCCAGATTGATTGTTTGGGCTGAATCCTGATAAAGATTTATGGTTCCGGACTCGAGAATATAGCCCCCTTTTACTCCGTTCCCTTCGAGATCATAAGCTGTAAAAATGCCGTTGTTCCGTACTCTGATACCACCGGATGTCCATTTGTAGATATTGCACTCAACTTCGGAATCATTAATAATCAGGTTACCACTGCTGCTGTTCTCAAGTGTATCAAAGCTGACGTCCTGAATGATCTGATCTCCTGTTCCGCTGAATTTTACAGTGCTGTTAGCTCCGGCGAAATTGGTCGGTAATCCTGACAGGTTGTGCCAGTTACCCTTTATCTCAATAATTCTGTTATGACCAAACATTACCGTTTGATTACGAAACTCAATATTGCCGTGTAATAAGATATTGGAGGCAAGAGTGATGAATGAGTTTTCCAGAGCCAGATTGTTTATTCTACTGCCGACAGAGATTGAGAAAGCACTATCGGAGATACCTTTGAGGATTAGTTCGCCGGAGTTGAAAACGATATCTCCAGTAACCTGATAAAGAGTATTGATGGTTATATCACCATTATAGTCGTTTTGAAAACAGCCTTCTGCAGAGACTACTAATCCCTGCTGTAAAAATAGATCAGAAGTTGAGTCAGATAAGTAGATAGCCCTGGCACTACCTGATTTATTGACAGTTAGCTTCCTGATAGTAGCCACAGGGGAAGAATTGAGCAGAATCTCAGAGTCAGAAGAGCCGGAAAAGGTCAGGTTAAGTCTGTCTAAACTGACAGTTGCTCCTTGCATTATGTTAAAGTCTCCGGCAACATTCATCTCGATTGGATTCGCTATAATCACTGATCCTAATTCACCAACGCTTAGACTACCACCAAGGTTGGTTGTTGCTGTGTTTCCCAAAAAGGTAAGCAATCCGCTAACTGCGATATTTCCGGTTACATTGATGGTCGGTTCAGTTAGTGTGAGTGTATTGTTAGGGGTGATAATAATAGAGCCGGCATTAATCGTGGTGTTTGTCAGGCTGCCGGCATATTGACTGAAGATTTTTAATCCTCCCCCTATGTTAAATGTCAATGGCTGATGATCACTATAAATCCTTCCTGTAATAGTAAAATCGGTATTGATATTAGTCGTGCTGTTGTAAAAAGTAACGTCAGAGTTCTTCAAGATAGTTAAACTGTTGATGTCGATAACAGTGCCTGAGGGTACTATTGGCATATTATTGCTAAGGGACGTAATGATAACATCGGTATTCTGTCCCGGAATAGTGTTCATAGCCCAGTTATCCGGATTGTTCCAGTCTTCATCAACACCGCCGATCCAGCTCCCTTCCGAGAAGTATGATATATCTAATGAAGCATGAGCAGACTCGTTACTCCAAACGACAAGAGCATAATGCCCGGCTTGAGATATATTTACAGTACTTTCAGCTAAACCGTCTTGCATGTTAGCAGAAAAGAGGTTATTACTCTTAGCTTTATAAGGGTCGTCATTTGAGCTGTACAATGCCATGCCCAGATTTTGATGACCTTCACTATGAATTCCTGCGAAATGATACTGCCCCGGACTCAGATAGACGCTATATATCTTCACTACTTCATTAGGTTGCATGACCAGAGTTGTTTTTTGGTTTTTTGTCAGATATTCATTCCCTACAGCTCTGGTAACATTAGCGGGGGCATTGTTTGTAATGTTTCTAATCTTAAAACCTCTTTCATGGGGAGAAACTAATGACTGGTCAAAAACGATGAAATTCGCTCCCTGCACTGCAAGAGATTTTTCAACAGTGCTGTTGAATGTTGGGCTGTTGTGCAATTCCAGATAAAACCTCGCTGCCGGATCAAATCCTCTGACCCCGATCACTTCCCAGACATTGGATTGATTGATGGTATTGCAGGCGATATAGTACTGTGGATTATTGTCCGTTTGCTGCGAATAGTTTATGTCTTCAACTGTTCCGCCGGGTCTAATTCGGAAATTTCCCTTAGAACCGTCTCCACCGAGGATATCAGTTCCATCATAAGCCTGAACTGCTATTCTCCCCTGTTCTGTTGGTGTGCCGGGAATAATCCAGTCATACCAGTACTGATCGGTTATCCCTTCTGCCAGAACTTCCCAGGTCGATAGAGAACCGCTTCCTCCGTCAGAGCTGTAGAATATTCTGAAGTCCTGATTAAGAGAAGATGCTTCCCAGAGTATTTCCCGTGCTTCTCCGCTGAACCATTCTTCTGCTCCATTTTCATCACCGTGCCAATCAGTAACCCCGTGTGGATGTAGAATTTTTAGATGAATACCATACCCATCACCGGGCAGTATTTTACTTACATCATCGAATTCACTGGAATGAAGATTCTCTATCCAGGGTCTATTAGGATCATGAACAGCTACGTAAGTGCTGTCGGCTGCATATCCCATTGCCGTTACAGAATGTCTCGGTATATTGCTGATAGTAGGTCTGTTTTCGTTGATACAACTGACCTGATAGTTATAGTTAAATGATCCTCCGCCTGCATAGGTGCTGCCGGTATAGCCGTTCTGATTTAAGATATTGCAGATTCCCGGAGCGGTCATATTGGATTGTGTACCGCCGGTACTTTCGTTTGTTTCCATTACTATTGCTAATTCCTGAGTAAGATTAGGAACCCGGTGATCATGATGTTCCTCGACAGGATCCCATCTGAAAGCATGATAATCGATAAGATTGGAGTATATTTGCGAGGAGTGTACGGCATTTACTGAGTTATAGTCATACCAACCTAATAGAATAGCCCCTGCTGTCGGCGAGCAACCGTAAGACCATTGATAAAAGGGCATATATTCATGATTTGAGATATAGGTATAAGAACGTGAGACGGTTCTTCCATTGTTCAGGAATTCGTCCCACTCTCTACTGAACTCGGACAGCTCGGAGGGTTCTTTTAGGCTTCTCAGGTCTTTTACAGTATCCCGGAATTGATCTTCGTCCATCAAGCCTGCCGGAGGCAGGATCTTTAGATAGAGCTTTTCCCCTTTTGCTAATACTTCATACCAAATATAAGCCTGATTAATGTAGATAATATTGCCAAAACTGTATTCAGATATTCCTTCCTGAGCGAGAATTCTCTCTCTCACCCGGTAAGTACTGTATTCGTGAGAAAGTCCTTTAGAATACTGTCTGATAACCGGCATATCCTTCCGGGCACTGACAACCATGTTAGCAAATTCTTCGCCTACCCAATCAGCATGCCATAATCCTTCTGCCTCGTTGTTTATCCTTTCCAGTAAAATTTCACGGTCAGGAAACTGATTATCAACAGAAAAGTTAAATCGCCAGCCTATCAGTTTACCATTTTCATCGTGATAGGGCAGAGGCTCATCACTATAGCAATCACCCCAAAGATGTTTCGCGTTGCGGAAAGCAATCTCAGTTGCCTCTGTCAAAGATATGGTTGTGTCATCACCAAAAAGGGTGGTTGCAACAACCAGCAACAATACCAGAAAATATAGAATTCTCTTAATCATTAATCCTCCTGTGGACTAGTAATCGCTTTATTTTTTTTGAATGAATTTACATTAACTTCTCGGCTTTGGTTGAGGCTCTCTCTATTGTGAGATGTTGTTCCCGAATTCTGTTTTTTGGGTCTGTTCATCATTCTCCTGTTCTGGCTTAGGGGAGAATAGTGAGTTCAATTGATTCAAACGGTAGGGGTGTTTCAGAGAGGTAAAGACTCCATAACGGACATTATCTATCGTATTGCAAAGACCTGAATCGCTCACAATAACAACTCTTACAGCGGGATAGGTCTTGTTAATGTAACGGATAATGCTGAAATCATCAAGATTCGATAAACAATAAAGCACAGCCTCAATAGCTCCTCCGGCGAGTATCTGAAAAATTGCCTGCTTAGTTACTGCTGCATAGACTTCACACTTATAGGTCTGGAGGTAGTCTCTCAATTCTGTTTCTTCAGACTGATTTGCTTTAGCAATGAGAATCTTCATCTTTTATCCTTACTATTTTTCTTTGGTATCTCTTATGCATTCTTATCTTCTAATGGTTACAGATATCTAATTTAGACAATAACCAACATTTGTGCCAATTGGTTATTGTGTTCTGAGGCAATAAGTTAAGGATTTATCGATAGTTCAGGTATTTTTCCTCATTATCCGGTTTCGGATAGTGGTACGGCAATATAGCAGCGTAAGTAGTAATGGAGTTGCAAGTTAAGGTTTTTATCCGAATTCGGATAACATATCCGATTTCGGATAGTGGGTTCAGGGGAAGTTCGACTCTATTTTCAGTTAGAGATAGAAAACTATGCTAAAATATTCAGTAGCTTTTGATTATTGAGACCAAGCAAAGCAATTTCTACGATACTAAAACTTTCTCAAAGCCTGCACTTTTAGCAGGTAAAATTTTCGCTATTAAAAGAACAGAACCGACAGTAGTGAGTTCATGCTTATGCCTATGCAGCTCTTTTTTACTCAGTATCAAAACCGGGTTCATGAAGCTAAAGATAATCAGAGGAAGAGACATAAAACTATCCAAAAGATGTAAAGATTCAATATCTTTCTTCCGTTGAGTGTTTCGAAAGTTTATGAACAACTGAATATGATATCTCGCAGAGGGAGAGGGGAGAGAAGTGAAGGAAAGCGGCTCTTTGTCACATTTAATCAGAGTTGGCATGAAAATGTATATATCAAGAAAAAACCCCTTCTCCAGCTGGCAGAGAAGGGGTTTTCAGTTTGCTGTTTTGACCAGCTAAAAACAGTCCAATACAGCGTTATTTTATTAGATCATGTCTACCGGTTATCTGGTAACGGGTAAAGGTGAAGCTACTACCCGGTAATAACGACGGTTAGATGCTGCTTCGCTGTATGTTGTTAAGGAACTATCCTGCTGCATCAACAATTGCCACCCATTCAGTGGGTCAGTTTCATTAGTTACCGGCTCAGACCTGGCATATATCTTGTAGGAGTTGGCACCTTCCACAGCATCCCAGCTTAAATAGACGGTACTCCCTGCTACACTGATAGTAACATTCTGAGGGGATTGAAGAGCTCCGGAAACTTGCGGAGTTGCTTCAACGGTGTTAGAATGTCCCGATTCTCCTTCTTCGTAAACTGCCGTAACGTAGTACTCGTAAGTAACGCCATTTACAACATTATTATCCGTATATTCCGTTCCTTCCACCGGTTCTTCGTTGATCTGTTCACTATTCCGGTAAACATTGTAACCCAGGAAAGAGATGCGGGAGCTTCTCTGTTGGAAATAGTCCTTATCTGAGTTCAAATTTATATCGTTTCCGTCCGGCCTTACAGGAGGGTTAATGTCATCCCAGCTCAGATCAACGGCTCCGTCCCTCGCTGTAGCTGCAAGGTTTTGAGGAACCGGTAAACTGAGAGTGGTAAAAGACATAACTTCACTCCAGGCTCTGCCTCTCGGATTGTCTGCAAAGGCAATGTAGTAAATGTCACTTCCCTGTTCCAGGTTTTCGGCTAAGGCGGAAAAACTCTCCCCGGGACTGCTGGAATTAACTAATAAACCAGAATTAGCCGGGTCAGGATCGGTGTCATAGTAGAAACCTTTTTCCAGGATGGGGAGATCTCCCGTTGAGGTTATTTGAGCATTTAATACTGCCTCAAAATAGTTAACCTCTGTAGCAGCATTTGTTATAACAGCAGGAGAGTCTCCACCCAGAATAATCCCATCCAGATGCCAGCCGGTTATGTTATAGCTATTACCGTCGAAAACCCAGGCAAGTCGCAGATTGTCAGCTCCCACTCCATGTTCTGCTGTGGTCAAAAGATAATCCAGTTCTTGAGCAGCGAGACTGGAATCCACATTCAACCATTCCTGAATCAGGTAGCTGTCAGTATCAACGATGGAATAGATCCGGAGATCGAATACACCGTCAAGATGATCCACCTGCTGTTTGAACGTTAGATCGATCTGACTGAGACCGGAGGTATCGAAAAGAGGAGAGAGGAGAGTCACTTCACCGATGATGTGAGGATCGAAACTGAAGAGCATTTCAGGGCTTTCAGAACCGGCTTGGCTGGTGCCGCTGACCCACCAGTTGAGATGACTGCTTTCCCAGCCTGCGGGGAGGCTTCCCTCATCTTCGATACTGAAGCCTTCATAGTAGGGAACATTTTCTGTTACAAGTTGATAGCCAAAACCGGTTATCCCAATGGAATGAATTTCGCGCTCAAATGACCTGCTGTGGTTTTTGATAAATAATTCCCGACCCGGTGCACTTCCCTCAACAATATTGATCACGGCTTCTTTTTGTCCGGTTTCATTGGGTCTGAATTTAGCTCCGATCGTTGTACTCTGACCGGAACTCAATTCAACAGGAGAACTTAGGTTGATCAGTTCAAATTCAGCCGGATGCCAGCCAGCGAGAGAAATATCATCCGGACTGAGATACAACAATCCTTCTCCCGTATTGGTTATCTCAAAATACTGAACAGGTGAACTCTCGTCCACTTCTACTCTCCCGAAGTCATGTGAGGAAGGATTGAGAGTAAGAATCGAATACTCACGTTCCCAAATCCGGATATCATCAATAGCAAATCCTTCTTCTGTGACCGATTCGTTAGAGGCAAAACGGAAACGGAGCCGTACCTGCGGTTGGTGTGCCAAAGATGAAAGAGAAGTGCTGAATTCTGTCCAGCCTCCGCTATTGCCAGACCATTTGGGTACGTTAAGCGGTCCCAGTAAAGAGGTATTGTTGTAAAATCCTGTATCGGCTTCCACATAGAACCAGTTGCTGCCGCCGTCTATTGTAGCTTCCAGGATCATACCGTCATAATCAGGCTCAGTCTGATGATTTATCCGGACGGAAAACATCGGCTCATCCAAAGCTGTAAAATCAAAGAGTGGGGAACGGAGCCAGATATCAGCACCGTTCATATAATTTCCCCCTAAGTTTGTCATCCAGGCATAATCTCCGCTATAGGCACTGTTGATAACCGTCTGAGACGGTTCTCCCTGCTGCCAGATATTCATACCGGAGATCCTGCCCCCTTTCCAGCCGCCGTCACTCAGTTCGAAATCTTCGAAATAGGGAAAAATTTCAATAGCAGTTGCATCTGCCAGGAGGGTGAATGACCAGATAGGGCAGTTTTCCGCCGAACTGCGGATGGAAGCATTTTCTCGCAGCACATTATACTGCAAGGGGTGTGATAACTCCGGATTCTCGTCCCGAAGGAGACTGCGGGTGTGTTCTTCTCCGGAAGCTGATGGGATGACCTGCCAGTAATAGGTCTGACCATATTCAAGTGTGAAAAATGGAGGCATGGAATGGGTTCCGGGACCACCCCAAAGTACATCTGATTGATAGGTCGCGAGGGTTGGATCTGTTCCGGCTCTGATCTGATAAACTACCGGATCGGTATAACCCTCCTGTGAAGTGTAAGTCCATTCCAAAAAAGTCTCCATAGGAACATCGATAGCTCCGTCTTCAGGTTGCGGAGAATGAGCTGTTGCGGGCGGAGCGATGGTGTTCCAGATGCGGAAATCGTCAATAGCGATTCCTTCATCTACATAAGCTTCACCGTAATCTCCGTCGGAAGTAAAACGAAAACAGAACCAAACCTGAGGTTCATTTGCTAAAAACGGTAAAGAAGTACTGTACTCTGTCCAGATACCGTCAACTTCTTCTGTTCTGCCGGACCAGTTAGGATGGCTGGGAGCCGGTAAGCTCATCCGGTTGTAGAATCCGTCATCTCCAATCACTTGCTGCCAACTGCTGTTATCGAGAGAGTATTCCAGGATCATTCCGTCGTAAGAGGCTTCACTCCAGATATTCAGCCAGACCGAGAGGTTGGGATCATCCAATTCGCTGAAATCGAAAACCGGAGATTTGAGCCAGGTATCAGCTTCATTTTCATAGTTTTGATCTAAATAGGTCATCCAGGCATTAGTTCCGCTAAGGGGCATATCAATCCGGGATTGAGACGGCCAGCCTAACTGCCAGTGATCGTTGCCGCTGAAGGCACCGCTTGTCCAGCCTGCGGTTCCATCTTCGAAACTTTCGAAGTATGGATAATTGGCAACAGGTGGCAGAGGTTCGGTAGTAAAAGTCCAGATGGGGCAATCCAGCGCATTACTGCGATCACTATCAGAACCGGGCAGCCAGAGATCTGATGAACGAATGATTCCGGAAGTTTGCCGGCTCTCTTCATCTGTCGTGGGAATGACCTGCCAGAAATAAGTGGTTGCGTATTGAAGAATGATATCGCTATCGTAATGATAATAGCCTGGTCCGCCGGAGATATATCTTTCGGTATAAGAAGTCATTGTTGGACTTGTTCCTATTCTCAGCCTGTATCCGACCGGGTCGGGGTATCCGGTCTGGGAGTTATAACCCCAACTGAGGATCGTGGGAAGAGGTACTTCTGAGGCTCCGTCGAAAGGTGCGGGAGAATGAGGAGTAGTGGGACCGGGAGTTGGAGATTCCAGCACAATGTCATCTATACACCAATGATTGATGCTATCGGAATTTCCTGAAAATATCCAGGCTATTTGCAGATTTGACTCACCGGCACCTTGAGCAGAAGTGATTGAATGAGTTACGATCTCGGCAGGGATATTGGCACCGGGGCTGACCCATTCACGCAGCAGATATTCCGTTTCTCCCAAGATGGTAACGAGCTTAAGTGTATAAAGCCCTGAGTAGTGATCCAACATGTGTCTGAAGGAAAGATCCAAATTGCTGAAGCCTGAAGTATCAAGCGGTAGAGTCTTCAGGTATATCTCTCCCGAGTTTTCGGGGAGATAGTAGAATCGCATTTCGGGAGAGCTGCCTCCGGCATGAGTCGTAGTACTGGCTCCCCAGTTAGTCGTTGACCTTTCCCAACCGGCAGGAATTCCTCCGGAAGCAACACCGTCAAAGTTTTCCTCCCAATTGAAGGTCGGTACGAAATCAGCATCCCAGATCTCGATGTCATCAACGGCAGCACCCTGATAAGTTACCGAGTTGTCAGTAATGAAACGGAATCTCAGCTGAACATTACTCTGGTTAGCTAAATGCGGCAGGGTCGTGGTAAATTGAGTCCATTCCCCGATTAAACCTGACCAGTTTGGCTGAGGATGTGCACCATAGGTAATAGTGCTATTGTAAAAACCGGGATCATTCAAATGCTCCCAGGTATTACCTCCGTCATCCGAAGACTCCATGATCATTCCATCATAGCCACTTTCAATATTCAGATGCAGCCATACTGATAAACTGGGAGCTGTAACCGTGCTAAAATCAAAGATCGGTGAACTGAGCCAGCTGTCGGCATCATTCGGATAGTTCACTGTCAAACCGGTTGCCCAGACCTTTGTTCCGCTATAAGCATTATCCATAGGATCTTGATCAGGGACTCCCCATTCCCAGATATTGGAACGTGAGATCGAACCTCCGTACCAACTTCCCGGTCCTGCTTCGAAATCCTGGAAATAAGGGAAGCTGCTGATTATCGTCTCACTTACTGTGAAGTTCCAGATCGGACAGTTTACTGCCGGCCCACGGGAAGAATTGTCCCTCTCCAAACTTGATTGTCTGCCTCTGCTTTCCGGATCTGTAGTGGGTATTACCTGCCAGTAATAGGTGTTGCCTAAGCTCAAAGAGACAAGGGGAGCTATTGTATATGTTCCCGCTCCTCCTGAGACGTAGCTCTCCTCATAGAGAGCCATTACAGGATCAGTTCCCATCTTAACGATATATCCGATAGGTTCGGCAAATGATGGATGAGAGGTATATGTCCAGCCCAGGTTTGCCGATGGTTCTATTCCCTCTGAATTGTTAGCCGGTTGAGGAGAATGGGCTACGTAGGGATTAGTGCTGTAGAAAGTCCAGATAATATTACTATCGGGGTCGTTTTCATAAGCAGCACCGGAAAAGCCTCCGGTGGCAGATCGAATGATCAGATGTCCTTCTCCCGGTTCGTGATAGACATTGTATGCCCCGTTCCAGGTATTTGCCGGGAAGACCGGTTCTTCCATCATGAACCCCTGAGTGCTGTATTTCTTGAGCAGGGTTCCACCGACAGCTCCCTCTCTGAAAGTACAGTAATTGAAAGGATGATCGGTATCCACTATGCTCCCCAAAGCTAAATTGATGCCGTTGGCATTCATCCGTTCAAAGACGGTATAACGAGCGCTGATCCTGGAACCGCTATAGGTTTGAAAGCTGTAATAGCCGCTATCGGCACCGATAGTGATTGGCTGTGCTGCAGTTCCCACTGCATAAAGCTCACCCTGAGCACCAATGAGCATGCCGGCATTATTGTTCAGCTTCAAGGTCGAACCCGGATTCATAGTTAGTCTGCGAAAGGCAATATTAAGACTCCCTTTGACGGTTAATGTTTCTCCGCCCGGAACTTCGGCATAGCAACCCACCCCCTTGTTGATGGTCAAATTATGGAAGGTCTCGGTAGGGATGATGGAGTTAAGATTACCGTTATCAATGAACTGCACGGTACCCGTGCCTTCATCGAAAGCAGAAGTTCCGGCCGTATTGATCCAGTTTCTGGCTACCTGCACCACGCTGCCGGCAGCCAGGGACAATCTGCCCCCTTCGAGCTTGAGATCACGCATTGCTCTCAGAATGTTACTCATCGGCATCAGGTTGCCGTCCTGGATGATAATATCTCGTGAAGCCAGAGCCTGGGTAGCTTGCAGCACGGAAAATCCGATACCGGGTTTGTTGATCACCAGATCATAGAAGCTATTAGTGCTGTGCATCTCGATCTGACCGGCACGTGCTCCGATAAATTCTACAGTTCCGGTGTCACCGTTAAAAGTGTTGGGGTTATTGGCACGGAAAGCCCAGCCGATGCGGATAGTGCCGCTATTGAGCTGGAGATTGCCGGTAGTACCAATTTGCAAGCCATTATGAGTGATTTCCAGTATTGCATCCTCATTGAGTACAACGTTTCCGGTGAAGCTGAAATAAGTACCGGTATAAGCTCTGGTGAGCTTAACCAGACTTTCATCATAAATCATCAGAGAACCTTCTGCAGGTAGAGCAAACGTGCCCATACAGATCAGCTCGGAATAGCTGGCTACAATTAATTCGTCTTCAATTGTAACAGTACCATTGATCTTGAGTGAACTGTAATCCAGAAGAGTCAGTTTCGATTCGTTATTCAAAGTAAAATTGCCCGAAACAGTCAAATCACAGTCATTCAACTCCACATTACTTTCGTTTTGGATGTTGAAATAACCCAGGACGCTGAGCGCTGCAGGGCTGTAAACATATAGATTTGCCAAATCCGGCTTATCGACGATCAGGTTTCCGAATGTAGTTCCGGTAGCATTATTATCAATATTGGCATAATTAAATCCCCCTGCCGTCATACCCAAGCCAAAGAATCGCAGAGTTGTATCGGCAGCCATCTGGAAGCCGGCATCCTCTTCGATGATCAGCCAGTTACCCAGCTCTATCATACCTTGGGTAATCTGAGAACTTGAGCCTTCAAAAAAGGTTAAACTCCGGTCAACGAGCAGATTGTCGCTGGGGTTATTCATCAGCAGATTACCATATACGTCCATGCCGCCATCGATTGTGAGAGCGTTATCATTGAGATCGAGATCACCGGCTCCCAAAATCAGAGAACCTCTCAGATGAAGAGGGCTGATCAGAATCACCCTGTTGGTTCGGTCATTGGTCTCTTCTCTGCTGATCGAGGTTTCATCTTCCCTTGTGCTTGTTTTATTGACAATGATGCCCTGTAAATAGCTCTGTGGATGAAAAGAGACAAAACCTGTTCCTGGTCCATAAAGCTCGATATATCCCATCTCCGGTCTGAAGTTGTTTCTCTGGCAGATAAAGTTCCCCACGGTGCGGATGATACCAGCAGTGATGTCTTCGGTAAAGGAGTAGGTTGAATTGACGATCTGGATGTTGCTTGTCTTGAAATCCAAAACTCCACCACTCATCTCTATGCTTGCATCGGCAGCATTACTCCATTGGCTGGTGGCAGCACCACCGGAGACGGTCATCAATCCATCACGGATAACCAGTTCACCATTGAGATCTGTGCGCTGGGCACTATCCTGATTAAGATGAAGCTCACCCTGATCCACGACAGTCTTGCCAACGATGCCGTTGCGGATCATATCCTGAACCACAAGATTTCCTCCGGTAATGTGCAGAGCCCCGGATTGCATATCAAAGAAGTCGCAGGATGATTCTCCCGAAGGGAAGTGTACCTCAGCCAGAGGATTGTTGATCGTGAACCGGTAGAAATCCTCACCGGAACATATCTGTTCTCCATCTCCAGAGAAGACGACATTGCTGGTACCTTTGATAAAGCCGCCGGGACGAACATTGTTGATCCAGTCACCTTTTAGATGGATGTTGTATGCTCCGGGACGTAAAGTACCTCCATTGATGATCAGATCACCGGTAAGCTGTAAGGAACTGTTCAGATCAAAGAAAGAATCGACATCGATCTCGACATTGTGAAAAATATCACCCCCTCTGATCGGCATTACATTGATTGCTCCGGAGAAGGCGAGAGTACCATTGATAAATTCAAGATTTCCCAGATGCTGCATGGTGGCTTGCACTTTCACTGCTCTGACCGATTCAGATCTGAAGATGGTATTATTATCGATCTTGAGATGCCCAGAAACGACGAGATCTGCCTGAGACAGAGTACTGACGGTAACGGATGCTCCAAAGTTTGTATTGATGGTAAGGTTATGGAAAGTGAAATCAGGCGAGTCGTTGTAAATAAATGAATCAGAGATGTAACCCAGCTTAAGCAGAGAGGAACTGCTCAAGCTTGAAACAGCACCGGAGCCGATGATCAAATCACCCCGGCAGGTAATTTCGCCGGCACTGCTGACGTTCAGAACACCTGTCATCCCAAAGTAGAGCGATTCATGAACCGTAAGCCTCGAAGTACTGTGATTCAAAAGCAGAAGCCCATCAACCGTCATGTCCTCCTCGACGGTCAGATTTGCTCCCTGTCCAATCGTCAGACTCTTACCATGCTCGATTGTAATGTTTCTGATAGCTGCCGCCTGACTGGGATTGAGAATCAAGGGAGAACTATGGGCATTGGCAGGGATTATTACATCGTTGCTGGCAGAGGGCACAAAACCCTGACTCCAGTTCTGGGGATTGAACCAGTTGTTTGATACAGCACCTGTCCAGGTCATTTCATCGGTTATATTGATTGAGTAGGTAAAAGCTCCCGTGTGTTGAGAGCTTACCACCAGGGCATACCAACCTGCATTCAGAGATGTCACGATGTAGTTGAACCGCTTGAATGCAGACAATCCAGTTCGATTACCGGCAACAGCATTGTGATAACTGTAAAGTCCACTCCCATCAGCTTTATAGAGGCCAAAATCGAGTGGAGTATTACCGAAACTGAAGGCATAGCTTCCAGGTTCCAGATAGACATTATATACTTCTGCTGCCTTATTGTTAGGCCAGTTCTTGTTATAAGCTTGGTTGACCTGGATCTGATTGTTGCTATTGCCATCAAGATTGGCATAAGCCTGGCTGCCGCCATTACTGGTGAATTTGATGCCATAGTCGTGCGCAGGGAGTTCGTAGTTATTTATCAGCAGATAATTCGTTTTAGTTGTTGCGACTGACTGGCGTACGACGCTGCCATATTGATCATTATCGTAGAGATCAATAGTCCATCTGTCATACTGGTTGGGTTCACTGTTATCGGTAAGATCATCTCTGATACCGATTACCTTCCAGCCCGGTGCATTCAGCTCAGCCCGGTAAAAATCCGGACTGCGGATTATGCTGTGAACGTTAGAGGGTAGATTGCCATATTGGGGACCGCCGGAGAGGATGCTGAAGTTGCCAAAGCTGCCGTCTTCGGCAATTACTTCATTGGTAGCGCTATCGACAAGCTTGATATAGATCCTGCCCCAGGTGGTATCAGGAGAACCCCAGGGATCAAGAATATCCGGAACGTTCCAGATGTACCTGCCGGTATTGGGATAGTTATCCACCACCCATTGATAGGGCTCGCTGCCATCTGCACCATACACGTGATAATATATTTTCACGTGGTATCCCTCTTCCGGTTTGTTCGTGAACCAGGTAATCTCATGGATGTTTCCGGAATAGAGTATTTCCCGCGGATGCGGAAGCCAAACATTGCTCTCACCCCTGGGTGAAGTTACCTGAAGCTCGGTACTGACTATTGGGCTATCGCTCAGGTTGATTCGATAATGAGATTCAAAATTATAAACATCGAAAACAATGGGAACCGAATTACCCGAAGAGTAGGCAACCCCAAGCATGATATCGGAATTGAGTTCGCTATAGTAACCTACTATGGTTACGGCGTGGTATGATGTATTGAATAAGCCCCAAGAGCTTGCCATGTGGACTATTGATGGTCTGCCGTTAAGGGCTTCATCCCTTGCTCTCCACCAAAAAACGCTGGAATTGTAGATACCGTAGATCTCATCATAATGTGCCACAGTGTAGCCGCTTTGGGTCACGGTATTTATCAAGCCATATTCGACGTTACCAAAGGTTGTATTGCCATCTTCCGTATCGGAATAATAAGCGAAATCTGAAGCAACAGTGGGCACATGATGGTTCATAAATTCGTAGTCGTGGTCATAGCGTGAAGAATACCGGTTATTCAAGTTTCCATAGCCGCGATGATTGTTCCACCAGCAGAAAAGCATTGCCGCTGCGCTTGTTTCGGAGCTATACATACCCTGCAGCAAAGGCATTTTTTCGAGTCCTGGGATATATGTGTAATCGTGTCTGTTCAATACATGGCGATTGTCCAGAAAAGCTTCCCACTGCCGGGCAGGATCTCCCCTTTCCCAAAAACGGGGCATTGCACTTTTCAGTTCAGAAAATTGCTCTTCCTCCAAAACCTGCATTTTGGGGAGAGGGCTCAGATACTTGACCGTTTTGCCATCGGTGTAACTATACCAGATGGCAGCAGGGCTGAAATAGTATATCCGGTGAAAGCTATATCCCTCGGGAAATAGCTCTTGAGCTTTTTCCCGGAGCTCAACTCCATGGCTGAGATGCCCCGGCAACAGCTGCCCATACATGAGAAACACTGAAATACTACGTTTAGCGCCGATCACCAGGTGCGCATACTCCAGATTTCCTTGAGCCAGGTCTCGATTACCATTCTTCCAGGCGAGATCACTACGTTCAATGAGCTGAACGGTAGCTAAGGGAGGCTGATCAATCGAAAATGGAAAACAGTAAGCAATGATGTCATCATCGGCTCCGTAATAGGGAACCGGTTCCATGGGAAAAACGTTTCCCCATTCTGCAGCGGCATTACGAGCTGCCAATTGACTCAGATCTGAGCGGCTGATCTCTGCTGGATCTGCTGATAGTGAGATAATAATGATCAAGGACATAATGATAAAAAGTAAGCGTTTCATAATAACTCCTCTTTAATAGTTAGTTGGTGTTTGATATGGTTTTTTGTTTGATCGATGTACCGACGGAGCTTTGTGATAAGCTCCCTGAACAGCTCGTTCCGGGTGAAAAAGTATCTCACTGGGGACTGAGCAATTCGGATTCATAACGGTTAAATCACCGGCTGAATTCTTTGGAAACTCAATAGTTATGCGAGACGGTTTTACCAAGGTTATTTCCATACAGGATGAAGGATTATGAGTATGGCATTTATCAATATTTTTCGTCAGCTTCTTAACCTGTATTGATGAAAGACTGTTTGTACCGTATAATAGCATCGGGTCAAATCCTCCTGATTTCAGTGTTTAGAGTTAGTCTCAATCTCTGACCCGTTATCGTATCCATTTCTCTTCTGTTCTGAACTATGGCAGAATAGTGAATTCAATTGGTTCAAATGATAGGGGTGTTTCAGAGAGGTAAAGACTCCATAACGGACATTATCTATCGTAGTGCAAAGACCTGAATCACTCACAATAACAACTCTTACAGCGGGATAGGTCTTGTTAATGTAACGAATAATGCTGAAATCATCAAGATTCGATAAACAATAAAGCACAGCCTCAATAGCTCCTCCGGCGAGTATCTGAAAAATTGCCTGCTTAGTTACTGCTGCATAGACTTCACACTTATAGGTCTGGAAGTAGTCTCTCAATTCTGTTTCTTCAGACTGATTTGCTTTAGCAATGAGAATCTTCATCTTTTGTCCTTACTATTATTCTTCAGTATCCCTTATCTGTTTTCATCCTCTAATCCTGACAGATACCGGAATTCATAATAAACAATAACAGTGCCAATAGACTAATGTGTTATGAGACAAGAAGTTAAGGATTATGCAGCAGCTTAAGGTTTTCCCATTATTATCCGGTTTCGGATAGTGGTACGGCAATATAGCAGCGTAAGTAGTAATGGAATAGTAATTTAAGGTTGTTGTCCGAAATCGGATAATTATCCGATTTCGGATAGTGAGGATCAAGAGAAGTTCAGATCAATTTTCAGTCAGAATTTGAAAACTAAACAGGAATGGTTGGTAGTATCACTTTCTTGCAGGGATTTTCTTATAAAATGAGGGTTAGGTTGTGTTTTTTTAATCTCCTTTCAAGGGTCTGCCAGGTAATATTGAGGAGTTTAGCCGCCTGAAGTTTGTTATTATCTGTATGCTTAAGGGCTCGTTGAATTGTTTCTCTTTCAATATCTTCCAAATCAAACCGCGAATTCTGATCATAGATATTATCTCCCTTATCATCGGGAAACAGAGATTCAAAAACGAAATGTTTTTTCTGCAGTTTGGAGCCTTTACACAGGATAACAGCCCGTTCAACCATATTTTTAAGTTCCCGGACATTTCCGGGAAAATGGTATCTGTTCAGTTTATCCATCAGAGATGTTTCTATACCGGTAATCGGTTTATTTGTTTTAATGGCAAAGGCCTTAACAAACTGTTCTATCAAAAGAGGTATATCTTCCTTTCTTTCTCTCAGAGGGGGGATGAATATCTTATAGGTGTTTATCCTATGATAAAGATCCTGTCTGAATTTCCCTTCCTTGAGCAATTGAACGATATCTTGGTTCGTGGCGGTCATTATTCTGGTGTTGAATCTGATATCCGAATTTGAGCCGAGTCTTCTTACTTTTCCATCTTCGGAGATCCGGAGAAGCTTAGCCTGCATCATTGGCTGCATATCACCGATCTCATCGAGGAAGAGGGTTCCTTTATCGGCTATCTCAAACCATCCCGGTTTATTGGTCAGAGCATTAGTAAAAGCTCCTTTTACATAACCGAAAAACTCGCTTTCAAAGAGGTTTTCAGGGATAGCAGCACAATTGACAGCATGGAAAAAACCGTTCTTTCTGGGACTGAGATGGTGAATAGTACGGGCTATGAGCTCTTTTCCGGTTCCACTCTCACCTGTGATCATAACAGGCAGATCAGGATTCTCTGCTGCCAGTTTGATCATTTCTACTACTTTCAGGATAGCCTGGCTTTTTCCGATAATGCGAAGACCTACATTGTCGAAGAGTTCTTCCAGAAGAGAGTCGTAATTCTTTCTGATCTGAGAGTAATTACGGGAAAGATATATGTATCTTTTGGTTCGTTCAATGGCATTCATTACTTCCGAGAGTCTGACCGGTTTGTTAAAAAAATCGGCTGCCCCATATCTCATCGCTTCGATGGCGACTTCCATACTACCCTGACCGGTTATGATCAGTACCTCGATATCAGGATCAAATTCTTTGATCTCCTGAAGTACCGTCAGTCCGTCCTTTTCCGGGAGGTTAATGTCAACTATTGCAATATCGATCTGGTGTTTTCGGTAGATTTTTTCGGCTTCATAAGGTGTACCGGCATTATAAGTAAGATAACCGTTATCATTAAAAAAATCGACGAGTTCTTCCCGAATTCGTTTTTCGTCATCAAGAACAAGAATGCTCAGCTTTTCCATGGTTAAAACTCCTTAAGTAATGCGAAACAGATAGTGATTTCTGTAAAAAGGTTAACTTCACTCCGGACAGAAATCTCACCATCCATTTCCCGGATAATACCGTAACTGATCGATAAACCTAAACCTGTTCCCTTATCAGGTGTTTTGGTAGTAAAGAAAGGATCATAGATCTTATCGATAATCTCTTTCGGTATCCCTGTACCGTTGTCAGTTATCTCTATTACTGCCTGCTTCTCCTTGATCTTTGTGCTTATCCTGATACTCTTTTTATGATTGGATTCACTCCCGGCAGCGGCTTTTTCTTCTATTGCATCTTTGGCATTACTTACCAGGTTCAATAAAACTTGTTCCAGTTTGTATCTATCACCGGAGATCGGAAGTTCGCTCTTGATTAATCTTAGTTCTAAATCAATTCCACTTTTTGAGATTGTATGATGGATCAGGCTAACAGCACTTTTCACAACTTCATTTAATTCAATCTGTTCAACCAGACTGTCATTCTGATTTCTGGAGAAAAGTCTCACATGTTCGATGATCTTTCTTATCCGCAGAATGTCTTCTTGAGTATTGCTGCATTTATTTGTTAAATAGTCATTACTAAGGAGTCCCAACTTTACTTTGTTCTGAATGTTATCAATGCTCATGGAGATTGCTGATAGTGGTTGATTGATCTCGTGGGCTATTCCGGCAGCAAAATTTCCCAGAGATTCCAATTTCGATTTCTGGGCAATAATTTGCTGATGTTTCTGATAATCAGCTACTGCTTTATTGATCTTGGTTTCGAGTTCCTGATTCAGCGTTTCGAGCTCTTTCTGGACTTGCCTTCTCTTTTTTACCTCTTTCTGCTTTGCTCTATAAAGCAGAGCCAGACTCAATGCAACAGCTCCGATAGCCAGGGTGAGATAAAGAATTCTTAACTTGGCTCTGATCTGTTGCGCTATTTTTTCTTCCTGAATCTGCTGTTGAGTTTTTAGCACAAAGATCTCTTCAGTCTTTTTTTCGGTTTCGAAACGAACCATCATCTCAGCTATTACATCCTTCTTTTCGATAGCATAAACATCCAGGTCTAACTCTATATAGTCTTTGTAAGCCTCGACAGCCCGCCTATAATCACCCTGCTCTTCATAGATTATAGCAAATTGTCTTAGATTATTCAGCTGCATTTTCTGATCGTTAATCAAAAGGGAATATTCATAAGATTTTTCTGCATTCAGCAATGCTTCAGTTAAATCTCCGCTTAAGATCAGCAATTCACTGATATTGTTGTGAGTAGTAGCAATACCTTCATAGTCATTCAAGCGTTCCTTAATACTAATAGCTTCGTAATAATAACTTAGAGCTTCAGAGAATTCTCTTCTTCTCAGGTAGGTGTTTCCAAGATTATTTAATACTCTGCTCTGCTCTCTGAGCATATTATAAGTAACAAAGATATCAAGAGCTTCTTGATTATATGTTAAAGCTGTTTCAGTTCGATTAAGATCATTGTAGGTAGAGCCAAGATTTGCTTTGACTTGTGCAGCATTGATCGTATCTCCAATTGTGCTATACAATTCCAGAGCTTTTTCGTAGTATGCTATGGCTTTAACATAATCTGTGGCTGTGTAATAAAGGTTACCAAGATTAGTATTCGCTGCCGCTAATTCGTTGTCATCTCCATAAGTCTCTTTGATTCTCAGGGATATGATATATGCTTCACCCGCTGCTGCTGTATCTCCGGATTTCAAAAGGGCATTACCGAGATTATTGAAAATTGCTGCTGAGAGTTTCGGATGCTGAGTTTGATCAGTCATTTCAGCAGCAGCCTGAAAGAAGTGAATAGCCTGTTGATACTCCTGCTGTTCCCAGTAAATGAGTCCGATACTATTCAGGGAGGAACTTTCATCCTCTCTGGTGGGAAGGTCTTGCCGATAGGAGAGAGATTTGTGCAGGTTTTCCAGAGCAGATGAATAACTACCGGTATTAGTATAAGACCTGCCCAAATTATAATAAAGATCTCCCAGTAGTTTGTTATCTGAAGACTCGTGAGCCGGAGCTAAAGCAGAGGAATAATAGTTGAGTGCTGGCTCCATTTCTCCCCTGATAAAATGAATGTTTCCTTTAATCTTGAGGGCTAATCCTATCTCATAATCGAGTTTCAAGGCGGCTGCCAGTTTTTCAGCCCGTTCAGCGTACTCAGCAGCACGGTCAAGATCGCTTTGTAATGATTCTTCAGCAATTTGCAGTAAGTATCCCGTTTCCAGTTCCTGGTCGGGGTAGTCATCCAAGCGGTCAGATTCAACCGAAGTGAAGAGCATTCCCAGCGATAGGGTAAAGATACAAACAAGCATTATGCATTTCATGAGCTCTTTTAATGGTATAGTGATATAATCTGTCAAATTATTTGTTGAACACCTGAGCGGGATATCAGTAAAAGAACAGTACGATGAAAGCTAACGATTTGCTGCTTTGTTCTATCTATTACTTGATTTCTCCGAGGATATTACCGGCATTTTCATGGCCTAATTCCGCTGCCTTTTTCAAATATTCCAGGCTCAGCTCATATTCTTCCGTCAAGTAATAGGTGAGAGAAAGATTATTGTAGGGGATTGGGTTATCAGGTTTGAGTTCGATAGCTTTAAGGTATGCCTTTTTTGCTTCCTCGTAATTACCGAGCATCCTGTAACAATCAGCTTTATTAGAGTAAGTATAGGGATCATCTCGATCAATTGCCAGTGCTAATAGATAGTTTTCAATTGCTACTTCGAAGTCACCGAGATTTTTGTGATAGTTACCGATATTGAAATAAACTCTGCTATATCCCGGTTCCAATTCTAAGACTTTCTGATAATAAATCAGGGCTGTTTCCCAGTTCTGCAACTCATGATAAGAGGCAGCCAGATTGAAGAGGGCATTGGGATAGCCGGGTTGTATTTCCAGTGCTAATTGATAATAATGAACGGCATCTTCATAGTTTTCTAAGCGGAAGGAAGCATTACCAAGGTTGAAGAATACTTCGGGATAAATAAAGGAGGACTGCAATGCTTTCCGGTAATAAGCGATTGCTTCTTCATATCGTTCCGACCTAAAAAGAGCATTTCCTATTCTGAAATATGTCAGGTCATTATCGGGATCACTATCAATGACTTTTCTATAGATATTGATCGCTTCATCATATTCATTCAGTTGGTAGAAACAATCGGCAAGATTGAGCAATGCTCGCGGATTATCAGGATTAAGGTTTATTGATCCGCGATAAAAATAGACGGCTTCCCAGTACGAATGCTGTTTAAAACAGACGTCACCCAGCATTTGAAAAAGTTGGTGATCCCGAGGGTAATGAAGCAACAATCTTTTTAGAACCGGAACTACTTCTGGTAACAGATTCTGATCTATCAGTAAAAGGGCAAGCTCCCGATCGGTTTCAGCGTATTCTTTTTGATTATCGGCAGCAATTTTCGCATAGCTGCTAACTTTTTTGCTTTGTCCGATTTGCTCATAGTAGCGGGCAAGGAAAAAAGCAGCTTCCGGATATCTTTTATCCAGTTCAAGCAGTTTTTCGTAAAGAGATACTGCCTTCTCCGTTTCCCCTTTTTCTTCCAGATACTTGCCCTTCAGTAACAGGGCATCTTGATCCCCGGGAATGGTCTCAAGCCAGGTTTTTAAGGTTAAAACTGCTTTCTCTGTATCATCCAGCAGTTGAAAAGTGTCATAGAGTTTGTGAAAAATCTGTCCCTGAGCAGGATTGATTGCTAACGCACTGTCGTAATGAGCCACTGCCTGTTCAAAGTCCTTAATAGAATAATCTTTATCACCGAGAAACATATAGTGATTAGCTTTGATTTCCCTTAAGTAGAATTCAAGATCAGCAAGCAGGTAGTCTTTTGTTTCATCTGCCACGTAAGATATAAGAGAAGTATTAATTAAGATGAGATTGGAGAAGAGAGACTTATAGTAATCAAGCAGACCGGAGATTTCCCGGGGAGAAAGTGATAAGAGGTATTTGATGTCGTTACTGTCTCTGAGCGAGATATCTGCTTTGATAATCAAACGTTCATCTTTGATTGTCTCCGAAAAATCTTCCTGATTAAACAAGAGAGGTATTAGATAAAGGATCTCTTGTTTAGTGACCGGCAGATGTTGGCGGTCACTCTTTGGCAACTCAGCAATTAAGCCGGCAACGTGTTCGGACAACTGTAAGGAAAGCTGATAAATCGTATATTCATAGGCATAAAAATGGAGCAGTGAATAATCAATTCCGGATATTAGCTCAAAGGAGTTGCAGCGGGATATTTCCATTCCTGTTAAGGAACCGAACAGAAGCAAGATAAGAATAAAAAAAAGATATCTTTTCATGATTTTTGATAAATTAGTTTAGATATAACAATGATACCCTGCTAATGAGCTGCATATTAGTCCCCTGTTAGTTAGCCGACTACTCCGGCTCTGATCAAATCATGCATATGGAGAATACCTATCGGGTTGCGCTTTACATCAGTTACCGGCAGCATAGTTATCTTGTGATCTTCCATCAGAGTCAGAGCAGCAACAGCTAATGATTCCGGGGAGATTGATTTTGGCTCTTTGGTCATTGCTTCTTGGGCTGAACATTCAAGTATATCTCCCCCTTTAGTCATTAATCTCCGTAAATCTCCGTCAGTAATTATTCCAATCAAAGTTCCTTCTTCGTTTACCACATTCGTACAACCGAGCCCTTTTTCGGTCATGGTAAGAATAACGTCTTTCATCTTTTCCCGGGCTTGAACAAGCGGATTTTCTTTTCCCTGATGCATCAGATCTTCAACCTTTAAAAGGAGTTTTTTGCCAATAGTTCCACCCGGATGAAACCTGGCAAGATCTTGGATCTGGAAATTCCTTTTCTTTAATAAAGCTACGGCTAAAGCATCGCCAATGGCTAAAGCAACCGTAGTACTGGCAGTCGGTACCAGATTAAAGGGTTCGCTGCCTGAGGGGACAGAAGAATCCAGAACTACGTCAGCACTCTTTGCCAGTTGGGAATCCGGATTCCCTGTTATCGCTATAATAGGGATCTGCAGGAACTTGATATAGGGAATAATGGCCAGTAGTTCCTGGGTATTACCACTGTAAGATACTGCTAAAACCACGTCATCCCTGTGGAGGATGCCAAGATCTCCATGAATGCCTTCGGCTGCATGCAGGAAGATAGAGGTTGAACCGGTACTGGCAAGGGTAGCTGAAATCTTTCTTCCGATTAATCCTGTTTTACCCATTCCGGTAACGACTGTTTTCCCCGGAGAACTATAGATCAACCCGACTGCTTTTTCCATGCGAGCATCAATTTTATCCGCTGCTCTTTCAATGGCATCGGCAGCCAATTTCATTTCCCGTTTAACTTCACTAATTAAGTCGCTCATTTCCTATAATCCTCAATAACAATTGAATAAGCTCTTTTGTCTCCGGTATAAAAAAACTTCTGACTAACTAATAAAAAAAACATCAAAGGGCAGAAAAGGTAAACCCGGTCTTAAGTTCTACAGTTACTCCAATTCATTTCTCAATTCAGTTACTGCTTCATCGAAAGAATAGCTTCCTAAATCACCCATCTTATGTTTCCTCAAAGAGAGAGTGTTATTGTCTTCTTCTCTTTGTCCGAGAATCACCATGTAAGGGATTTTTTTCAGCTCGGCATCTCTGATTTTATAACCGACCTTCTCGTTCCGGGGATCAGTTTTGACCCGGAATCCCTGTCTTGCTAACTTTTCACAGATCCTGACAGCATACCTTTCATAAAGCTCTGAAACAGGGAGTACCATAATTTGAACGGGAGCTAACCAGAAAGGGAAATCACCGGCATGGTATTCGATCAAAGTACCGAAAAATCTCTCCATTGAGCCCAACAGCGCCCGGTGAATCATATAAGGTCTGTGAGCTTTATTATCTGCTCCGATATATTCCATAGAGAAACGTTCGGGCAGATTAAAGTCGAACTGGATGGTTGAACACTGCCAGGAACGGTTAAGGGCATCTTTTATCTTGATATCAATCTTGGGTCCGTAAAATGCTCCGCCCCCTTCATCCAGCGAATACTCCAGTTTTTGGTTATCCAGTGCTTCTCTTAAAGCCTTAGCAGCATTTTCCCACATTGATTCGTCACCTACGGATTTTTCCGGTTTGGTGGCTAAGCAAATCTCGAAATCCTGAAATCCGAATTTACGGAGCATGGAGAGAGAGAATGTGATCAATTTATCCACCTCGACCTCAAGTTGCTCCGGAGTACAGATGACATGGGCATCATCCTGAGTGAAACCCCTGACTCTCATCAATCCATGCAAAACTCCCGATCTTTCATAACGGTAAACAGTACCCATTTCGGCAAAACGAAGCGGTAATTCTCTGTAACTGTGTTTATCGGATTTATAGATCATTATGTGAAATGGACAGTTCATCGGTTTCAGATAATACATTTGTCCTTCTACTTCAATAGGGGCAAACATACTATCAGAGTAAAAACCAAGATGTCCGCTCGTCTTCCACAAATCTGCTTTTCCGATGTGCGGAGTATTGACTACCTGATAACCGGCTTCAAAATGCTGTTTTTTCCAATAGTCTTCGATCAGGGAACGGATCATTGAGCCGTTAGGATGCCAGAGAACGAGTCCGGGACCAATCTCATCATTGATTGAGAAGAGATCCAGTTCTTTACCGAGTTTCCGGTGGTCTCTTTTTTTCCGCTCTTCCAGGTCTTCCAGAAACTGATTCAATTCTTTCTTGGCTGGAAAACTGATGCCGTAAATTCTTGCCAGCATCTTATTCTGTTCATCACCACGCCAGTAAGCTCCGGAAGTTTTCAGCAGCTTCACCGCTTTTATCTTTCCGGTATGGGGGAGATGAGGACCGCGGCAGAGATCTGTAAAATCTCCCTGTGAATATAGTGACAATTTCTCTCCCGGGGGAAGGTCCTCGATAATCTCTACCTTATATGTCTCTCCCATTTTCTTGAAGAGAGAGATTGCCTGTTTTTTTGTCATTTCCTTTCTGGTGAAAGGGAGACGTTCTTTGATCAGTTCTTTCATTATTTTTTCGATATTGATCAGATCATCGTCAGTGAATGGAGTTTCCTTATCGAAGTCATAATAAAAACCCTCTTCTATGGCCGGACCAATAGTTACCTTGACTTCCGGGAAGAGCTTTTTGACCGCATGAGCCATCAAATGTGCGGTACTATGCCAATAGATCTCTCTCCCTTTAGAGGTCTCGAATGAATGAAAGATCAACTCTCCATCTTCATTCAAAGGAAGATCAAGATCGATCATTGCTCCGTTAAATTCTGCTGCAAGAGCTTTGATCGAAACCTCTTTATCAAACTCCCGGGCAACTTCTGCCGGGGTTATTCCTTGAGAAAACTCCCTGATATTTCCATCTGGTAAAGTAACTTTAATGTTCATTTATAATTCCTCTTTATGTAATTGCTATCCTATAGATCTTACGAGACGTTTTGTTTGGTTATTTTCTCGTAACAATCTTTCTTTAATATAGTCTTATTCTATTCATCTTCTTCCAGAGCAAAGGGGGACTTAACCTCTTTCTTTTCAATCATTTCCGTTAATCTATCGGCTGCTTCCTTCAGAGCTTCCCTGGTACCTATCCTACCCCTGAGAACTCTTTCCAAAACTCGTTCTTCCAGATATCTTCTAATCTCGAACCATTCGGGAATCGGTGGTTCGAAAGTGGCATAGTTTAACTGATCATAGACATCTGCCATCTCAGGATTGAGCTCCAGACGTTTGCTCAGTACAGGTACCTCAAAAGCACTCTTGCGAACCGGCATGTAATATGTTTTGTGAGACCAGCGTGCCGTCTGTTCTGTGTCGGTAAACCATTTAATAAACTCCCAGGCAGCTCTATGTCTCTCTTCATCTTTCGTGTCAAAAATGCAGATATTTGTTCCGCTGATAACATTTCTGTTAGTCTCTTTTATAGGCAGGGCAGCAATACCGAGTAAAAAATCAATTCCTGCCCGCTCCATATAAACAGCGGAAACACTTGAGCCTTCGACCATGGCGATCTCACTTGCCAGTAGATCGTTCTGCCATTCGAATCCTGCCGATAGATATGCAGTTTTATCTACATTTAACAGAGTGTTCAGGTGCTCCATAGCTTCAACTCCCGGTTCCAGATGGAAAAGTGGTCTTCTGAAATCAGGTGTCATCATATCGCCGCCAGCCTGCAGCAAGAGATTAGCGAACATCCAGACACTTGTAGAGAAAGTAGTACCATGCTGATCAATCTTTCCATCACCGGTAGTATCACGAGTCATTATCCGGCAAATTTCCCTGAATTCTGCCCAGGTTCGGGGTGGCTGATGGGGATTCAATCCCTCTCGGAAGAACATATCTTTATTATAGTATAAGACTCGAACGCTTTTGTTAAAAGGGAAAGACCAAATCTTCCCATCAATCATGCTGCTGTCGAGAAATACCTGATAGATATCGGCAAAATCATCCTCACCGAAATCTTCGTCTTCACTGATCAGATCATCCAAGGGAACTAAGACACCGCCTGTTACCAATCCGGCAGTCCAGGATTCAAACACCTGGGCCAGATCAGGCTGAGTCCCAGCCTGGATCGAGGCCATGAGTTTTTGGGACAGAGCTGTGTAATTACCCATAGAAATAGCATGAATATGAATATCAGGATGAGAGGCATTAAATTCATCAATCAGTTCAATCAAGGCATCACCTAAAGGTCCTCCTAAGGCATGCCAGAATTCCAGTTCGGCCGGACGTTCTTTCTGTCCGCAGCCGGTAAGCAATAACGCCAAAACGATCAATATATATACGAGATATCGCATCTGTTATCCTCCGCTAAATGACTATAGGCAAAGTAAAAATTGAATAGTTAACGTCAATGATTTTTTAAAATAATTGTCTAATGATCACCGCTCAATGAGCATAGTGGATTCTCACGGGTGGAGAAAAAATAGCTCTCATGTTTCCATACAAAGTCGAAAACCGTTCTTTCCTGAATGGTAAGTAAAATTACCGGGAAGAGCTAATTTGTATTTATATAGAGTTTAATTGACTCGGTTTTCCCTCTTACCTTGAGTTCATTGTAATAACTGAATTGTGAAAAGGTATCTCTGTTAGCTCGGGCAAGAGTAGCTTCTGAGATCAAGAGCCGGTTTACAGGACTCAGTTTTTCGATCCGGGCTGCTGTATTTACTGCATCTCCGATAACTGTCAGATCCTTTCTGTTAACGGTACCTATATCTCCTTGGATTACGGTTCCGCTGTTAATTCCTATTCTGATGTTGATCCCCTCTTTACCTTTTTCCTGCAACCGCTTATTTAGTGAAACCAAACCTTCATTAATGATCTTCAAAGCACTATTTATCGCATCGTTAGCATCAGTAAATATTGCCATAACTGCGTCACCGATGTACTTATCAATATCTCCGAAACATTCCCTGGTGATAACATCGCAGATCTCAAAAAGACTGTTCAACATCTCCACTGTCTCTTCCGGCTCATTTTGTTCGGTAAAGGCAGTAAAGCCGACAACATCGATATACATAATTGTTACATCGATCTGCTGGGATTTGATGGCAGTGTTCTCATCTTTGATCTGGATTCTGACTTCATCATAAGTCTTATTGGATACATATCTTTTGATCAGGTTAGTGAACTTTTCCTGCAAGATCCTATAGTTTTCCTGGGATGAAATATCACGAAAGACCTCAATAGCACCGGCAATACGGCCATCATCATCATAGATAGCCGAGATATGGGTTTCTACCGGAAATCTCTTCCCGTTTTTATGCTTAGGATATACCTTAGCACTGATCGGTTTACCGTCAGACATAACTTTGACAATGGGACAGTTATTCTGACAGAGCAGCACTCCGTTCTCATCAATATGATTCAAAATATTCTCTGAACAGCGGCACCCTTTAACTTCCTCAGATCTGAAGCCGGTAAGGTCTTCACTCCCTTTGTTCCAAAAGATTATCTCTCTCTTTTCATCAACTATATAAACTCCATCAAAGAGATGGTTAAGAGTCAGATCAAAAATCTTATCATCACTTATCTGTTGAGCGATTTGATTTTTCATAGGCTACTCCTTAATCATAGGATAAAAAATTGCATTCAGAGATTTTTGTCAAGAGACAAAGCGATAAAAAAGGTCTCGTTTGTTTGACAGCACAACTCTTCTTCGTCTCCCTAACTGAGAACGATGATGGTTTTTTTCACTTCAACTTGGGAAGAAGTATTAACTGACGACAGATTTATCCCGGTTATGGTAACTAAAGGAGTCTATTCATAACAAAATCAGGCTACAATTAACCTCTCTTTCTTCGCAGTCATGGCAGAGTAAGCGACTTTCTCCGGTATATTTTCTTTCTTTATAATATTAGGTTAGCAGAGGGAAAGAGCTGAGTCGGCTGGAGAAGTCTTAGCTGGTTCACTATGCTAACCTTGAGATATGATAGGTTTTCATGATGGCAGAGAACAGTCTCAACGATTGAGTAATAGATAAAAAGAATAATTCATTTGACAGAAAAGTGCTGACTTTTCATCCATCAAAGAAAAAATGGATAAACTATGATAGAGATTCTATTCTTCATCGTCGGGTTTGTTTTTTTGGTCAAGGGTGCTGATTTACTCGTTGACGGCTCATATTTTGTGGCAAGGCATCTCCGGATTTCTGAGTTGGCAATCGGACTGACAGTAGTAGCTTTTGGTACTTCTCTTCCCGAATTGGTGGTTAATCTCTCAGCAAGTTTCCGGGGAGCTTCCGACTTAGCGATTGGGAATGTCTTTGGCAGCAACATTGCCAATGTTCTGCTGATACTGGGCGTGAGTGCCATTCTCTGCCCTTTGCCCTTGCAGAAAAAGACAATTGTCTCCGAGATACCCTTTACCCTGATCGCTGCCTTGTTAGTAGGTTTCCTGGCCAATGCTGCCCTGTTCAATGATGAAAAGACCATGCTTCTCAGCCGCTGGGACGGACTTATTCTTCTTTTCTTTTTTGGCCTATATTTGGTTTATATTGTCAAAACTGCCAAGGAAAATGAAGATACCCTTTATGATAAAGAGGTCAAGACACTCAATCTAAAAAAATCAGTTATCTACATCATTCTCGGAGTTATCGGTCTGTTTCTCGGAGGTAAATGGATCGTTGACGGTGCGGTTTATATTGCCGGCATTCTAGATTTGAGTGAAGGTTTTATCGGCTTAACAGTCGTAGCTATAGGAACTTCATTACCGGAACTCGTAACTTCGGTAACGGCTGCAATGAAGGGAAACATTGATATCTCCATCGGTAATATCATCGGCTCTAACATCTTCAACCTTCTCTGGGTATTGGCGATCAGTTCAATCATAAAACCTCTCCCTTTTTCCGGAATAAACAACATTGATATCATTATTATGGTCTTTTCCTGCACTTTGATAATCATTGCTATGGCTACCGGTGTGAGAAATGCCATTGACCGTAAAAACGGCTTTCTCTTTCTGGTCATCTATTTTGCTTATCTGATATATCTCTTTTACCGTGGTTGATGGAGCGGGAAAGAGATATCTGTTTTTTGCTTGCAATTCAACTAAAAGAATATTAAGATCTCGGTATGAAAAACAAGAGTAGAGTAGCTGTCGGATTGAGTGGTGGAATTGATTCTGCCATGACTGCTTATCTCTTATTGAAAGAAGGATACGATGTTATCGGACTCACCATGTCAACCTGGGATGAGAGTTATACCTCGCAACAGCCTCTCAGGAGCGGTTGTTTTGGTCCGGGAGAGAGCGAAGACATTGAATCGGCAGAACGGATCTGCCGTTCTTTTCGGATTCCCCATTATGTGGTGGACTTGAAGACGGAATACAGGGAGACCGTACTTGACTATTTTCAGGGTGTTTATCTTTCAGGAGAGACTCCCAATCCCTGTGTGGTTTGCAACAGAGAGATTAAATTTTCCCAGCTTCCCGAAAAAGCAAGAGAGATGGGACTGAATTTCGATCTGTTTGCCACGGGGCATTATTCCCGGAGGATTTTGCACGAGGGTAAGTATTATATAGCTAAAGGTGTTGATAACCAAAAAGATCAATCATATTTTCTTTGCCGCCTGGATCAGTCTGTTTTAAGAAGAATACTTCTTCCGCTCGGTAACTACCAGAAGAAAGAGATAAAGGAAATCGCCCAACAAGAGGGATTTCATGATCTCAGCAAAAGAAAAGAGAGTCAGGATTTCATCGAATCGGAAGATTATGGCTTCATTTTCGGGGAGAAAGGAAGAGATCCGGGGGATATTGTTGATGGGAATGGTAATATTATTGGAACGCATAAAGGGATAATCTACTATACAGTGGGACAAAGAAGAGGATTGAATCTTTCGGGTCTTCCGGAACCATATTATGTCCTCGGAATTGATCCCTGCAGCAACAAGATCATTGCAGGAGAAAAAGAGAAACTGTTCAAGAGAAAATTAATTGCCGGCAAAGTAATCTGGGTCGATGATAAGGAGAGAGATGAACCTCTGTTTCTGGAAGCGAAGATCAGGCTCCAACACCAGCCGGCAAGTTGTGAAATTATTCCCCAGGGTAAGGACAGATGCGAAGTGAACTTTGATGAACCTCAATTATCGATAACCCCCGGTCAGATAGTTGCTTTTTATGATAAGGAGCGGGTAATCGGGAGTGGAGTAATTTCAAAAGAGCAGTGCTGATACTCTTCTCACTACTTAAAGTAGAAACTTAGATAGATGGAGTTAATTAGTTGAAAAAAAAAGAGATAGTTGAATTACTAAGCTTGAAAGAACCTGAAGCTGTCAGGAGTTTATATGAACGGGCGTATGCAACGAAGTTAAAGACTGTAGGTAATAAGGTCTATTTCCGGGGCATCATTGAGTACAGCAACATTTGTACAAAGAATTGTTATTATTGTGGAATTAGACGGGAAAATCAGAAAAACAGCAGATACGAGATGAGCAGTAAAGAGGTTATTGAGGCAGGTCTTTGGGCATTCGAGAACAGATATGGTTCAGTGGTCATTCAATCGGGAGAGCGAAACGATAAACAGTTTGTTGATAAAATCAAGGGGATTATCAAAGAGTTAAAAACACTAACCTCCGGGAAACTCGGCATTACCCTATCATTGGGCGAACAAAGCAGGGAAGTTTTCGAAGAATGGTATGTTGCCGGTGCCCACAGATACCTGCTTCGGATTGAAACCACCAATCCGGAACTTTACAGTAAATGTCATCCCTCTGATCATTCAATGCTGAAGAGATTGGATTGTCTCCGGATCTTAAAAGAGATCGGCTATCAGACCGGTACCGGAGTTATGATCGGATTACCCGGGCAGACCTTGTCTCATCTTGCTGATGATATCCTCTTTTTCCGGGATTTTGATATAGACATGATCGGTATGGGACCTTATGTCATTCATCAGGAGACACCTTTTTCCAGATACAAGGACAAGGTCGATCATGAAGAAAACCTCCAATTGTCTTTGAAGATGATTGCGATTACCAGGTTGATTATGCCTGACATCAACATAGCATCGACAACCGCTTTGCAGGCGATCAATCCTCAGGGGCGGGAGATGGGTTTAAAGGCAGGAGCCAATATCATTATGCCTGTAATAACCGATATTAAATACCGGAAATCTTATCAATTATATAACAACAAGCCCTGTCTTGACGAGAATTCTGATATGTGTAAAAGCTGTTTAGAGGGGAGAATAGCGACTATCGGAGAAGAGATCGGATACAGTGAGTGGGGGGACTCGCCTCATTTCACCGGCAGAAAGAACGATAAGGTCTAAAAGAAATCAGTTTTACCGGTTTTTTTCTTGTTAAGTTTGTTTTGCTCTGGGGAGTTTAGTTTTCAGGGAGGTCATTTTTGGAGCTCTTGGATGATGAGCCTGGCAGTTTTGCTGCCGATCCCCTTAACAACTTGTAACTCCTCTTCCGAAGCTTTCTTCAGATTCTCAACCGAACCAAAATGCTTCAGTAGAAGAAATTTCGTACTCTTTCCAATACCTTTTATGGCATCCAGTTCACTCTTAATAGTACGGGAAGACCTTCGTTTACGATGAAAGCTGATCGCAAAGCGATGTGCTTCATCGCGTATATTCACTAATAATCTCAAAGCGGAAGAGGAACGAGGGAGGAAAACCGGCTCTGATCTGTCCGACAGATATACCTCTTCTAACCTTTTTGCTAAAGATATCAGAGCAATTTCGGGATAATTCTTCATAATTGTCAGTACGGAGTGCAATTGTCCCTTTCCGCCATCTACGATCAGCAGGTCAGGTTTTACCTCCTCCGTAATCCGGGCAAAATACCGATCCAGCGTCTCTCTCATTGCAGCATAATCATCCTGCCCCTGAACAGATTTGATAATGAAGTGCCTGTATTCCCGTTTCAGGGGTTTGCCGTTAGTAAAGTAAACAATCGCGGCAACCGTATCACTGCCCTGAATTGTGGAGATATCGAGACAGATTATCTTTCGGGGTAACCTGGGTAAAGAGAGTTTCTCCTTCAGCTCCTGGATCGGAAAGACAGTCCTGCTCGCTTTCCGCAGATGACTCAATCGTATCGTTTCCATGAAATTGAAAGCATTTTTGGCAGCTACCTTGATCAGAAATCTGTTTTCACCCCTCTGAGGGATGTGCAGCTTATTTTTGAGCCATTTATTAAGACTCTCATAGTCATCCGGTTCTTCCGCTAAGAGTATTTTTTGGGGTAGTTCCTGCAGTTTTTCAGAATAGTATTGATTGAGGAAAGCAGCTAAGATCTCCGGGATGTTAGCCTCTTCGGGACTGTTCAGGCGGTAGTTTTCTTTATTGAGTAGTTTCCCCCCGATAATTTTCAGAACTGTTACAACTACCAGATTTCCCTCTTTAGAGACTGCTATAATATCCCTGTCCTGCTCATCATGAAAATAGCTTGTTTTTGATTTCTGGATTCTTTCGAACATCTTGATCTGATCCCTTGTTTGAGCAGCTTTTTCATACTCCCTTTTTTCACTCTGCTCGGTCATTTCCTGCCGGAGGAGATCGATGATTTCCCGGTTTTTGCCGCTTAAGTAAGAGATCACCTTAGCAACTGATTTATTGTATTCTGCTTCACTTATCTTTCCGATACAGGGGGCAGGACATTTCCCTAACTGATAATTAAAACAGGGTCTGTCATAACCGGATTTATCTAATCTTATCGTCCTCTTGCACGTTCGTAGCGGAAGCTGCCATTCGATAAAGCGTAAGGTCTTTTTTATAGCAGTTGCATCGGTGTAGGGACCGAAGTATTTGGATCCGTCTTTGGCCTTTTCCCGATCTATCAATACTCTTGGGAACGCTTCCTGGACTGTAATTTTGATAAAGGGGTACTGCTTGTCATCTTTTAAGGCGACGTTGTAGGGGGGACGGTGTTGTTTGATCAGGTTGGCTTCAAGTATATAGGCTTCATCTTCGGTCGGTGTCAGAATATACTCGAAATCGGCAACCTGGCTCACCATCCGGTGTATACGTTTTTGATAGCTGTCATCGAGTTTGAGTTTTCCGGTGAAATATGATTTAATCCGGTTTTTCAGAACAAGTGCCTTGCCGATATAGAGGATCTTACCGCTACGGTCTTTCATAATATAGACGCCGGGTGAAGCGGGAAGAAGTTTCAGCTTCTTTTTCAGGAACGGCGGAATTTTTTCCATAAGATCTCTTTAATGTTGTTTATATATTCAACCCTGAGCAGATAGGTACCGAGAAAATAAAACAGAGCAGCAGCAATAAAAAAGATGCTTAGTTTAAGGAGTAAGCCGGTTATTCCCAATACTTCGAAATGACTGCTGGTGAAACGGATCCCCAGGTAGAGAAGAGAACTCATCAAGATAATCTTCCAAAGATTGTGGTTAAGATTCAGGATTGATAGTTCCGGCATCTTTTTTTTCAATACGGTCAGTAAGATGATAAAGTGCACCAGAGCAGACAGAGAAGAAGCCAAAGCCAAACCGGCATGCTGCAAAAACTGCATAAGAATGACATTTAGAATAATATTCAGCATTACTATCAAAGCAGATATTTTGACAGGTGTCTTAGTGTCTTTATTAGCATAAAATAGCGGGATCAGCGTCCGGGTTAAACTATAGAAGACAAGTCCGAACGAATAGAACACAAGGGCACGATAAGTCATGTCCAGGGCAAATTGATCAAATGCTCCCCGCATAAAGAGCAGTCGGATAATATCTTTTCCCAGAGTAACCGAGATTACTGTAATGGGAAGCATCAGATAGACCAGAGTGATGATACTGAAGCGGAGTGTTTCGGATAGATTCTTCCAATCCTTAGCAGCTGTATAGCGGGAAAACATGGGTAAGACAGCAGAGCTTGCCGAGATACCGATTATTCCCAGGGGGAGCTGCATCAGCCTGTTACCGTACTGCAATGCTGCGATACTGCCGGAGATCAGGAAAGATGCCAGAATAAGATCTACAGCCAGATTAATCTCTCTGATCGCTAATCCTACCACTCCCGGGATAAACCGTCGCCAGAGATTATTAAGAGCCTCTCCTTTTAAACTCAGGTTCAAACGGAGCTGATAACCGATCTTTTTTAGCAAGGGAAGGTTTACGGCAGTCTGTAAGACACCACCAAAGAGAACTCCCAGGGCGAGAACTACTGCCTGTTCTTCCAGGTCAGCCTGCTGAACAAGAGAGAAAATCACTAAAAACATGATCATTCCGAGATTGAGAAATGCCGAAGACAAGCCGGGCAGGAAGAAATAATCATGAGAGTTGAGGATTGAAATCAGAGTTGAAGACAATCCGATCAGCAGGAGATACGGGAACATGATCCGCGTCAGTCTAACCGTTATCTGGTAACTCTGAGTATCGAAACCGGGAGCCAATAACCTGGTTATGACGGGGGCAAAGATTATTCCCAGTAGAGTCAGCAGTGTTAGAAAAAGGGTTAGCAGAGAGAGCATATTCAGAGCGAAACGGATCTGTTCCTGCCGCCCCTTCTTGACCTCTATTTCATTGTAAATCGGGATGAAAGCAGCTGATAAAGCCCCTTCTCCGAATAGTTTCCTCAAAAGATTAGGTATCTGGTAACCAACCTGAAAAGCATCCGCAACGTAAGAAGCTCCGAAGAATCCGGCAAAGATCATGTCTCTTGCCAAGCCTAAAAAGCGGCTGATTAAAACAGCTATGGACATCGACCCGATATTCTTTGCCAAGACCTTTGTAGCCATATTTTGTTACTCTCTATTGGTCACCAGAAACAGAGCCTCTTTTTCAGAGATACCAGAGGTGAGTTTATTATTCACTTCATTATCAAAACCATAAAACCTGAATTCAATCATTACAGAGGGAGCAGTATCAGATGGGTTAATAAAACTGACGTATAGAGAAAAAAGAGGTATCCAGGGCTAATATCCGGGGCTGAAAATCCTCAGGAATCATATTGCTATCAAACAATCAACTGATTTCAATGTTATCTATCAGCCTTGTTCCAGCGAAAAACGCGGCTAAAACTACCCGGCACCCTGAAGTAAGAGAGGATAGATCTTCCAGAGTATTACTGTCAATGACCGAGATATAATCGATCTCGCCCCCCTTCGCTTCGATCATTTCCTGCATTGTTGAGATAAGGCGGGAACTATCTCTTTCCCCCTGCCGGTAAAGCTGTTGTGCCAGGAGCAGTGATTGGTACAAAGAAGAAGCATCTTCCCGCGTCTTTGGTGATAGATAACTGTTCCGGGAGCTCATCGCCAGTCCATTGGCTTCTCTTATTGTTGGACAGCGGACGAGATGTACCGGTAAGTCCAGATCAGAAAGCATCCTTTCTAAGATAACTACCTGCTGATAATCTTTCTCACCCATGAACATCAGATCGGGAATAATAATATTCAACAGTTTCAGGACAATTGTGGCTACACCCTGAAAATGTCCGGGACGGCTTTTACCACATAATCTATCTTCCAGTCCGCTCACCTTCACCCAGGTTAGGTGCTCCTGATCATACATTCTATCATTAGCAGGAATGAAAACTATATCCGCTTGATATTTGCCCAGGAGCTTGAGATCATTCCTACTGTCCCGGGGGTAACGGGAAAAATCTTCTCCCTGAGAGAATTGAGCCGGATTGACATAAATACTCACTACAACAATATCGGTTAGCTCTTTGGCTTTTTTTACCAGCTGCAGATGACCGGCATGAAGATAACCCATTGTCGGAACAAAACCAACAGTTTTTCCGCTTTTTCGAAGATGAGCTATTTTCTCCCGGGCAGCTTCTTTCCCTGTTAAAACTTTAGGAGCAAAGGATTTCATAGTCTTTGTTCGATCTTATTGTTCTTATCGAGAATGAGTATTTCCGGTTGAAAGTTCGCAGCCTCTTTCTCGTCAAGAATACCGTAAGCTGCAATAATTATCTGATCTCCGGGATAGGCTAAGCGTGCTGCAGCACCGTTGACCCCGATAATCCCACTCCCTTTTTCTCCTTCTATAGCGTAAGTAGCAAAACGAGCGCCATTACTCATATTATAAACCTCGATTCTCTCATGCGGCTTGATTCCGGATTCTTCCAGCAGGTTCATATCTATCGTCAAACTACCCATATAATCGAGTTTAGTCTCTTTTACGGTTGCCCGGTGTATCTTGGCGATCAGGAAAGTTCTTAGCATTAATCCTCCAATTATTGTCTTTTTTTCAATAATTTTCCGGCCGTCAGAATTGTAAACTTATTTCTCTCTTCTCTCCTTTAACAAAGCGATGTTATCAACTATTCAATCTCAACAGTTGAGAAAAACCTTTCTTACAAGACTCTGAAGCCACTGATAAAGCTCTATTCCGTCAGTTGTTTCTTTGAGAAAAGCTGTTTCAGAGAGGATTATCAGCAAAAAGACAGGTTTTAAGGGTTATGGATTATTATTTCAGGTTATTGTTTGCTCAGCGCAAGATACAAGATAACAAATCATAAGATAGCAGGAGAGAAATGATTTCAGATGCAACAGAGAAGAAATCGAACTTGACATAAAACAATTTGGAGAAAAGTCTTACCGCTATGAAAATAAGGGAAAAAAGTTACGAAGGGGTCAATTTTTGTCTGCAATGCGGAGCAATGATGGTGTTTTCTCATGATCATGAAGAAAAGTTGCGTAAGCGTTGCCCGGAGTGCGGCTGGACATACTACAAGAATCCGGTTCCGGCAGTAGCCTGTGTCGTGCTTAATGAGAAGAGAGAGATTTTGATCATCAAACGGTTAGTCGAGCCGCAGAAGGGATTGTGGGCTTTGCCGAGCGGTTATATCGAGATTAATCAGAGTCCGGAAGAGGCGGCGGTAGATGAGTTGGCAGAAGAGACCGGATTTGAGGGGAGAGTGGCGAGCTTTGTAGGTTATTATGACGGTACTTCACCGATTTATGAGAAGGTGCTCTCACTCGGTTTTTTTCTGGAGATAACTGGTGGAAAGCTGGAAGCAGGAGATGATGCAGAAGAGGCAAAATTTGTCCCTCTTTCTGAGTTACCGGAATTAGCATTTTCAGCTCATGAATTTTTTGTTGCTAAGATCAAGGAAGAGTTCGTCAAGAATCAGGAATAAGTGGAAAAGAGTTGGACTGAATATTTTTGATTGTGAGAGATTATGGGAGAGAGTGAACGTTTTTATAGCTGCAAACTAAAGCAAATAAACTGATAAACAAGGGAGTAATTAAGGAAGATGGGAATTGAAATCAGCAAGACTTACGACCCACAAATCGTTGAAAAGAAATGGTATGATCACTGGTTCAGAGAAGGATTATTCACACCTCAGATCGATGAAAGGAAACGTCCCTATACTGTTTTAATGCCCCCCCCGAATGTAACGGGGATCCTGCATATTGGGCATGTTTTGAATATTACACTACAGGATGTTGCCATAAGATATAAAAGAATGACTGGTGTTCCTACACTCTGGCTGCCCGGAGTTGATCATGCCGGGATAGCAACTCAGAATATGGTGGAAAAAGACCTGCATAAGCAGGGATTAGACCGTCATCAAGTCGGCAGGGAAAAGCTTTTAGAGCTTGTCTGGGCCTGGAAAAATGAGAAAGGGAGAACAATACTCGAACAATTGAAACAACTGGGTGCGTCCTGTGACTGGAGTCGTGAGCGATTCACAATGGATGAAATGCTCTCCCGGGCAGTGAAGGAAGTTTTTGTCCAATTATATGAGAAAGGGCTTATTTATAAAGGAGAGTATATAATTAATTGGTGTCCCCGCTGTATCAGTGCCTTGTCGAATGATGAGGTGGAACACGAGGATGCTCAAGGATTTTTGTGGCACATCCGTTATCCCTTTCCTGAAGAAGAAGGCTATCTAACGGTTGCAACGACAAGACCGGAAACGATGCTGGGTGATGTAGCAGTAGCAGTTAATCCCGATGATGAACGGCACAAGCATCTGATCGGGAAAAGTGTAATCCTCCCCTTTGTTAACCGAAAGATTCCCATTATTGCTGATGATTATGTTGATCAGGAATTCGGGAGTGGATTTGTTAAGATAACCCCGGCACATGACCCGAATGATTTCGAAATAGGAAGAAGGCATAACCTCCCCTTAATAGTAGTAATGAATGAAGAAGGGGTCATGAACGATCAGGCTGGGGCAGAATTCCAGGGTATGGATAGATTCGACTGTCGCCAGAAGCTGGTGAAACTATTGCAGGAGATGGATCTGATCGAGAAGATAGAGTCACATGACTTAGCGATCGGAAAATGCTATCGTTGTGACTCGATTATTGAGCCTTATGTTTCGGAACAGTGGTTTGTAAAGATGAAACCTCTGGCTGAGAGAGCGATAAAAAAGGTAGAGGAGGGAGAGATTCAATTTCAGCCCCAGCGGTGGGTCAAGGTGTTTATGCACTGGATGAACAATATCCGTGACTGGTGTATCTCCCGCCAGATCTGGTGGGGTCATAGAATACCTGCCTACTACTGTGATTCCTGCGGAGAGATGGTTGTGGCTTTGGAAAAACCGGTTAAATGCGAAAAATGCGGGAGCAGTGAGTTTCGGCAGGATGAAGACGTTCTGGACACCTGGTTCTCTTCCTGGTTATGGCCCTTTTCGACAATGGGGTGGCCTGAAGAAACGGAGGATCTAAAATATTTTCTCCCCACGGATTTACTGATAACTGCCCCTGAGATCATCTATCTCTGGGTAGCCCGAATGATAATGGCTACTCTGGAATTTTGTGATGAAATTCCTTTCCGCACTGTATTGTTGCATGGAACTGTCCGGGATCAGATTGGAAGGAAGATGAGCAAATCACTTGGGAATTCTCCCGATCCTCTGGATCTGATCAAATTAGTTGGAGCTGATGCTCTCAGGTTCAGCATGATTTTCAATGCCCCCAAAGGGGCAGACATCCATTATTCAGCGTCTGTAATGGAAAACGGCAGGAATTTTTGCAACAAGATCTGGAATGCCTACCGCTTTATCATGGGAAATGTTAGTCAGATTGCCGGTCTTCCGGAAGAGGATGAACTCGACTTGGAGTTAGCCGACAGATGGATATACAGTAGATTACAGGAAGTAATCGCTGAAGTTACCGATTATTATGAAAACCTCCGGTTTAACGATGCTGCCCAGATTCTGCAGGACTTCATCTGGAAGGAATTCTGTTCCTGGTATCTGGAACTCAGCAAAGAGAGGATCTATAACAATCAAGATTTGAAAGCACAGAGAACGGTTAAGTATATTCTATTGGATGTATTGCAGCAATCTCTGCGACTCTTACATCCGATTATGCCCTTTATCTCGGAAGAGATCTGGCAAAGTATAAAAGAGTGTTTCCCCCTGGAAGAAGAGGCATTGATTATTGCCCGTTTCCCCGTATCTCAAAGAGAGATGATAGATCACCGGATTGCAGAGGAGATGAATTTGATCCAGGAAAGCATCGTAGCTATCAGGAATCTTCGTAAACAGATTAATCTTTCACCGGCGCAGGAGGTCACTGTTGTTATCCGTCCGGTCAGCAGAGAACAGGCTGCGGTCATATCACTTTACTGCAATTATTTCCAGAAGCTGGCAAAAGTGACTGTACTTTCTACTGACCTGAATTGCGAAAGACCGAAAACGTCGATAGCTGCGGTAGTGAGCGGAATGGAGATCTTTTTGCCGTTGAGCGGACTAATTGATCTGGGAAAAGAAAGGGAACGGCTGGAGAAGCAGCTTCAAAAAGCAGAGACTGAGTTAGCAAAGACAGTTAAGAAGCTCTCCAGCGATAATTTTCTCAATAATGCCAAACCGGAAGTTATTGAAAAAGAGAGAGAAAAAGAGCAGGAATTTCTGCAGATTACCGAAAAAACCAAAGGCCTGTTACAGGACCTTAATTAGATCCTATAAGGAGGGTTGTAATGAGTCCCCGCAAGAAAAAGGAACAAGAAGAGATAAAAGAAGAAGTCATCCCTGAAATCGAGGTGGAAGCTATGGATGAAATGAAAGAGGAGATAGCCCGGGATCCGGGAAAGAAGAAATTGGTTTTCTATGAAAAACTGAGAGAGAGATTTGCCGGTAAAGTACCGGCAGAAGGTAAGATGAACAAGGTCAGTGATTTTCTCTTTCTGCTTCCCGATTTCTTTATCCTGTTATGCCGGCTTTTAATGGAAGATAAAGTCACCAATCAGACCAAAGCTTTTATTCTTGGTGTGATAGCCTATGTCATGATGCCGATCGATATCATCCCTGATTTTATTCCGGTTATTGGATTTCTTGACGATCTTATCCTGGTGGTTTTTGCCCTTGACCAGATCCTTAAATATACCGATGAACAGATCCTTCTCGATAATTGGAGCGGGAAAAGAAATCTATTCCTGACGGTCAGGAATATTATTGATATTGCAGACCGGGCAGTGAGCCAGCGGATTTTAGGAAAGATAAAAACATATGTACGGAGACTAAAAGGTAATTGATGGATATTCTTATCTCTTCCCGCAATAGAGACAAGATAAGAGAGATTAAAACCTTACTCTCGTCGCTTCCTTTTAGTGTTTTTACTCCGTATGATTTTGACGATTTGCCTGATGTAGAAGAAGATAAAAATACCCTTCTGGGAAATGCCTTGAAAAAGGGGCGGGAATTAACGGAAATTACCGGCTTACCTACTATCGCAGATGATACCGGGCTTTTTATCGATGCTCTTGCCGGAGAACCGGGTATTTATGCGGCAAGATATGCCGGAGAGCATTGCAGCTATGCAGATAACCGTCATAAGGTTCTTCGTTTAATGGCAAACAAGATAGACAGATCAGCCCGGTTTATGACAGTGGCAGTCTTTGTCCGTCCGGGAGCTGAGCCTCTGGTCGCGGAAGGGATTGTAGAAGGTGAGATCACAGAAGAGGAAAGAGGAGATAAAGGATTTGGTTATGATAATATCTTCAGGTTGCGGGAGGGCAGAAAAACTTTTGCCGAGATGGAGGAAGAAGAGAAGAATTTGTTCAGTCACCGGGGAATTGCTTTTCGTAAGCTTGCTGCGAAGATCCAGGAAGCTTACGAAGCGGGAAGTTTAGTTAATGATATTGATAAACATAAAATGGAGGAACAATGATTAACAAACAGATTTTTCGTCAATATGATGTCAGAGGTATCGTTAACCGCGATTTAACCGAAGAGACGGTTTACCTGTTGGGTAGAGGCTTCGGCTCCTTTCTGCGCAAGAGAAACCTGAAATCAGTTGTGATCGGAGGAGATGCCCGGTTGAGCACCCCTCTATTCAAGAAGGTTTTTTCCAACGGTTTGCTCGATTGCGGATGTGAGGTTACCGATGTAGCGATCTTAGCAACCCCGACTCTCTATTTTTCGATAGAACACCTGAAAGCAGATGCCGGAGTTATGATTACCGGCAGTCATAATCCTCCCGAATATAATGGGTTTAAAATGAATATCGGACTTGCTTCCATTTTTGGTGACGACATAATGGAGATTTACGACATTATCCGGAAGGAAGAATTTGCTGAAGGTCCGGGAGTAAATCAAGTAGTCTCCGGAATGATCAAAGAGTACCAGAATTATCTCGTTGAGAATATCAAAATTGACCGTCCCGTTAAGATTGTGGTTGATGCCGGGAATGGAGCAGGAGGACCAATACTTCCCGATATCCTGAGAAGGATCGGTTGCGATGTGATCGAACTCTATTGTGATCTGGACGGAACTTTCCCCAATCATCATCCTGATCCGACCGTAAAAGAATATATGGAAGATCTGATCAGATTGGTAGGTGAATCCCAGGCAGATTTTGGGGTTGGATTAGACGGTGATGCCGATAGAATAGGAGTAATCGATGAAAAGGGACAAATGTTATACGGGGATCAGTTGCTGAATATTTTCGCCCGTGATTTTTTAAAGCATTATCCCGGCGAGAAGGTTGTAGCCGATGTTAAGTGTTCAAAGGTTTTCTATGATGATATCGCCAAACAGGGCGGGATACCGGTTATGTATAAAACGGGACACTCTCTCTTGAAAAAGAAAATGAAAGATGATAATATCAAGCTGGGTGGAGAAATGAGCGGTCATATCTGCTTCAAAGACCGTTACTTCGGATTCGATGATGCCATCTATGCAGCCTGCCGCTTTGCTGAGATCGTTGCCGCTTCCGATAAAAAGGTCAGTGAGTTTTTGGCTGACCAGCCCAAGGTGTTTAACACCCCGGAGATCTGGATAAAATGCAGCGAAGAGAAAAAGTTCCAGATCGTCGAAAAAGTTAAGAATCACTTTAAGGATAAGGGTCATGATGTCAATGACATTGACGGCATGCGGGTAACGTTTACCGATGGCTGGGGACTGGTCAGAGCGTCAAATACCCAACCCGTTCTTACTTTACGGTTTGAAGCGGAAACCGAAGCCCGGCTCAATGAGATCAGAGATATGGTAGAAAGTGAGATTGAGCGGATAAAGCAGGAGTTTTAGAAAAGCTGCTTTTCCGATTGTTACTTTTTAGCTGATCACTTTATTGAAGGTACGGGTTTTCTTTCCGGATAGTTTTTTAACTGGATTTTAGCCTTATTATGACTGAGGAAGAACACTCTGACCAGTTAGCAGTAGTTAGTGTTCAGCAAGGTTTTTCACCTTGTTCTCAGCAGCATTTATTCCGATAATTCCAGGGTAGAATTGTTTCTGCAAGAACTAACTTTTTTTTCCCTGTATCGAGGGGCAATGATCCCAAAAGGGCGGGTTGGTTCACCTTCCGGAGTACTGTTTCGGGTTGCCGGACAGAGATAACCGGTATTATTGGATAAAGGTGAAGCCCCCTTAGCTGTTTACGAACAGAAGGAAAGCAATCCCTAACCGCTCAGAAATTGATTGACTCACAGAACTTAGCTAAAAAAAATGTCACCTTGTAATATCAGGAGATAATGGAGGAATAATGGAGTATCCTTTTAACGAGATCGAGCCGAAATGGCAGAGTAAATGGCAGGAGATGAAGCTGTTCAATAGCGGAGAAGCGTTTGATAAGAAGAAGTATTATATCTTATCGATGTTTCCCTATCCTTCCGGAGCTCTTCACATGGGGCATGTCTCTAATTATTCGATCGGAGATGCAATGACCCGCTATAAATTGATGGAGGGTTACAATGTCATGCAGCCGATGGGATATGATTCTTTTGGTCTTCCGGCGGAGAATTTTGCGATCCAGAATAATACTCATCCCCGGTTCTCGACTGAAGATAATATCAAGATTATGAGAAGTCAATTCGATAGAATGGGTTTTGGTCTGGATTGGAACAGAGAGGTAAGTACCTGCCGTCCGGACTACTATAAATGGAATCAGTGGCTTTTTAAGAAAATGTTCGAAAAGGGATTAGTCTATAAAAAGAAGGCATATCTGAACTGGTGCGATCAGTGTCAGACTGTTCTGGCTAATGAACAGGTAGAAAACGGCAACTGCTGGCGCTGTGACAGCCAGGTTCGTCAAAAAGAGATGGAGCAGTGGTTTATCCGGATCACTGATTATGCTGAAGAGTTACTCGATTTTTCTCAGGTAGTTGACTGGCCTGAAAAGGTCAAAGCCATGCAGACTAACTGGATTGGGAAGAGCGAAGGAACGATCATTCATTTTCCGCTTAAAGATTCGGAAGAGACTATTTCTGTCTTTACAACCAGACCTGATACAATTTTTGGCTGCACCTATATGGCACTGCCGCCGGAGCACCCTTTGGTCGAAAAGTGGCTGCAGAAAACCGATAAGGATTCACCTCTTTATAGCTTCTGTCAGAAAGTGATCAATCTTGATAAGATGGAGAGAACGGCAGATGATACAACAAAAGAGGGTATCTTCAGCGGTCATTACTGTCTTAATCCTGTTAATGGTGAAAAAATGGAGATTTGGATAACGAATTATGTTCTGCTCGATTACGGAACGGGGGCTGTTATGGCTGTTCCTGCCCATGATCAGCGGGATTATGAATTTGCTAAAAAATACGGTCTCCCTCTCAAGATAGTAATTCAGAATGAAGAGAGAAACCTTTCTCTGGAGACAATGTCCGAAGCGTATATCGGTGAAGGTTACCTCTCAGGTTCCGCACAGTTTGACGGAATGGAAAGCAGCGAATCTAAAAAGAAGATCACCGAATGGATGACAGAAGAGGGAACAGGCAAGTATGCAGTGAGCTACAGGTTAAGAGACTGGGGTATTTCGAGGCAGCGATACTGGGGAACCCCCATTCCGATAATCAATTGCCCGAAATGTGGCTCGGTACTGGTTCCCGATGAAGCTCTTCCGGTCGAATTACCTACAAACGTAGAGGTAGGGAAGACGAGACAAAATCCTCTTCTATCCGTAAAAGAATGGGTCAATACAACCTGTCCGGTTTGTCAGGGACCTGCGGTCAGAGAGACAGATACTATGGATACTTTCTTTGACAGCTCCTGGTATTATGCCCGTTTTACCGATTCTCATAACAATAAAGAACCTTTTAAGCGGGAGAAGGCTGACTATTGGCTTCCGGTTGATCAATATATCGGGGGTATCGAACATGCCTGCCTTCATCTTCTCTACGCCAGATTCTTCCATAAATTTATGCGGGACATCGGTCTGCTGAGCGGTGATGAACCCTTCTCCCGGCTGCTTACTCAGGGAATGGTCATCAAAGATGGAGCAAAGATGTCCAAATCGAAAGGGAATGTCGTAGATCCGAATTATATAATTGACCGTTATGGTGCTGACACAGCAAGAGTTTTCATGCTCTTTGCCTCTCCGCCTGATAAGGATGTGGAGTGGAGCGATGAAGGGATAATGGGGGCGTTCCGCTTTCTTAACCGGATCTGGCGTCTTGTTAAGACGAATTCCGAATTGATCAGGAACTACCGGGATAAAGAGATAGGGGAAGAGAGTGAGCAAACCAAAAAACTGCTCTATTCAACCCATTTCACGATCAAGAAAGTGAGAGAGGACATCGAGATAAGGATGCAGTTCAATACGGCGATAGCTGCAATTATGGAGCACTTCAATAATCTCTCCTCGATCAAAGAGAGCGAAAAGCTTACCGAATCCGAAAAAGCTGCTTTTGTGCAAGGGTGTATTGTTATTCCGAGACTGATCTATCCCTTTGCTCCTCATATCGCCGAAGAACTCTGGAGCCAGTGTGGTTATCAGGAACTGATCCATAAAGCGGGCTTTCCTCAGGAAGAGGAAAGATATCTAAAACAGGATGAGATAGATTATGTGATCCAGATTCAGGGAAAAGTCCGAGGTCATCTGACGGTTCCGGCAGAGAGCGCTGAAGAGGAAATCCGGAAACAAGCCCTGCAGGTAGCGAATGTAGTTAAATATATAGAAGGAAAAGAGATAAAGAAGTTTGTTATTGTAAAGAATAAACTCATCAGTATAGTAGTATAAGACCTTTTTGCTAGGTTATCCGGAGCTTGTGCTCTTAAACAAAGACCCCCTCACAGAGGGGGTCTTTCATGTTGTAGTTGTTTATCTGTTGTTTGGATGATTCTTTGCTCAGACAGGAAGGGTAAGATGATACTCAACCCCGTTCTCTGAGTTCTTTACTCTGATAAGACCTCCCATTTCCTTCATGATTTTCTTGATTATCAAGAGATCAACGAAATTTTCGGTTACCAGTTCATAATCTGTGTCATCATTCACTTTTGCTATCAGCTCTTCAAAAAGCTGAGAACCATTCCGCTGGATTATGAAACGGATATTAGCTTCTTCGTGCCAGACTTTTATCCTGATCTTTCCGCCATTCTCCATAGCTGCGACAGCGTTGTTTATTATCTCGTAGAGAGCATTGGCGAGCAGAAAGGGATTTGCCCGAAAATGGAGATTTTCCTCGATTTCTCTTTCCAATTCGATCTTATGCTTATAGGTCATATTGAAATAGAAGAACCGGTCAAGCTGATCGATCAACTTATTGACTGCAATTTCCTCGGGACCTGATTGATTGTCTTTACTTAACATGGAATTCAGATCACTTATCATATCGTTGATCTTTTCTAATTGACTTAATATCTGGTCAACACCCTGAATATCCGGGTGTTTGAACTTGATTAACTCGATCCTGCCGGAAATACTCATCAAGGGGGTGTTCATATTATGAATAAAACCGGGGAGAATAGCTGTGTATTTTGCCAGCAGGCGATACCTGAGCAATTTATCCATACCTTCTCTCATAATAAATCTCCCGTGAACCTCATTTTTACAGGTAAGATTCGATGACCTTAGCTAATCTCTTCACCCCTTCAATGTTTCGTTCTTTCGAGGAATAAGAAAAATTGATCCTCATCGTATTTTTCCCTTCTCCATTACAGTAAAAGGCAGATCCGACAACAAAGGCGACCTTTTCTTTGATCGCATCAAGGAACAGCTTGCCGGTATCAATGTGATCGGGAACCGTTAAAAACAGGAACAAACCACCTTCAGGCTCCGTCCAGGTAACTTCTTTCGGCATGTATTGACGGAAGGCTTCCAGCATTACATCTCTCTTTTCCCGGTAGAGATCAATAATACTTTTGATATTGTTGTCCAATAGCCCGTTCTCGATATATCGGGCTGCTATTCGCTGCGTGTATGGCGGGGTGCAGAGATCGGTTGACTGCTTGGCAACAACGATCTTATCAAGAATATCTTCGTTACCAACTATCCATCCGATCCGGAAGCCGGGAGCAAATATCTTGGAGAATGTCCCTAACATCAAAACCTGATCGCTGTTATCAAGACTATAAATCGTTTCAACAGCTTCTCCTTCAAATCTTAATTCCCGGTAAGGGCTGTCTTCGATTATCAGTACATCATACTTCTTTGCTAAGGCGATTATCTCCAGACGGCGATTTTTGCTCATGGTTATCCCTGAAGGATTTTGAAAATCGGGAATTACATAGATAAACTTCGGTTTCTGGTTCTTTGCCTTGAGGCCTTCTAAGGCATTTTCGAGTTTCTCAGCACTCATCCCCTCCTCATCTATCGGTATCCCGATCATATCGGCTCCGTAACTGTTGAAAGCGCCTAAAGCGCCCAAATAGGAGGGTAAGCCTACTAAGATTTTGTCCCCGCGGTTGATGAAAATCTTGGAAATCAGGTCAAGTGCCTGCTGAGATGCGGTAGTTATCACAAGATTCTTAAGAGACAGATTCAACCCTTCCTTGTTATAACGCTCTACCAGCAAAGTACGTAACAGGGTATCTCCCTCAGTTGCCCCGTATTGTAAGGCAACATAAGCCTCCTTTTTCATTATCTCACATAAGATCTGATATAACTCCTCGACCGGAAAAGATTCCGGTGCCGGTAAGCCACCGGCAAAAGAGATTATTTCCGGGTCCTGTGTTAATTTCAACAACTCTCTAATTTGAGACTTCTTCATTCCCTGGGCATTCACCGAGAAAATCTGATTCAAATCACTAATCATTGCATCCTCCGATTTTTTTTATTCTTCATGTATGTATCTTTCCTGTTTATAATCTTCTATCTGCTTCAAAATTTTGTGAGAAAGCTCTTTGCTGATCTTTGTTTTCAAGATTTGTTCTTTATTCGTTCTGTCAATCTGTTTTTCCAGAACTTCTACATGTTCTTTCAAAAACAAGATAAGTTTCCTCATCTCCAGAGGGATGCGGAAAACTACCTCCCTCTTCTGGTCTTTCAGATAAGCGGATATCAAAGACATCAGCTCGCCGAAACTATCATCATATTTGGCAGAAATAAATACTGATGCCGGATGTTTCATCATTAAACGTTTGCGTAACAACTTGGAATTCAAGCTGTTACCAAGCATGTCGGCTTTATTGAAGACATAGAGGACATCCTTGTCATCAGCATCAATCTCCTGCAGGACCTCATTTACGGAAGAGATATATTGTTCGAAATCGGGCTGAGAAAGATCCACTACGTGCAGCAGCAGGTCTGCTTCGGTAACTTCTAAAAGGGTTGAGTGAAAAGAACTGACCAGAGTGTGGGGGAGTTTTTTGATAAACCCGATTGTATCACTGATAACGACTTTTTCTTTATTATCAAGAAAAACACCTCTGGTGGTCGAATCAAGAGTGGCAAAGAGTTGATCGGCAACATAACGTTGTTCGCCGGTAAGTTTGTTGAATAGTGTGGTTTTACCGGCATTGGTGTAGCCGATAAGCGAAATGTTCTTCATTTGGGTCCGCTTTCTTCGCTTGATAACGGAAACTTTCTCGATATCGGCAATCCGTCGTTTGAGAATATCAATCTGCTTCTTTATCTCTCTTCGGTCTAACTCTATCTGTTTTTCCCCGGGACCGCGGAATCCTATACCCCCTTCGATCCTGGAAAAATGCTGCCAGAGATTTCTCAATTTCGAATAGTTATATTGAAGCATTGCCAGTTCAACCTGCATTTTTGCCTGTTTTGTTTTGGCGTGGGTTGCAAAGATATCCAGGATCAGCTCAGTGCGGTCAACAACGTTACAGGAGGTCAGTTTAGCAATGTTCTTTGCCTGAGCAGGGGAGAGTTCATCATTGAAGATGAGGGTATCAACTTCTTCGTCTCTCGCTTTCGAGCTGATCTCGGAAATCTTCCCCTTCCCAATGTAGGTTGCAGGATTTGGTTTATCAAGATGCTGAACGAATCTCTCTATCACTTCAGCTCCGGCTGTTTTGCTCAGATGTTCTAACTCATCGACCGTTCGCTCGTATTCTTCTCTTTTTTCTTTACCCGAATGTAACCCTATTAAAAATACCCGTTGTTTTACCTTCTTTGTTGACTCCATATCATCCTTTTGATCAATAATCCTCATTCTCATAGACAAGGATACTCTTATTATTCTGCCGCCACTCTAAGAACTTCTCCTTGATATCCATCTGCCAAATTATCTTCTTCTGTTCATTCTCAAAGGAGATGATATCGACAAAATGTATCTTGCCATCATGACCTTTAAAACTCTTCTGGGGAAACTCTACGGCGAAATCCCTTCCCTGTCTCACTATCGTTATCTCATTGATAAAAAAGCCGGGGGTGATCTCTAAAGTAGCCCGGGCTTCTACGATACCTCTTCCCACATCTCTGAATCTTATATCCATTACCTTCACCTTCAATATACTATTTATAGTGAAGAATTTATTAACTGCCGTTAAGAAGTCAATCAATATTTGCTGAGCGGCAGATCATTTTCAGACGAGGTTGTTTTTTTCTCTTCCAGCCCGCCGCTCCAAAAGGCATTTGTTCCTTACCTGCATTATTGTTTCGTTCAATGCAGGTAAGGAACGATAATCGAAAGAATAATCATTCCTCTGCCAGTTAATACCGGAAGAACCGGGAAAATGATAAAACAGCGGAATTTTTTAGACTAACAAAGTTAAGAAAACTGCTTATGCTTGATTTATCTAAGAACAATTTCTTACAGACTTCGTCTGCTGAGCCTGTTTCCTGCATAATTCTCTGACCTATCCTTTAAAGAGATAGTATTCACCGGCAGGAGAGGAAAAGTCTTGACGTCAGAGTATATCAAAAGTTTGCTAACAGCATGAATAAAGAACTGGAGACTGAATACCATTTTGCTTTTTCCGAACCGCTGGTCTGTACTGCTATCCATAACGGTAATTACATTAGTCCGCAGATCAGAAAGAATATCGGTATCACCGATAATCTCCGTTTGCGGGAAGAAGATCCGAAGACAGCCTTCTTTACGAAAATATCTGCTAACCGCATCATCCAGCACCGTTCCCGTTTTGAGTATGATCTCAACCGTTCCCGGGATAAAGCCTTCTATCTTGAACCTGCTGATGCCTGGGGTCTCAGGGTAAGAAGACAAAGACCTGAAGAAGAGGTCATCAGAGAGAGTCTTTCTGCCTATGATCGTTTTTACCGCCGGACTAAATCCTTTTTTGATGAAATGACTACAACTTTTGGTTCTTTCTTTGTTTATGATATCCATTCTTATAATCATCACAGAAAGGGGAATGATCAACCGTTCGATTCTCCGGCAGAAAATCCCGAAATCATTCTCGGAACAAGCATTATGCCGGCAGAATGGTTTCCTCTGGTCAAAAGAATACAGGAATCACTTCTCGGATTCGATTTTTTCGGAAGAAAGCTTGATGTAAGAATAAATGTGAAGTTTCCCGGAGGAAATTTCTCCCGCTGGATCCATTCGAGTTATCCGGGCAGAGTGGCTTGTATTGCCATTGAGTTTAAAAAGATCTTTATGGATGAGTGGACAGGAGAATTCTTTCCCGATAAACAAGAGGCTTTGCGACAAGCGTTACTTCGGACAAAACCGGTTATTCTTAATTATCTCAGGGAAAAGCAATAGCGAGAAGAAATTGATTTTGGAATGAAAGTTGCATTAAAAAAGAGTAAATGAAAACATGATGCCGGAATACTTGGTTTAAGCCATTTTATCCGGTGATAGGGGAGAAGATGAAGAAGAAGTTTGGTTTGCTGATTATAACTGTTTTGTTGATTACGGGAAGTTTGTCAGCTGATATTCTGCAAAAAGCTACGGCTGTTCTTAATATAGCCTTTCGGGAAATAAACCGGACCGAAGAAGTATTACCGGTAATAATTGTTATGGAAGAGCAGTATGATCCCGACATATTGTATAAAGAGATTCAGGGACTTGATAAAATCTCAAGACGTAATTATACGATAAAAGCTTTGGAACAGTTCAGCAATGCAACCCAATCCGGAATTAGAAAAGTACTTACGGATATGGAGAAAGAAGGCTTAGTGACTAATCTCCGTTATCTCTGGGTTGCCAATGTAATCAATCTGGAGGCGACAAAAGAAGCGCTGCTGATCCTCGATAGCCGGGATGACATCGACAGGCTGGAATATGATCCATTAAGAAAAATACTTAATGATGATGATTTTTACCCTGCCGGGATAACCGAAAACAATACGGATGACCCGCTTAGAAATGACCGGGAGATAGTATATAACCTGAATGTCATGAATGTCCCCGATGTCTGGGATCAGGGTTTTACCGGTCAGGGTGTAACAGTCGCTGTTCTGGATACCGGTGTTAATTACAACCATAATGATATTACCAATCAGATGTGGACACATCCCGATTATCCGAACCATGGTTTCAACTTTATCAATAACAGCCATCAAACGATGGATAATCATAGTCACGGTACCCATTGTGCCGGCACAGTAGCCGGTGACGGTACATCCGGTTCACAAACCGGAGTAGCTCCCGGTAGTACAGTTATGGCTCTGCTTGTTCTGGATTCGAGCGGAAGCGGACAGCAGAGTGGCGTATGGGCAGCTATTCAGTTTTCTATGCAGCATGGAGCTGATGTAATGAGTCTTTCACTTGGCTGGCTGCATGCCTGGGATCCGGACCGGACAACCTGGCGGATGGTAATGTCTAATGCTCTCTCAGCCGGGGTTGTTGCTTCAGTAGCAGCCGGAAATGAAGGGAATCAGCAATACTCCTATCCCATTCCGAGTAATGTCAGAACACCGGGCGATTGTCCCCCTCCCTGGCTGCATCCCAATCAGACCGAGATAGGTGGTCTAAGCGCTGTAATTAGTGTCGGAGCTACTGATTCCTCTGACCAGATAGCAAATTTTTCTTCCCGCGGCCCTGTTACCTGGCAGAATGTCGGTTTCTATAATGATTATCTGTACAGTCCGGGGATTGGATTGATTAGACCGGATATTGTAGCTCCCGGTGTTAGTGTTAAGTCCCTGGTTCATAACAATAATTTTGGCTATACCCTGAAAAGCGGAACATCAATGGCTGCTCCTAACAATGCGGGGGTAATAGCCTTGATGATCTCCAAGGATCCGACCCTCTTGCCGGAAGAGATCTCACAGATCATAGAGCAATCGGCTGTGCCTCTGAGTCCTTTCAAGAATAATACTTTCGGGTCAGGAAGGGTAGATGCCTTAGCCGCTATCGATATGGTTACGGCAGACAATCCTCCCAATCCGGCAATGAATCCTATTCCCTCAGATCTGGCTGTCAATGTTTCCCTGTACCCTTCGCTTTCCTGGTCTAACGGAGGAGGTTCTTCGATGTACTATGTCTATTTAGGAACGGATAATCCACCCACTAACATAGTCGATGGTTACATCACCGAAGAGCTTTCTTATCTTGTCCCCGAACAGCTTGATAGTTCAACAGAGTATTTCTGGCGAATTGATTCAATGAATAGCAACGGGGTGACTACGGGAAATATCTGGTCGTTTACTACCGGTTTGCCGGTAAGTGAAGACTTCGAAACAGGAGATTTTTCTAACTATAGCTGGCAATTTTCCACGGCAGGTGATGATGCCCAAAACTGGCAGATAACAAATGAAGAATCATTCAGTGGTTATTACTCTGCAAGAAGCGGTGAGATAGGTGATAGCTGTATTACTACTCTCTACATAACTCTTGAGGTGGTCGAACCCGGGATCATCTCCTTCTATCGAAAAGTTTCAACTGAAAATAATCTCGACTTTCTCCGGTTTTTTATTAACAATACCATTGTCGGACACTGGTCAGGTGAACAGGATTGGGGATTCGAAAGCTTTGATGTCAGTCCGGGAACCTATACATTTCGTTGGCTCTATATGAAAGATTCGGCAAATTCAGATGGAGAAGACACCGTCTGGATTGATGACATTACCTTTCCTCCTTTGACCCATCAGGTGATTTCTCCCGATAATCTGTCATACGACCTGCAGCTCGAGGAGATCCATCTTTCCTGGGATCTCCCTGAAGATAACGATGAAGACCAATATGACCTGCTCGGTTTTAATATCTATCAGGCTCTGGATCAACAGGCATCTTATAGTATGGTTAATAGTGTGCCTGTCGAAGAAAACGAATATTATATTCTCATTACTGAATCCGGGGAACATCATTACTACATCACAGCCCTCTATGATGTCGGAGAATCAGAACCTTCGGAAAGTATCGCACTGACTATTGAACCGGCACCGGCAGATCCGGATATCTATCCTCCGGGAGGAGAATATGATCATGTAGTTACCGTTCATATCGAAACAGACGACCCGGATATCTTCATTTACTATACAACCGATAACAGCGATCCTACAACAGGTTGTTCGCTCTATACCGAACCTATCCTAATTGAAACAGACATGACCCTGAAAGTAAAACTCTTCCAAGAAGGTCATCTCCCCGGAGATGTCATAATAAACGAATATACTTTCACAACATCAACTGAAGAAGATTTCGTTGGAATACTGACCGATTTGAGAGTCTATCCGAATCCTTTTATGCTCAATAACCCTGCCCTCAGAAACAATCAGCATTTGAGTATTGACTTCATTATCGCTGATAAGAGTGGTGAGGTTCAGATCGAGATATTTAATATCAAAGGTCAGTTGGTCAGGTCTTTCAGACAGCAAGTGACAGCGGGACAGAGACAGATCCTCCCCTGGGATCTGAACAGCAGTCAGGGTAAACAAGCCGGCAGCGGTGTTTATCTAATCAGACTTAACTCGGGTGAAGAAGTTATCAACCGGAGAGTGATGATCATTAAATAAATTAGATCCGTAAAGCATTTTTCTGCAAAAAACAGACTAATTCCGCTTCTATAATATAAGGGATGGTTTTAGCGATTATAAACAAACCGCTGAAACTGTCCCTTTTTCAGTTATTGCTGTGATAGATTCTTGTTACGACAACTCGTTTTCTCTTTTCTACTCAACTCCAATTTGATCCTCCGGCTGCGGAATAGTATATCCGGATGAAATGCAATCATCTTTCTCAGCAACCTGACTTAAATTTGAGCAGTTAAAAAAAACATCGGAAGAGAGAAAACCTAATATCCAAAGAGAAAGAAAGGAATAGAAGCTAAAAAAATGACTTGAATACAAATAATTCATTGACAAATAGTCCTTAATTATTTATTGGTCAATCAAGGGTATTGAGAAAAGCGAATCTTCAACGACATTAACGAGGGATAGTTTTATGCTGCCGAAAAGCTCTGTCAGGCTGATTTTACATCTATCTATCTATCTATCTATCTATCTATCCCTATGTCCCTTATTATAAACTAACTCATTACAGAGTAAATAATGCAATCATTACCTCCAAACAAACCGATACGGTTAGATCTCTGCTTCAGAGAATCTTTCCCAATCCGAGAAACAAGTTCATCCGGCAAAACGGTCTTACCGCTGCCTGTCGGTAAGACCGAAGGAATCGGGTACAAGAAAGAATAAATGGAGGTGTACTATGAAGAAATTATTGATAATTGCAGCCATAATGCTATTCTTGGGTGGAGTTGAGCTGTTTGCTCAAATTACTTATGATTTCGAGTTTGATATGATAGGAGCGGGAAGCGCATGGTTGACATTTGAAATTCAAAGGCATGAAAATGGAGTACCACTACAATGGGAAGTAGTGAATAGCTGGGAAGGAATAAGACTCCCTGACACCAAGTATTCTTCAGTTGAATTGCAACAAGGTTACGGTTTATGGGCAGTAAGAGTAAGAGCCGGTGTTTTTAAAACAGGAGCAACGTTTTATGAAGAGAGAACAACTTTGGGATATAATAACTACTTCTTCATCGACTTAAGTCCTCCGGTTAATCCTCATTCATTTCCCCCTTTAGGCGGAGATGAGTGATAGTTAATTAAGTTAATCCCCTGAAGAGATAAATCTCTTCAGGGGAATACTATAAAGGAGTCTATTATGAACAAATTACATTTTTCCGCGATAACAGCGATATTATTGCTCCTATTGATTACAGAGATACCCGGGATCAATTTCCAAATAGAAAAGGTGGATGATTTTTCCATAGTCAATAGAAGAATAGGAACGAACCGCACAAAGAACATAATAATCGAATATCCCTATCTCTATACGTTGACTCTTTACGGTTTGGAGATCTATCTTATAGAAGATGGGGGGAGCTTGAACCTGTTAAGCCGCAAGCCGATTATCGAAGGTTGGTGTTTAGAGAAAATAGATAACTATATCTTTGTTGGTACGGGGAAGGATCAATATGATCCATTTAATGCAAAAATCCATAAAATAGCTGTTAGTAATCCCGATGAACCTACAATAGTTCAGTCCTTGGATTTGGGAAGCACTGTTTCTCGAGTGTGGTATCTGACAAGAATAGAGAATCTATTATTAGTAGAAACAGATAACTATTCCTATTTCAATCCTCTCATCAACACAGATTTAGAGATTATAGACCCCAATCCCCTACCGACACATCCCGGACTGTTGTTCAGCAGCAATCTTTTATTGTCCCAGATAGGTAACTTTGACTATCTGATATATGATACAGATGACTTAGACAATATAACCGTTGTTGGTTCGGGCAATATCTCTGCTGCTCATAACTTTTCCATGCTTCATGAAGGAGTATATCAAGACACAATCCTGATTTTCAATGATCTGAGAGAAATATCGTTCTGGGATGTCTCTGATCTAAACAACTGGCAATTTGAGCAATACTTCTTTTTTATTGATGATTCGTTAAGAATGTCTTCACCTAGATTCTTTATAATGGAGCATTACCTACTATATTTGAATCCCTACAATCTTGTAGCAATAGATATGAATGACTATTCTATTCAACAAATTTCAGTAGCAGGAGAATACTTATGCGTCGGAATAGATGCCGCTACCTGGGAGAACAATGTTTACTTCACAACTCGTGAAGCAGGGATTCAAAGATTCGGTTATGAGGACAACCAATTTCAATATCTTGGTAAAACCGGTGAGCATGGTAGTAACATTTCAATTTATCTGAATGAGAGTTACGCTTATATTCGTGACATTGACATCACCGAAGGTCTCAGAGTTTACAATCTATCGGACCCAACGAATATCATTGAACTCCCCCGGCTCTTTGAAGGTGAACATAAAACTCCAGTCTCTCGTTCAGGCGAGTTAATCAATAGTCTTTTAATAGTAAGGGATATGAGTGATTCGATAGGGGATATTGAAGTATATGACTTTTCCGACCCACATAATCCACAATTGCGAAACACAATTGATATGAGTTTGTGGTCTGGTCATTATTTAATACCAAGGCATTATGAAGCAGAGCCTAATGCACTGTATGTAATACCCTGGCACCAGAATGTCTTGCTGAAATACAATATCAGTCAGGAGAATGATAACGAATTGCTTGCAGAGTTCGACATAACTCCTTTTTGGTCAGATCCAATGCTGATCAGTGATGGATATCTATACATTCTGAGCCGAATGGGCAACTCAAACTGGCATAAACTCAGTATTTTTTCAGGTCTTGATTCCGAAGAGCTTGTACTGGAGAATACGATCAACAATTTCGCACATCATTCGATTCCTGAGTTAAGAATGGTGGGTGACTATCTTACTGTTTGTGTAGGCATTTCTTCGGGGAATTTTAACACCTATTTCTACTCACTTTCGGATCCCCTTAATCCGGAACTGATCTTTCAGACATCTTTACCCGGTATCCCCTTTATCAATGATGATCTTCTCTTTCAAAGTCCCGGTTCAGCTGTTTATGTTTTTGATTTGAGCAATGAACCAAGTGGCACAATACAACCCTTTAGCTGGTTTCTACACAGCCAGAGGAGTGATTTGATTTTCTTTCGGGAGCATAACAATCAGGATTATCTTTTTGCCGGTTCCTATGCAACAAGTATCGGTGTATTCGAATATAGTTACGAAGTAAGTGTAGAAGATGATGCAATAGAACTCCCTGCCGGGACAAGCCTTTTCCAGAACTACCCCAACCCCTTCAATCCGGAGACGAAGATCGAATTTTATCTGGAAAAGGGGGGAGAGGTTAAGCTGGAGATCTTCAATATCAGAGGTCAGAGGCTCGCAGTCCTGATAGATGCAGAGCTTGAGGAGGGGGAACACTCTCATATCTGGAACCCCAAAACAGCTACAGGCAAGGACCTCCCCAGCGGTGTCTATCTCTACCGTCTGCAAAGCGGGGATTATGACCGGACAAGAAAGATGCTTTATCTGAAATAAGCGGGGATCATTCACCAGCGAGCTGAGAGTCAAGATCATTTTCAATGCTATTTTTCTGAAGTAGTCTATTCTGCCGATTGTGGTTCAGATGAGATATCCGGGCAGGGTAATTTTTTCAGAAACCTGACCATAAAATAAGCAGTTAAAAATAACGGAAGAGAGAAAACCTAATAACCAAAGAGAAAGAAAGGAAGATAAGCCGAAATTATGACTTGAAAATAAATAATTCATTGACAAATAGTCCTTAATTATTTATTGGTCAATCAAGGGTATTGAGAAAAGCGAATCTTCAACGACATTAACGAGGGATAGTTTTATGCTGCCGAAAAGCTCTGTCAGGCTGATTTTACATCTATCTATCTATCTATCTATCTATCTATCCCTATGTCTCTTATAATAGATTAACTCCTTCCAGAGTTTGCTATGCAATTATTACCTCCAAACAAACCGGTTCAGAGAGAAGCCAACAACTACAGAGAATCTTTCCTAATCCGAGAAACAAGTTCATCAGGCAAACCGGTCTTACCGCTGCCTGTCGGTAAGACCGAAGGAATCGGGTACAAGAAAGAATAAATGGAGGTGTGAAATGAAAAGAATACTTTTATTGACAGTAGTGTTACTGATGTTAGGGAGTGTTGGCCTTTATGCTCAAGTACAACGAAATTTCCAACTCAATATCATCGGAGGATCTGGAGAGTTGAGTTTGGAAATGTATTGGACAAGCATGCCATTCAAAACCGTTGAAGCTTGGCCGCAAGTTTCTGCCCCCAATTCATATTATCACAGTGAGACTTTCTGGCAACACAGGCTTATTACTCATGTCATTGTTAGAGCCAGTACACCATGCAAGTCAACTACATTCTATGAATATCGTAGCAACTTAGGATATAATAATGTTTTTAACATTGATCTGAGTCTCCCAATACAGGATCCAACACCACCTATTACGCCATAATCAGGATAGTTCGCCCCCCGAGAGTAATCCCTCGGGGGGCTTGAAATCTAAAGTGGAGGCTACAATGCTTAAAAAGACTATTTTCTTAACGATCATACTACTTAACAGCAGTATCATACAGCTCTTTTCATTAGATTTCCGAATCGATAAGGTAAACGAATTCTCTCATGCCAATGTATTTGAAGTTGCTAATATTTCTAAGAAGATGCAGATAGATTATCCATACTTATATACGTTAACAGAATATGGTTTGGAGATCTATGTCATTGGTACTACCAGCGAACTAGCTTTAATCAGCAGGACAGCAATCGTTAGAGGATGGACAATAGAAAAGCTCAATGACAGTGTTTATGTTGGGACAAGAAAGGGAGCTTTTGACCAATATGATGTCGGAATATACAGGTTCAATGTTTCTGATCCTTATAATCCAACTATAATTCAGTCTTTGACAAGTGAAAACTGGCGTATGGTGATAAGCATTCTAGGAGTTGAAGACCTTCTTGTGGTTTCGGTTAGGACCGCAACGAATACTCTTCATTCTCATCTTATTGATCCTGACCTGCAATATATCAACCAGAATGTTTTGGGAAATCTGCCGCTTTTAGTCTTTAATAGTAACTACTTTTTGACCGGGGGCGGAAATCTCAATTATCAGATCTATGTCTTAAATGATGCGGACGGTTTTACTTTAGCCGGTTCCGGTAACATAGCCGAAGCTCATGATTACGGTATAACCTACTATCATTCATATGGTGATTCAATTTTGATGTTTAGTAATCAACGCAGTATTTCCTTGTGGGATATATCAGATATTAACAACTGGCAACTATTGAGTATCATAGAGATTAGCGACTTAGGAATGGATTTTACAATAGGTACATTTGGAGCTTTCCATATTATTGATGATTATCTGCTCTATCTCGGATCGCTAAATTTCGTTGTTATCGATTTATCGGATAATTCTGCTGTTCATTTAATTGAGAATCCTACATTCATTTATTCTGGCGGATTAGACTACACATCATGGGAAGAAAACATATACATTACAACCGGTTATTCAGGAGTTCACTGGTATAGCTTTGCAGACTTTCCGGTATTCATGGGAAAATACGGGAAAGATAATATAAATGCGTTTGTTGAAGCTAATGGCGATTACATTTTCGTGAACTCGGGATGGGGTTCGAAAGATGGTTTAGTTATCCATGATATATCAAACCCTGAACAAATAGAAGAGGTTCACCGGTTTAATCCGGGTGATAGTCAAATGTTTTTGCTATATGGCAGTCAGGTAGTGCAGCATGTGTTGACTGACTTTGGTCTCTTTCATGTGTATGACTTTACGGATCCGGTTTTACCGGTATTGACTAACAGTCTTGATGTTAACCCTTGGATAGTGAATGATTCTGTAGATTTTCCTTACCCTTATATCGATGAATTTGAACCGGAGATGATCTATTTTCTTATACCAAATAACGGAGTCTTATTGAAATTTGATATCAGTGATTCTGATACTGCAGAACTCTGTTTTCAGGCAGTATTGACAGTAGGTGAGACGGGTTGGGGGAAAGCGGTGATTCATAACGGTATATTGTATAGGGTCATTAGAGTTAGTAACCGTTATGACCTTCATATATATGATGGTCTCCAGGATAATGTTCCGGTACATGTTAACACAATTTCGAATGTTGGAGTTAACAACAGCTACCCCTTTGTTAGTATCACCGGTTCATATCTTGCGATCTATGGAGGTCAAGGGTCAATAGTTTCCCAGAGTTGCTATCTATATTCTCTTACAGATCCTCTTTTACCGGAGTTAACTGCTCAGATAAATATTTCGGGAAGGCCATATATTCAAGATGATCTTCTGTTTCATAATTATGGAAGGACAGTATTTGTTTTTGACATGAGCGGAGATGTCTCAGGAATAATCAACCCGTCAGCTCAATTTTTTCTGAACAACGGTTTGGCATACTGGATGTTCTTTCAGGAGAGAGAGGGCAGAAAGTATGCTTATTGTGCCTCATATTCTTGTATCAACGTTTATGAATACACCTATACGGTAAGCACGGATGATGTTGTCGTTGAAATACCTGCCGTTACGAGTCTCTTCCAGAACTACCCCAATCCCTTCAATCCTGAAACGAAGATAGCGTTTTATCTGGAAAAGGGGGGAGAGGTTAAGCTGGAGATCTTCAATATCAGAGGGCAGAGATTGGCAGTCCTGATAGACGGAGAACTGCCCCAGGGGGAACACTCTCTCATCTGGAACCCTATAACAGCAACAGGAAAAGAGTTACCGAGCGGGGTTTATTTCTACCGTCTGCAAACCGGAGATTATGAGCGGACAAGGAAGATGCTTTATCTGAAGTAAGAGCAGAGAGCTAAGAGTCAAGATCATTTTCAATGCTGTTTTCTGAAGTAGTATGTTCTGTCGATTGAGGGTCAGATAAGATATCCGGACAGGGTAAATACTTCTCTCAGCAACCTGACTTAAATTTGAGCAGTTAAAAAAAACGTCGGAAGAGATAAAACCTAATATCCTAAGAGAAAGAAAGGAATAGGAAGAAAAATAATTGAGTTGAAAATAAATAAAAGATTGACAAGATGTCCTTAATTATTTATTGGTCAATCAAGGGTATTGAGAAAAGCGAATCTTCAACGATATTAACGAGGGATAGTTTTATGTTGCCGAAAAACTCTGTCAGACTGATTTTACATCTATCTATCTATCTATCTATCTATCTATCTCTATGCCTCTTATTATAGATTAACTTCTTCCAGAGTTTGCTATGCAGTTATTACCTCCAAACAAACCTGTTCAGAGAGTAGCCAACAACTTCAGAGGATCTTTCCCAATCCGAGAAACAAGTTCATCAGGCAATCCGGTCTTACCGCTGCCTGTCGGTAAGACCGAAGGAATCGGGTACAAGAAAGAATAAATGGAGGTGTGAAATGAAAAGGATATTTTTATTGGCAATAGCTTTGCTGATATTAGGAAGTGTTGGGCTGTTTGCTCAATATACTTACGACTTTGAATTTGATGTTATCTGTTCAAGTGGTTTCGATTTTGAGTTATGGACACAAGAACACGGTGGAGCTGTATGGGTTTTAGTAGATGGTATATCTCGTAGTTACCGCTATTCTCAAATCATTGAATATAGTCGTCTTGCCCCACCAACTATTGCAAATATTCGAATTACAGCTGTTTCTCCAAGTGGCAGCTATCGAAAAGTTCATCCGGTCTCGCTGCATGGAGTCAACTACTTCTTAATAGATCTACGGACTTTCTTAGATCCGACTCCTCCAAATCCAATGGGTGGGGGTGAGTAAACCGACATATCCCCGGAAGTATTTATACCTCCGGGGATCTTTTGTGTAAAGATTGACCAGGGTAATACCCGAAAATATGAGGCACTTTAAAAAATAAAAAGGAGGAACAGTTGGGACGCTTAATGTTCTTATGCATAATCATCGGTCTTTTAATAGCAAATCTAATTGCTCTCGATTTTCAGATTGAAAAGATCGATGAATTTTCAATATCTTCTAACAGGCAAAATGTTGTGAGGCATAATGTTAGAATAGAAGATAACTATCTATACACTTTGACCAACTACGGTCTGGAAATCTATCTTATTGAGAATGACGGATCATTGAATTTACTAAGCAGAAAACCAATCATTGATGCAAGAACTTTGGAGTTGGTTAATGATAATGTCTATGTTGGTACTACGAAAAGGTATTATAATCCTTTCAATGCTATGATCTACAAGATCAACATAACCGATCATTATAATCCGCAAATCGTCCAGACCCTCGAATTCGATGAAAACGTTCGTTATGTTGACGGCATCTTCCATATAAATGGTCACCTATTGATCAACATGAGTTCCTTTTGTGATTATACATATCCTCTATTGAATTATGATCTGGAATTAGTTATGGAGGAAACACCGATTGAGCCACTACTTCGTGCTCAAATTGACGAAACACGTGTTTTAGTAGAGACTGCTGCCTTCGAATATCTTATCTATGATCTCAATGATTTGGACAACATCACAACAGTCGGTTCAGCAAATATATCTGAAGGACATAGTATTTATCAAGGGTTTCGTTACAAAGTCTATCAAGATTCAGTATTGATTGTCGGGGGGCAAAGAGAGATGTCTTTCTGGGATATATCTGATCCCAATAACTGGACTCTATTCCACAATATTCCCTATATTCAGGATCCGGAGTTAGTTAATTATGGGTTTGATTTTCACATCGTGTACAATTTTATGATTTACCTTAATGGTCTTAAGCTAGTAGTAATTGATTTGAATGATTATTCCTATCATCAAATCCTGGAAATGGAGGAGTATCCTTGTACCGGTCTTGATGGCTCAGTTTGGAACAGTAATGTCTACATAACAACTGTTAAACAAGGCATACAGAGATTCGTATTGACTACGGAGTTTCATTGGAGCGAAAGAATTGGGAATTATTTTTCAAACTCAGTTACTTATAAGAATGGAGATGATTTGTATGTAGGTGGATACTATTGGAACAAAACCGGTACTGTAGTTTTTGATGTTTCAAATCCATACGAGATAGTAGAAATAAACAGGATAGGTGAAGGTGATTATAATCGACTGCTTGAAGCGAATAATGATCTACTGATAGTGCATCCATTTATTTCTTTAGGTGAACCGGCTCAGGCAATTGAAGTAATGGATGTTTCCTGTCCTTTGAATCCCTCTCTGCGAAATGTAGTTAACCTTGACGATTGGTATGCATCCTCGGATGTAATGGTTACTTTTGATAAGTCAGAAACCGGAGTAATATACGTCATAATTTACGATCAGTACAAATTGTTGAAGTTCGATATCAGTGAACCGGGAGAAGCCGAACTGCTTTTTGAACTAAATTTGCCGTATAGTGTATTTACTCTGAATATAGATGAAGGTATTTTGTATCATATAGCACAAAGAGGCAATACATATATATATGATTTGAGGGTCTATTCAGGACTGGAAGATAATGAACCTATCCTTACTAATACAGTTTATAATATCGGAAGCTACAGTTTATTTCCTAACTCTTTGTTGTTTGATGATTATCTCGCTATGTTCGTTTGGGCAGGACATTTTTCATCGGTTGCCGGAGAGCTTCTTGACACAAATTACTATTCTCTTACCGATCCGTTAAATCCTGTGCCAGCGTTTAAGACCGGTATGCCCGGTCGTCCCCATATCAAAGATGATCTGCTTTTTCAGAGTGCAAGTTCGACTGTCTCTGTTTTTGATCTCAGCCAGAATGTTTCCGGAACAATATCGCCATCCACAAGTTTTCTCAACAATGCCTGGCCGTATAAAATTTTCTCTCAGCATATTGATGATACTGATTTCCTTTATTGCGTGTCTCATTCCAGTATTTCAGTCTATGAATACAGTTATACGGTCAATACTGATGATGATATCGTTGCAATACCTGCCGTTACGAGTCTTTTCCAGAACTACCCCAACCCCTTCAATCCTGAAACGAAGATAGAGTTTTATCTGGAAAAGGGGGGAGAGGTTAAGCTGGAGATTTTCAATATCAGAGGACAGAGATTGGCAGTCTTGATAGACGAAGAACTGCCACAGGGAGAACACTCCCTTATCTGGAACCCCAAAACAGCAACAGGCAAGGACCTCCCCAGCGGAGTCTATCTCTACCGCCTGCAAACGGGGGATTATGACCGGACAAGGAAGATGCTTTATCTGAAGTAAGAGCTAAGAGCAAAGAGCTAAGAGTAAAGAGTAAAGAGTAAATATCAACCTCAATACTGTTTTCTGAGTTAGTATGTTCTGTCGATTAGGGTCAGATAAGATATCCGGACAGGGTAAATATTTACTTCCAAAAACTGACTATAATATGAGCAGTTATAAAAAATCGGAAGAGAGAAAACCTAATACCAAAGAGAAAGAAAGGAATAGAAGAAAAATAATTGAGTTGAAATTAAATAAAAGATTGACAAATAGTCCTTAATAATTTATTGGTCAATCAAGGGTATTGAGAAAAGCGAATCTTCAACGACATTAACGAGGGATAGTTTTATGCTGCCGAAAAGCTCTGTCAGGCTGATTTTACATCTATCTATCTATCTATCTATCTATCTATCTATCTATCTATCTATCCCTATGTCCCTTATTATAAACTAACTCATTACAGAGTAAATAATGCAATCATTACCTCCAAACAAACCGATACGGTTAGATCTCTGCTTCAGAGAATCTTTCCCAATCCGAGAAACAGGTTCATCAGGCAATCCGTTCTTACCGCTGCCTGCCGGTAAGACCGAAGGAATCGGGTACAAAAAAGAATAAATGGAGGTGCAAAATGAGAAGAGTATTATTATTAGGTGTATTATTACTATTATTGTGTGGTGGTGAATTGCTTGCCCAGAATGTGTATGATTTTGAAGCAACTGTTTTAACATCGGGAAGACCCTTCACTTTAATAGCATATAGAAGAGATGCTTATCATCAGCTCTTCTGGGAGTCTTATAGAGAAAGTAGACCGCATGATGGTATAGTAACATGGCAAGAAAATCTGCCGCTTTATCAAGTTAAAGTAAAGGTTACCTGTGGAGGGGAAAGCATTACTCAATATGTAAACAACCCCGATTTATATCAGGTTAATACCTTGCTTTTTGATTTTCGTTTATACTTAGATCCGACACCACCAATTACACCGTAGAAGTTTAAACTTCATAACAATATCCCCTGAATCAATTTTGATTCAGGGGATATTAAATTCTTAACAAGGAGAAATATATGTTTCGCATGAGTACTATTGTTTTCTTCATTATAATGATAAACACTTCGTTACTCTCTGATAATTTTACTATTGAGAAGATTGATGAGTTTTCTGTAACTTCGAACCGCTCTCGCATAATGAAAAAGAATATCGTAATTGATAACCCCCATCTATATACCCTGACAGATTATGGCTTGGAAATCTATTCCATTAATAATGATGGGGAGTTGATCCTGCTCAGCAGAACTCCAATTATTGACGGGAATACGATTGAGAAGGTCGATAACTTTATATTCATTGGTACCAGAAAAAAGAGATTCAATCCTTTTAATACAAAGATATATAAACTCGATGTATCAAATCCTCATCATCCTCAAACCATGACTTCTCTGGAATTTGATGATGATGTTCAGAGTATCGATAACATTATTGATATTAACGGACATCTATTGATAGATATGTCTCGATTTCCACAGTTTTCTTATCCTCTGCTCGATTATGATCTGGAAGTCGTGACAGATAGTGTTCCAATCGCAACAATACTGAGAGCTAAGATCGGTGAGAGTCTTATTTTAACCGAAACCGCAGCAGGTTATAATATCTATGATCTTAGTGATCTGGAGAATATTGCTTTAGTAGGAACAGGTGATATTTCAGCTGTCCATCTATCTGCAGTGTTTTATTATAACACTCATCGGGATTCGGTCTTAATCTTAGGAAATCAAAGGGAGATTTCTTTTTGGGATATTTCGGACATGAATAACTGGGAGTTGCTGCAATATCTTTACATAGATGAACAGGATTACATAAACTATTCAGTTCGTTCATTTGTATTTGAGAACTACTTATTGTATCTTAACACTAATAACCTGATCGTAATCGACTTAGATGATTATTCTTTCTATCAGTTCTTAGATATGGAGTTTTTTTCCGGTTCCTTAGGTAGTTCTGCAGCATTCCGGAATGATAACATCTATATAACAACCAACCGAAGAGGAATCCAACGCTTTCATTATGATGAAGGTGTATTCAGTTATATTGAAACTATAGCGGATTATTTCTCGAATATGACTGCTTATATCAATAGCAATTATCTTTTCTCAGGATCAGGTTTCTCAGATAGCGAAATAGTCGTTTTTAACGTGGCTGATCCTTATCAGGTAGAAGAATTATGCCGTATTGATCTTGGATCGTTAGGGAGCTTTTTTTTTACTCATAATGAACTGCTGATATTTCAGAGGGTTATTGATTTTGAGTACGAATCATATCTGGAAATAATTGATGTTTCAGATCCTTTTAACACATATACAAGAGATGTTATCGATTTAGGGGGTTGGCTCTATAGTGATGCGTACGTATTGATAGATGAAACAGAACCGGATGCTTTATATGTGGTTTTATACTATGAAATGAGGCTATTGAAGTTCGATATAAGTGAACCCGGAGAACATGAGTTACTGTTCGAGTTTGAATTACCATTTCGTTATGTATTCAGTTGTACAGTAGATAATGGTTTTCTTTATCACATCAGTACAAACGGTACATCTGATGTTAATGATCTAAGGATCTATTCGGGACTGAATAATAACAATCCTGTTTTAGTAAACACACTCAGCAATATAGGGGAATACAGTTTGCCCCCTAACAGTGAAATAACCAATGGCTTTCTATCTGTTTTTATGTGGGTTGAGTTGCCGGGCTCAACTGAGGAGTATCATTACAATACACTATTCTATGACCTTTCCGAACCTACTGATCCCGAATTAGCTTTCGAAATTAACATGTCCGGCCGCCCTATTGTAATAGATGATATTGTTTTCCATAGTCCCGGTTCGATAGTACACGTTTTTGATGTCAGCGGCAATCCTTCAGGAGTCTTAACTCCTTTTAATTTCTTTATCAATCATGGTTTTGCTCACCAAATGATCCCGCAACAGATTGGAGAAGAGAAATACTTATATTGTGTTTCTCTTTCAAATATAGGTGTTTATGAGTATAGTTACGAATTGAATACGGATGACGATATTATAGAATTACCTGCTGTTACAAGTCTTTCCCAGAACTACCCCAACCCCTTCAATCCGGAGACGAAGATAGATTTCTTTTTGGAAAAGGGGGGAGAGGTTAAGCTGGAGGTCTTCAATATCAGAGGTCAGAGGCTGTCAGTCCTGATAGATGCAGAGCTTGAGGAGGGTGAACATTCTTACATCTGGCACCCCAAAACTATGGCAGGCAAAGACCTGCCGAGCGGGGTTTATCTCTACCGTCTGCAAAGCGATAATTATGAAAAGACACGTAAGATGCTTTATCTGAAGTAAAAGCTAAGGGCAAAGAGCTAAGAGCTAAGAGCAAAGAGCAAAGAGTAAAGATCATTTTCAATGCTGTTTTCTGAAGTAGTCTGTTCTGATATTAAAGTTTCGATCAGTTATCGGGTTGAAATACAGTTATCTTTCTCTGAAAACCTGACTATAATATGAGCAGTTAAAAAAAAATCGGAAGAGAGAAAACCTAATAACCAAAGAGAAAGAAAGGAAGAGAAGCCGAAAATATGACTTGAAAATAAATAATTCATTGACAAATAGTCCTTAATAATTTATTGGTCAATCAAGGGTATTGAGAAAAGCGAATCTTCAACGATATTAACGAGGGATAGTTTTATGCTGCCGAAAAGCTCTGTCAGGCTGATTTTACATCTATCTATCTATCTATCTATCTATCCCTATGCCTCTTATTATAGATTAACTCCTTCCGGAGTTTGTTATGCAATTATTACCTCCAAACAAACCGGTTCAGAGAGAAGCCAGCAATTACAGAGAATCTTTCCCAATCCGAGAAACAAGTTCATCAGGCGAACCGGTCTTACCGCTGCCTGCCGGTAAGACCGAATGAATCGGGCATTAGAAAAAAAAGGAGGTGTGAAATGAAATCGAGTCTTTTATGGATAATTTTAGTAATAGTGATCTTTATGGTTATCGAAAGCCATTTAGATGCCCAACCCGGATTTGTTGACTTCCACATAGAAATATACTCTGTCTATCATGGAGGTACTGCATATCTATTCCTTAACGATAATCATTATCCTCCGGGTCACCCTAACTATTGGTTTCGAGTAGGTGATAGTATGCCTTTTGGTCAAGGTACAACAATTTTTGAACAAACAATACCCTATGCAACTTCTACAGAAGCAAGGGTTGTTGTCTATCACTATCTCCGCAGAGAAGAGCAGATTAAACCAATTGAACCAGGAACAAACTACTTCTTTTTCGAATTCCATGATATGTTAGAAGATCCAACACCACCCATAACCCCGTAGTTAACTGATCGAGTCCCCTGAAGAGATTTCTCTTCAGGGGACTATGAAAATTCCAAGGAGCAAATAATGACTGTGTCACAACAAGCTATATACATTGCCGTATTACTTCTACTTTTTAGTGTTTGCATGTACTCAATGGAATTCGGAATCGAAATGATAAACGAGTTTTCCGTGACAACTTATCATCCACATTCTAATCGGACAAACAATCTTCTGGTAGAACACCCCTTTCTCTATTTGGTGACAAGCTACGGTCTGGAAATATATGCTATCTCAAACGATGGCACTCTGGCTTTACTTTCCCGCACTTCGATCATTGATGCCTGGTCTCTGGAAAAAATCGGCAGTTATGTCTTCATTTCTACCAGTACAAGCTTTTATGATACTCCAGCATACAATAAGCTTTATAAGATAGATGTAGCAGATCCATCCAATCCCGGGATCGTTCAATGGCTGGAATTTAATCAACAAGTAGCAGCAATCGGGTATATACATAAGGTTAACGATCATCTTCTTCTTCAAACCTACACCTACGGCAGCTATTATCCTCTTTTGAATACCAATCTGGAGATCGTCAATACTGACCCATTGAACAATAGTACTCCTGCATTGATTTTGAACGATGATCTTGTCCTGGCAAGAACCGGAATGAATAGTTATCAGATATTTGACTTCAGTGATCTTGATGACATTTCGGTAATTGGTTCTGGTGATATATCTCTTGCTCATCAAGATGAAACTTATTCTTTCAATATCTATCAGGACAATGTCTTGATATTCAATAATCAACTGGAAATATCATTCTGGGATATCTCCGATCTGAATGACTGGCAATTGTTACACAGCATCTCCTTAATAACTGATCCGAACCTGATTATCTACGGATTCTCTATTGCAATTATCAACGATTATCTGGTCTATCTGAATCCAATGAACCTTGTAGTAATGGATTTGACCGACTACTCGTACGTCCAGCAATTAGAGTTAGATATGTATATGCTCCTCAGTCAGGGAGGGTTATGTTATGATTTTTGGGATAATAATCTCTATATCACAACCAGCACGTACGGAATTAAGAGATATAGACTTGAGGAAGATGAATTTGTTTTTATCGAAAGCATAGGAGAGGAGAAATACAACCATAGCGGATATATGATTGGAGATTTTTTTTTTATCGGCTCCGGTACGTGGTCTATTGACGGCATTGCCGTCTATGATGTCTCAAATCCCTTGCAGATTGAAGAGATAAACAGGTTTGAAGGTGAAAACCACATCGGTTTCAGAATAATTGATGGTCTGTTATATATTCGCCGTTATCCTTGGGAGGAAAACATGGAGATAGAGCTGTACGACATCTCTGATCCTCTTAACCCTCTCTTGAGAAACACAATCGATCTTATGCCCTGGCTACAGATAGCTGCTCCCCCAATTGAAGCCGAAACAGATCAAAATGCCTTCTATGTGTTACTCCCCTCACTGCCAAAATTATTGAAATTTGATATAAGTATGCCTGGTGAGGTAACACTACTCTTTGAACTTAATCTACCACACTGGTCACTCTTTATTGATGATGATCTCTTGTATCTCTTAGCTCCCGGAGCAGGTTCTTATTGGCACGATCTCCGGATTTATAACGGACTAAATCAAAATGAACCTTCATTATACGCAACCATTGAAAACTTTGTATTCCATCCCTCTCCGATAATCTGGTTACGGGATGATTATCTTGTCTTATACATGTGGGAATGGCCAGATGACAATGTAGAGAACAAAACCTCATTTTATGACCTCTCCGAACCGATGAACCCTGAGCACGTTTTCGACATTGAAGTTGAAGGACACCCCTTTATAAAAGACGATGTTATGTTTATTGCCGCTCATTCGACGATCTATGTTTTCGATATCAGTCCGGGTGTTACAGGTACAGCTGAACCGGTTGCTCATTTTTCCAAACACGGTTGGCGAACAGGTATGTTTTTTCAGGAGATAGCTGGTAATAGATATCTCTATTCTGCCTCTGAAGTGAATGTCGGCGTTTATGAATACAGTTATACGGTCAACACTGATGATGATATCGTTGCAATACCTGCCGTTACGAGTCTTTTCCAGAACTACCCCAACCCCTTCAATCCTGAAACGAAGATAGAATTTTATCTGGAAAAGGGGGGAGAGGTCAAGCTGGAGATCTTCAATATCAGAGGGCAGAGGCTGGCAACTCTGATAGACGAAGAGCTGCCCCAGGGAGAACACTCTCTTATCTGGAACCCCAAAACAGCGAAAGGTAAGGACCTCCCCAGCGGGGTCTATCTCTACCGTCTGCAAAGCGATAATTATGAAAAGACACGTAAGATGCTTTATCTGAAGTAAAAGCTAAGGGCAAAGAGCTAAGAGCAAAGAGCAAAGAGTAAAGATCATTTTCCTTTACAGTTTTATGAAGTAGTCTGTTCTGGTGTTTGAGGTTCGAATAAGATATCCGGACAGGTAAATTTTTATTTCTAAAACCTGACTATAATATGAGCAGTTAGAAAAAAACCGGGAGAGTATTACTTTGTCGGTATCCTGAGTTAAAGGAGGTAAAGATGTGGAAGCTTTATATTACGATCTCTCTGTTGCTTGTAATCACGACTGTTTTTTCCCAAACAGCCGTCCCGCCTGCAGCGGGAGACGGAACAGAGACAAACCCTTATCAGATAGCCTCATTAGATAATCTTTATTGGTTATCTCTGTTTTCAAGACTCAGTGTTACGGAAAATCTTTTTTTTATTCAAACCTCTGATGTCGATGCCTCTGAAACAATTAATTGGTTTGATGGTCAGGGATGGGAGCCCATCGGTGAGAATTATGAATTTCCTTCGCTTGACGATCGGAGGGAAAAAATACCAAGAAATGAACGCGAGACCTTTAGTTTTCGAGGTCATTATGATGGTCAGGGATTTAAGATTGACGGACTTTATATTAACCGTCCCGACGGGTGGGGGATAGGTCTCTTCGCCAGTATCAGTTATGGAGCTACAGTCAGAAATCTGGGACTGACAAATATCTCCGTTACAGGACATGATCACGTGGGAGGCTTAGCCGGACAAGCATATAGTGCAACAATAGAAAGCTGTTTTGTTGAAGGGAATATAAGCGGAAATTTGTATGTCGGAGGTCTTTCAGGTTTTAACACGAGTGTTACGGTGTCTAAATGTTATACAAAAGGATTTGTTTCCGGAGGCACTACAGGAGGGATTTTTGGATTAGTGTGCTGGTCAATTAATAGTATTCATAATCTGTATAATCGCGCAGAAGTTACCGGAACACTCTATGCCGGAGGAATAGCAGGAGTTACTTATATTGGCATGATGAACAGGGTCTACACTACCGGTGCTGTAACCGGTACCGGTTCACAAGGGCCATTATTCGGCCAAGGAACCCATGCCTTTAACAGCTATCACGACAGAGAAACATCAGGCTTCTTTTATGACGTTTTATATGGGAGAACCACCCAAGAAATGACCTATCCCTATGCAGATAATACTTACATTACCTGGGATTTCCAGAACATCTGGGTTGCAGATGTCGATATGTTTCGCAATGACGGCTACCCCTATCTTAGCTGGCAAACCTTTCATTTTGAGTTAATGCCCCCTGCCTCTCTCTCTGCTGCAGCCGGCAACGAGCAGGTAAATTTATACTGGAATGAACCTCCTGATAGCTTGCGGACTGTTTTGGGCTACAATGTCTATCGTGACGGAGAACAGATCAACGACGCAGTAATCACTGCCACAGATTACACCGACACGGATGTTATCAACAGTATAACCTACAGTTACTATGTCACGGCATTATATGATGGAGGAGAGTCCGAGCGTTCGAATATAGTACGTGCTACACCATCCACACTCGTCCCGCCTGCTGCGGGAGACGGAACAGAGACAAACCCTTATCAGATAGCCTCTTTGGATAATCTTTATTGGTTATCTGTGTTTTCAAGGGTCAATGTTACGGAAAATCTTTTCTTTATTCAAACTTCCGATATCGATGCCTCTGAAACAGTTGATTGGTTTAATGGTCAGGGGTGGGAACCAATCGGTGAGAATTATCACTATCCCTGGCCGGACGAACCGAGGGAAAATATCCCAAGAAATGAACGCGAAGCCTTTAGCTTTCGAGGTCATTATGATGGGCAGGGTTATAAGATTGACGGACTTTATATTAACCGTCCCGACGGGTGGGGGATAGGTCTCTTCGCCAGTATCAGCTGGGGAGCAACGGTTAGAAATCTTGGACTGACAAATATCTCCGTTACAGGAGATGATCACGTGGGCGGCATAGCCGGACAGGCATATAGTGCAACAATAGAAAACTGTTTTGTTGAAGGGAATATAAGCGGAAATATGGATGTCGGTGGTATTTCAGGTTTTAACACGAGTGTTACTGTGTCTAAATGTTATACAAAAGGTTTTGTTTCCGGAGGCACTGCCGGGGGATTAGTAGGATATACACACTGGTCTCAGCTTTATTATTCGTATAGCCACGCAGAAGTAACCGGAACAAGCCATGCCGGGGGAATAGCAGGATTTGCTTATAATGACTCGATGAGCAGAGTTTACACTACCGGTGCTGTTACTAGTACCGGGTATGCCGGTCCAATTGTAGCATATTCCTACGAAGGAGCATTCTGGTATACCTATTACAACATGGAGACAACAGGCTATACAGGTGATTACCCTCCGTTCATAATGGGGAGAACCACCGAAGAGATGACCTATCCCTATGCAGACAATACTTACATTACCTGGGATTTCGAAAATATCTGGGTTGCAGATATCTATATGTTTTGCAATGACGGCTACCCATATCTTAGCTGGCAAACTTTTCATTTTGAGTTCATGCCGCCTGCCTCTCTCTCTGCCGTAGCCGGTAATGAGCTGGTAATTTTAACCTGGAATGAACCTCCTGACAGCTTGCGGACTGTTTCTGGCTATAATGTCTATCGTGACGGGGAACAGATCAACGAAGAAACAGTCAAAGAAACCGAGTACACCGACACGGATGTTAGCAACAGCATAACCTACAGTTACTATGTCACGGCTTTATATGATGAGGGAGAGTCTGAGCGTTCAAACATAGTACGTGCTACACCAACCGTCTCCACAGAACCTGAGATTTTTCCCTTAAGAACGGAGCTTTTTTGTAACTACCCCAACCCCTTCAATCCGGAGACGAGGATAGATTTCTTTTTGGAAAAGGGGGGAGAGGTCAAACTGGAGATCTTCAATATCAGAGGGCAGAGATTGGCAGTCTTGATAGACGAAGAGCTGCCCCAGGGAGAACACTCTCATGTCTGGAACCCCAAAACTATGGCAGGCAAAGAACTCCCGAGCGGAGTCTATCTCTACCGTCTGCAAATGGGGGATTATGACAGAACAAGAAAGATGCTTTATCTGAAGTAAGAGCTAAGGGCAAAGAGCTAAGAGCTTAGAGTCAAGATCAACCTCAATACTGTTTTCTGAATTATTATGATCTGTCGATTGAGGTTCAGACAAGATATCCGGACAGGGTAAATATCTCTTTCAGCAACCTGACTTAAATTTGAGCAGTTAAAAAAAACATCGGAAGAGAGAAAACCTAATAACCAAAGAGAAAGAAAGGAAGAGGGAGATATATTAAAATGATTGTTTTGAGGTAATACCTGCAAGAATGGTATAACGGAAGAGTATTTATTTGTCGGTATCCCGGGTTAAAGGAGGTAAAGATGTGGAAGTTTTGTATTACAATCTCTCTATTGTTTTTTATCACGGCTGTTTTTTCTCAAACAGCCGTCCCGCCTGCTGCGGGAGACGGAACAGAGACAAACCCTTATCAGATAGCCTCTTTGGATAATCTTTACTGGTTGTCTGAATTTCAAAAGAACTATTTTACGACAAATCGGTATTTTATTCAAACCTCCGATATCGATGCCTCTGAAACAGTTGATTGGTTTGATGGTCAGGGATGGGAGCCTATCGGTGAGAATTATCACTATCCCTGGCCTGACGGTTGGAGGGAGATAATACCGGAAAATGAACGTGATACCTTTAGTTTTCGAGGTCATTATGATGGGCAGGGTCATAAGATTGACGGACTTTATATTAACCGTCCGGACGGGTGGGGGATAGGTCTCTTCGCCAGTATCAGCTATTTAGCCACAGTTAGAAATCTGGGACTGACAAATATCTCCGTTACAGGAGATGATCACGTGGGAGGCATAGCCGGACAGGTACATCTTGCATATATTGGAAACTGTTTTGTCGAAGGAAATATAAGCGGGAATGTGGATGTCGGTGGTATTTCAGGTTTTATTTGGGGTAGTATTCGGTTTTGTTATACAAAAGGTTTTGTTTCCGGAGGTACAGCCGGGGGATTAGTAGGATATACACACTGGTCTCAGCTTGATAACTCGTATAGTCACGCGGAAGTGACCGGAACAATCTATGCCGGAGGAATAGCAGGTGTTGCTTGTTTTGGTTACCTTGATATATGCTTCACAACCGGTGCTGTTAGTAGTACCGGATATGCCGGTCCAATTGTGGGAGCCTACTATGAAGGAGGACCCTCATATACCTATTACAACATGGAGACAACTGGTTTCCCTTATGGAGGTTACGGTGGGAGAACCACCGAAGAGATGACCTATCCCTATGCAGACAATACTTACATTTACTGGAATTTCGAAAGTATCTGGGTCGAAGATATCTATATGTTTTGCAATGACGGCTACCCCTATCTTAGCTGGCAAACCTTTCGTTTTGAGTTCATGCCGCCTGCCTCTCTCTCTGCCGCAGCCGGTAATGAGCTGGTAATTTTAACCTGGAATGAACCTCCTGACAGCTTGCGGACTGTTTCTGGCTATAATGTCTATCGTGACGGAGACCGGATCAACGAAGAAACAGTCAATGAAACCGAGTACACCGACACGGATGTTATTAACAGCATTACCTACAGTTACTATGTCACGGCTTTATATGATGAGGGAGAGTCAGAGCGTTCGAATATAGTACGTGCTACACCAACCGTCTCTACAGAACCTGAGATTTTTCCCTTAAGAACAGAGCTTTTTGCTAACTACCCCAACCCCTTCAATCCTGAAACGAAGATCGAATTTTATCTGGAAAAGGGGGGAGAGGTTAAGCTGGAGATCTTCAATATCAGAGGTCAGAGGCTCGCAGTCCTGATAGATGCAGAGCTTGAGGAGGGGGAACACTCTCATGTCTGGAACCCCAAAACTATGGCAGGCAAAGACCTCCCCAGCGGGGTCTATCTCTATCGCCTGCAAACGGGGGATTATGACCGGACAAGGAAGATGCTTTATCTGAAGTAAGAGTTAAGAGCAAAGAGCTAAGAGTAAAGAGTAAAGATCATTTTCAATGCTATTTTTCTGAAGTAGTCTGTTCTGATATTGGAGGTTGGAAGAAGATATCCGGACAGGGTAAATTTTTACTTCTGAAACCTGACCATAAAATAAGCAGTTAAAAAAAACGGAAGAGAGAAAACCTAATACCCAAAGAGAAAGAAAGGAATAGAAGAAAAATAATTGAGTTGAAATTAAATAAAAGATTGACAAATAGTCCTTAATAATTTAATGGTTAATCAAGGGTATTGAGAAAAGCGAATCTTCAACGATAATAACGAGGGATAGTTATATGGTTCCGAGAAGCTCTGCCAGGCTGATTTTACATCTATCTATCTATCTATCTATCTATCTATCTATCTATCTATCTATCCCTATGTCTCTTATTATAGATTAACTCTTTCGGGAGTTTGCTATGCAATCTTTACCTCCAAACAAACCGATTCAGAGAGAAGCCAACAACTACAGAGAATCTTTCCCAATCCGAGAAACAAGTTCATCCGGCAAACCGGTCTTACTGCTGCCTGCCGGTAAGACCGAAGGAATCGGGCATTAAAAACAAAATGGAGGTGTTTTATGAGGAGATTACTGAGCAACCAACCGATTCATTTTCTCAGTTTCACCGATAGGCAATCTGGGGTTCCACTAAGATTCAGAAGACTAAAAGAATTGCACAGAAATAGTTCTAATCCTGGCTTATACTACAAACATACGAGCCAGAAAGACAATCTAACTCAAAAAACGGAGGTTCTATAATGAATATCGAGTTTTGTACTACTAAGTCTATAAAGTTGTTTTCCATCTTTATGATGATAACTCTTTTTTCAGTAACAGCTTTACTGGCCAAAGACGAAATGGAGGATTTTGAATTGGTTATTAAATTCAATCAATCAGTACAGCCAACAACTCAAGACGGGGTTTTATTCGTCAATATACAAGAATTTGACGACATAAGCTCTTTTTACCAAATTGATGAATTTGCTTTTTTTGACTATAAATGGTCAAAACACATACACAACATGATTGTAATTCCTTTTTCGGATGTGAGTCTGACTGAAGCAGAAGAAATCTATTTCGCGTATAAGGATAGTGCTAACGATCATTTTGCTTTCATTGAGTTGTTTGGTAGTCCTGTATTGGACGATCCACCATCAAACTTCCTATACTACACTGAAGCAGAACCACCAATGAGTTTCGATCCTTCAATTGATGTTTTAGGATTAGTTCACGATAATGGATACTATGATTGGAAAATTTATCAGCAATTTCAAATAAGAGTGAATCCTGGAGAATGGATAGATAACTGGTTTAATCGTGATATATTATCTTTGTTGATTCCACCAGGATATCAGATTTACAGCGATGCACCTTCTTCTTTTTGGGACTCAGACTACCGCTGGATAGTTCATGGCCCGATAGGGATGTGGCATCATACCGAAATGTTCAACAACACCTACAATGCTTGGCAGTACTCAACTGGCGAAAGTGTCGGAATAATTATTTCTGATACTCGTGTTAATATCAATCATCCAGGTCTTGAGGAAAGAGCTTTAGGCGGATTTGATCATCACTACGGGAATGTGGATCATGGAACTATGGTTACCGGAGTGGCGTGTGCTTCATTTGCTGAAACAGAAGAAACGACTTTGCTTCCAACAAGTTCTATCGGAATGGCACCGGAATCACAGTTTGCTGCGATACCCTATCACATAACAGGTGTATTAAGTCTTATGAGCACATTTGAAGATGATCCGACATTGTTCGGAATTCTGAAAGTCCTGAATATGAGTTGGTCTACTGATATATATCATCCCCATAACGAACCGTCTAATACATGGGATTATATTATAGATACCTATACCAGTCCATATGATCAAGGTGGTTTGGACCTTTTTTGTGTTACCTCCAGAAGTTATAATTCTCCGTCCGGTGGCGGTAGTGATGGCCGCATATACCCTAATTCTCTTGCTTTTGAATATGAAGGGATGATGACTACGGGAGCCGTTAGGTCCGATGGAAAAATTGTTTCGTTTTGGAGAGCCACTCTTGACAGTCTCAATATATGCGAGCAACACTCCAGGGTTAGTATTAACGCTCCAGGACACATTATCTGGGCGACTGATATTGAAAGAGGTACTGGTTTTTCTTTGAGATTTGCCGGGCAAACCTCAGGAGCAAGTCCACAGGTAGCTGGAACAGCAGCCTTGGTCAGGTCGCGTTATCCTTGGATGACAGCAGCTCAAACAGAAAGACAGATAATGCTGGGAGCTAAAAACCTTGAAATGATAATCAATGCTAACATTGTATCGCCAGGATATGGAGTAGGATATTGGCCTCCTCCTGACTATTTTTGGGGTGCTGGTTTTCTTGATGCCCTCTCCTCATTATATCTTCACGGAGAGTTTACTAGATTCTTCGAACAGGCTCATCCTGATGAAACAATTTTGCTCGGGAAGGAGTTTGAATTGAGAAACTCAGGTATGGTTATTCATGACGGCATTGTAAGGATAGAAAAGGATGCTACTGTAACTTTTACATCATCTGAGCTTGTTATTGGAGATGGAGTGACCATTTTCTTCGAGGGAAATTCAACGTTAATTATTGATCAAAATTCATCCATTACTATAGGAAATGACGTTGTAATTGAAGGATTTGGAGCAAATAATACTTTGATGGTGTATGGTCATGGTCAGGAAATGATGCTCGAAAATCTCACTGTAAATAACTGCCGGTTAAGGGTAATGGGAGTTTCCCTAACCATTTCTAACTCAACATTTAATTGCTCGGCTATTATGGTAACCAATGGAAACCTTAATTTATCACAATCGTCCGTAGAGAACAGCTATGGAACCAGCATTGCTGTCATTCAATCTCAATCAGTCGATATAAATGAGGTAATTATATCAGATAGTGGTGGAAACGGAATAAATCTATTAGACATCAGTGAAGCTATTTTGATAGAAAATGTGTATATACAAAACTGCGGGCGAAGTGGGATATCTATTTCAAATTCTCATCCTCAAAGCCGTTTTTATAAAATATCAAATGCTTGGATACATGGTTCTGCCATCGATGGTGTAAGACTGTATGAATCAAGTGGATTACGGTTGCAAGACAGCCAGATCCAGAATAACAGAATTGGGCTTAGCATACTTAATAATAGCTGTATAAGACTTGAGAACTCTTTGGTAAGAGACAATGAATGGGAGGAGGTTTATTATGACTATTCAAGCAACCTTCTGTTTGACAATGGTTACAACCGCATAATTGATAATAACTATACACTTGGACAACGTAACCAGTTTCTGGTGTACAGAGTTGAGGGAGAATCTCCAGATACAGTATATATGAGGAGAAACTTTTGGGGTTATTACGATTCGGGGCATATAGCTATAGAACCTCCTGAATACAGATTCAATCCTCCCTCTCTTACAGAAGCTTACATTATAAGCCCACTTTATACTCCGGGCATTCCTCGACAGGACGTAGAGAGCACTGCAGCACAAATGATTTTTGCTGCTGCAGAGAGTGAAGTAGATGATGAAAATTATGCAACGGCAGAAGTTTTGTTGAAGGACTTAATCGAGAATTACAGTAACGACGAAAACGCAGTTTTGGCTGCTAAGTACTTAGTTTTTGCTTTAGGGCAACTAACCGATAATTACTCAGGAACAAAGAGTTACTTACAAAGCCTTGATTTTGAGAATTCTTTACCTGACCTTGCTAATATTGTTCATTATCTAACTAATAGCTGTGACATAATGATGCAAAATTATGACACTGCTATCGACTGGTTTGAAGACTATATTGAGGTACCATACACCGAAATTGATTCGGTTTTTGCAATTATTGATCTGGCTTATACATACCTGTTATCTCAAGAAACGGGACGAAGCAATATAGCATTGAAGAACAAAGAGTATTCAGTGAGAAGTATTTACGAGTATCAAAACCTACAGGAGACATTAATAGATAATATTCTTTGCTTCGATATCGAAGACTCAGAAGATGAAAACCTACCTGAAGACAATTTCTTCGTTCTTAATCAAACTTTCCCCAATCCTTTTTATTTAGGTCAACCTACTCGCAGCGGGGGTGTAACAATATCATTCAATATACCGGAACGTTCTGATGTAAACATATCAGTTTACAATATTAGGGGACAACTTGTTGATACAATACTTTCCGAGCAACTGGAAACAGGTTATCATCGAGTTGTATGGAACCCCAATGCCGAAAAAGCTAAGAGAGTTGCATCAGGGATTTACTTGTACAAACTTGAGGCAGGTAATCATTCTCAGGTGAAAAAGATGCTCATTTTAAAATGATAAGTTTTAGTTAATTCTTGACAAGAATGGGATACCGGCAGAATATTAATGTGTCGGTATCCCGAGTTAAAGGAGGTAAAGATGTGGAAGTTTTGTATTACAATCTCTCTATTGTTTTTTATCACGGCTGTTTTTTCTCAAACAGCCGTCCCGCCTGCTGCGGGAGACGGAACAGAGACAAACCCTTATCAGATAGCCTCTTTAGATAATCTTTACTGGTTGTCTGAATTTCAAAAGAACTTTTTTACGACAAATCGGTATTTTATTCAAACCTCCGATATCGATGCCTCTGAAACAGTCGATTGGTTTGATGGTCAGGGATGGGAACCTATCGGTGAGAATTATCACTATCCCTGGCCTGACGGTTGGAGGGAGATAATACCGGAAAATGAACGTTATGACTTTAGCTTTCAAGGTCATTATGATGGTCAGGGTCATAAGATTGACGGAATTTACATTAACCGTCCGGACGGGTGGGGAGTCGGTCTCTTTGCCTGTATCAGTAATGGAGCTTCGGTTAGAAATCTGGGACTGACTAATATCTCCGTTACAGGAGATGATCACGTGGGAGGCATAGCCGGACAGGTATGTGATGCAGATATAGAAAACTGCTTCGTCGAAGGGAGTATAAGCGGGAATGTGGATGTCGGTGGTATTTCAGGTTTTGTTTCGGGTATTATTCGGTTTTGTTATACAAAAGGTTTTGTTTCCGGAGGTACAGCCGGGGGATTAGTAGGATATACACACTGGTCTCAGCTTATTAATTCGTATAGCCACGCTGAAGTATCCGGAACAAGCTATGCCGGGGGAATAGCTGGAGTTGCTTGTTTTGGTGACCTTGATATGTGCTTCACAACCGGTGCTGTTAGTAGTACCGGATATGCCGGTCCAATTGTGGGAGCCTACTATGAAGGAGGACCCTGGGCTACCTATTACAACATGGAGACAACAGGTTTCCCTTATGGAGGTTACGGTGGGAGAACCACCGAAGAGATGACCTATCCCTATGCAGACAATACTTACATTTACTGGAATTTCGAAAGTATCTGGGTCGCAGATATCTATATGTTTTGCAATGACGGCTACCCCTATCTTAGCTGGCAAACCTTTCGTTTTGAGTTCATGCCGCCTGCCTCTCTCTCTGCCGCAGCCGGTAATGAGCTGGTAATTTTAACCTGGAATGAACCTCCTGACAGCTTGCGGACTGTTTCTGGCTATAATGTCTATCGTGACGGAGACCGGATCAACGAAGAAACAGTCAATGAAACCGAGTACACCGACACGGATGTTATTAACAGCATTACCTACAGTTACTATGTCACGGCTTTATATGATGAGGGAGAGTCAGAACGGTCAAATATAGTACGTGCAACACCAACCGTCTCCACAGAACCTGAGATCATTCCCTTAAGAACAGAGCTTTTTGCTAACTACCCCAACCCCTTCAATCCGGAAACGAAGATCGAATTTTATCTGGAAAAGGGGGGAGAGGTCAAGCTGGAGATCTTCAATATCAGAGGGCAGAGATTGGTAGTCCTGATAGATGCAGAGCTGCCACAGGGAGAACACTCTCATATCTGGAACCCCAAAACAGCTACAGGCAAGGACCTCCCCAGCGGTGTCTATCTCTACCGTCTGCAAAGCGGGGATTATGACAGAACCAGAAAGATGCTTTATCTGAAGTAAGAGCAAAGAGTAAAGAGAGGCTGAGGTTAAGGCTGAGGTTAAGGCTGAGGTTGAGGTTGAGAAGAGATGACGTTACAGGGTAAAACTGCCCTGTTTAAGAAGTGCAGCGTTTAGTATAAAAGCTCCTTCATTTTCCGTAAGAGCCAACAAATGACATATACCCTGCTGTTGTCAGGTCAGCACTTGTTATCTCCTCATCCGGCAGATAAGTGAAGATAACAAGTGCTGTAATATTCTAAACTATTCGTGGGTTTCCTTGAATTTTATCTTTTCAACGACGCTGTAGATCACCGGAATGATCAAGAGAGTGAAGAAGGTAGCGGTAATGAGACCTCCGATAACCGTCAGAGCCATCGGTACTTTCATTTCGGCTCCTTCCCCCCGGCTCAGAGCCATGGGGAGCATGCCCATCATCGTGGTGATAGCGGTAATGAGAACCG
>Ga0334886_1000204_pt1 | contig 101727 bp, 89 predicted proteins | sample GraSluR1_MG_9_FD_207232 | JGI IMG/M metagenome (GOLD analysis project Ga0334886, IMG submission 207232) | Sludge microbial communities from methane-producing bioreactor in Wageningen University, Netherlands - Granular Sludge_27_06-R1 | ecosystem: Engineered > Bioreactor > Anaerobic >...
GGCTCCTGTAAACTCTTCCATGGCGTATCCCTCCAAATGTCGATTGTGAGCCTCCTAGCCCAATCGGCAGGATACGCCGCTTCTTTTTTCTCGTCTACACTCCATACACCACTTTTGAGTATAACTCTAGGGGTCGCTGGGATTGGGAACCCACCCCACTTCAATGAAAATACTCATCTCCGCCTGGGCCAGGCGCACCGGCAGGGGGATCATGGAACCCATGAAGGTAATGCGCATCTCGTTTGCCTCCAGAGGCGTGAGGGGGTCGAAGAGCGGGAGGTTTTCGAAGTACGTATAGCGCTCAGTGGAGGGATCCGCAGCCCCAAAGCAGGGCCTCCCCAATCCTCCCGGCAGGGCAAACACGAGAACCATCACCATCAACACCGTCATTACTCCAGATCGCATCCTATTTTTCATCCTGTCTTCCTCTCTTTAGACAATCCATAGAATCCACTTAATAAAGCTAACCAGTCAGCGCATGAATCCTCCACACCCCTCACCTTCTCTGGACGTGCACATCACTTCCTTCTTCAAGGGAAGTTGGGTTAAAACCAATCTTATACACTCATATAAGTCATATACTCTAACATTGTGACAAGGTCAAGAGAAAAAACCCCTTCTCCTCAAGGTGAGGAAAAGGGGGGCAAAGCGCTTTCTACAGGGTGGAAACGTGCGGAAAAACTACCTCCGGAAGAGAAGAAGCGGAAGAAGCAGCAACGAGATACCAAATCCCGTAAGATTTCCAAGACTGCACCCTCCGGAGCCGGAGGCAGCGCCGCCGTAGACTATCCGAAAGGGGCCCATGAAGGAGTTGAAGAGAAGCTCCCCGTTCTCCAGATACTGAAGAATGGCGTAGGCTCCGTTGCCGAAGTTGCGATTTCCGAAGATGGTGCGGTGCAGAGTGTTTCCGGTATTCCAGTCCATGCCGGTAACCTCCCAGCCTGTGTCGGGATAGTAGCCGTTCACCAGCGCCATTCGCGAGGACTGACTGTGAATGGGGACCATGCTAGTGGAGGAGACATCAGGCCGGGCCCAAACCGAGGACCAGCTATCTGTGGAGGAGTTCCACTCGAAGCGTTCTACTCCGTAGGACGTGTCATAAGCGGGTCCCATGAGCGAAACCTGAAGAATCTTGTTTTGCCCCTGAATAGCGGGATCCACCGTTCGAGGCATGTTGTTCACCACAAAAGCCCCGTATCCCGAGACCACCACGGACTGCTCCGACTGAATCCACTCAGGCAGAGGGGTGCTGAGACCGCAGGTTACCGCAATCTGCCCCGCCACACGCCGGGATGCGGTGCCAGGCTTCTGCACGAAACCCTCGGGGATGGCGTCGCGCCAGAAGGCCACAAGCTTCATCCGCTTGGCTCCATCGGTGATGACCACAAGCTTGTCTTCATCATCCCCGAATCCCATGAGAGTGGGGGTAGAGCCCGTCCCGTTATCGAACTTGATGATGGGAGGCAGCTCTGGCGCCACATCGTAGGCACAGGCCCAGGCACCGTCATTTTCGTTGTCCGATATGGTGGTTCCCGTCCAGACGAGCTTGCGCATGAGGGCATCGCTGGCGATGTAGATGCCGTTATTCTCGTCTACCGCCATGGAGTTGCGCACCCCTTCATTCTCTCCGAAGGGGTAGAAAACGGCGCTTTCCAGATTCAAATTTCGGTCGATAATCCCCAATCCGTTGGTAAAGGCGATGACGATATAACCATCGTAGGTCATGGAAAGCCCCGCAATGCGCGCACCGGCAGGGTTCTCTCCCTGGAGTGCCTCCGCCAGATTCGCTATACTGTAGCGTACTTCGATACCCGCCGATGGATTCGCAGCATTTACCAATCCGAGGGCGTAGAGGGCGGTACCGTAGTTGGCGTACAGCACGTTGTCCCTGTCTACCACGGAATAGGTTCCGTTTCCGAAGCGGTCACCGTAGTTCTCTCCGAAAAGGTTCGTCAAGGACGCATCCATTTCGTTTACTGTCATCCCCACTGCAGAAGACTCCCCAAAGGTTCGAAAGCTGGTTTCCGGGATGGGAGGGAGAAGGTTTCTTGTGGCATCCGCCAGAGCCTCGAAGGTGGCCACGGCATCCCAGGCACCGTTTCTCTTATATATGTACCGTACGTGATCAGTTCCCACACCCCACATGTAGTTCTCCTGTGTGGAGGCGAGGGTGATGATGTTTACGGGGCCCCCGTAAGAAACGGGCCTCTGGGTGAGATCCACCCGATAGGTTCCCCGGGGAGGCCCGTAGGAGGTGGAGTCGCTCTGAGAGGAATCAAAATGAGTAATGCCGTAAAGGGGTGAGGAAAGATAGGGATTGGGAACCGGCTCACCTCCCAGAGCGGTTCCCGCCCCCGCAATCCCAACTGTGCATACTGCAACCGCAAAAAACAGGGAAAGGTACGCCACAAGCCGTAAAACTTTTCGCAGAGCCTCTCTCAAAATCAATCATCTCCTCACACATACAAAGATATGCCGATCTGCTCGGCAGAACCCATCCTGCGACCCATCAGAACTTTCTGTTAAAACCCTGCAGAAGCTATGTAGAAGACTGCGCTGCCACCCACCGGAGGAGTGCTGGTTACCAATCCCTGGGGATCTGTGTCGTAGCCTCCCCAGATCTTTTCCATCTCCTCATCACTTATTTCAGGATTCTTTTCGAAGAACACCTGCTCCGCCTCTTTCTTTGTAAAGGTATAGCCCAGCTCCTCCTTTACGTAGCATCCGATCTTCTCCGCAGTTCCCAGACCTTGGAGCTTCTGCTCAAGATCCTGGTTGTCCTGCAGAAGCGCATAAAAAGCAACGGCATGTTCATACGACATGGCTTCCCCTCCTTTAACGTAGTTGCACCATACGACCAGATAAAATCAGGCAAGATCAGCCTCCTTACACACAACTTCCCACGGTTTTTGTTTCTTCTTCAGGCCCCTGCTGCTGCAACTATGGCAAGAGAGATAATCCCCATACCGCCGCCAATGCCTATACCTATGGCTATACCGTACGTCATGTCATCCGATAAGCCTCCTACCACGGCTTCCAGCTCTTCGTCGGTTATTTCGGGATTTTTCTCGAAAATAACCTGCTGCATCTCCTCCCGGGTAAAATCATATCCCAGCTCACCCTTTACAAGCTTTTCCGCCTCGGGCACGGTGCACCCCCGAAGACGCTCCGCAAGAACCTCGTCACTCTCTAGACGCTCAAAAAAAGCTGCTGCGGATTCCCTGGACATCCAAACCACTTCCTTTCATACAGGATAGCTCAACAAAGAGCTTTCTCAGAAAACTATATACTCTGACACTGTGTCAAGGTCAAGAACAAAATTAAGGTTTATACGAAAAATCCCCCTCTCCCTGGGAAGGAAAAAGGGGACGATAGAGCTTCAAAAGATTTGCAGCCCTTCTATTCCAGGGCTAATGTGAAGATGGCCTGCACATCCTTTTTCGTGAGGGGCTTGAGGCGGCCGTAGGTGGCGCCTTCCTCCCTCCCGGTAAAGCAGTTCGTCACAATCTGGGGTATCTCCCCGGCTCCCACCCCGATGGCCTTGAGGGTTACGGGCTCCCCCAGTTCGAGAAAGGCTTTTTTCAGGGCCTCAATGCCTGCCATGCCCCGCTCCTGCTCGCTGCCTTCGGTAACACCAAAGACCTTTTCGGCAAATCGGGCGAAGAGATCCGGATGCTCCGGGCAGACGTAGCGCATCCAGGCGGGCATGACGATGGCCAATCCCGTACCATGAGCCACGTTGTAGAGGGCGCTCAGAGAGTGCTCCAGAGCGTGGCTCGCCCAGTCGCCGTTGCTCTTTCCCGCCTTGGTGCTGTCATTGAGGGCCAGGGTGGAGGCCCAGGCCAGCTCTGCCCGGGCGTTGTAGTTTGCGGGGTCCTTCATGAGGATTCTGCCGTTGCGGAGGGCGCTCCGCACCAGGGATTCCCCGTACTCCTGCATGAGTTCCACCCCCCGGGTGCCGCCGAAATAGACCTCCAGGGTGTGGGCGATGGTGTCCACCACCCCCCGGGCGGTCTGCTCCGGAGGAAGGCTCTCCTGAAGGGAGGGATCCAGAATGGAGAGCACCGGATAGACCCGGTCACTGTGAATGGCCCATTTGAGCTTTTCGCTTTCGTTGGTGATCACCGCGTTGCGGTTCATCTCGGTTCCCGTGGCGGAGGTGGTGAGCACCCCGAAGATGGGGGGCGTCCCTTCAGGAACAGGCACCCGATCCCCGAAGAGATCCCACACATCCCCAGGAGCGTAGGCCACCCCTGCGGCGATGGCCTTGGCGGTATCGTAGACGCTGCCGCCTCCTACGGGGACTACAGCCTCAAGGTTTTTCTCCCGAAAGATCTCAATCCCCTTCCGTACCGGCTCCAGCAGAGGATTGGCCTGAATGCCCCCCAGATCCTCCCAGAGGATGCCCTTTGTCTTGAGAGATGCCGTGACCTTTTCATACACTCCGTTTTGGAAAATGGAGCCCTTGCCGTAAACCAGAAGAACTTTGGAGATCCCCCGGAAAGCAAGCTCCTCCGCCAAAGTTCCCAACGTATCCTTGCCGAAGATAATCTTTGTGGGGTTCCAGTAGGTAAAATTGTTCATCCTTTCGCCGCCTCCTTGTGATTATATGATTGATTTCATGGTTGATTGTATGATGGGGTGCTCTTTTTCTTCACGGGTTTCCGCATTTCTAGTGGGCTGTTCCACGTTATAGTGTGCCCTTAGATGGGAGCCGGAGCTTGTGTGTCCCCTCTGCTCCCCCGAGTGGTCGAACCGCTCCCTTGCTTTGCTGTTCCGAACCGTCGCCACAGACTTCCGCCGACCAGCTGCGCGACTGTAGCTTGCTGGCACGTCCGCCTGCCACCAGGAGGTTCTCCGCGACGCAAAGCTGCACTCGCCGACCACTATGTCGCGCCTCCGGACACACAAGCTCAGGCTCCTGCGGCTCATTCAGTTTCATAATATAAGCGGGAATGACGTACTAGCCTTCTCTCTCCGATATCAGTATACACACACCTCCGAAAAGGCCAAAGGCCCCAAAAGAATTTTCAAAATTCTTTCAGGGCCTTTGCTTTGTGGCGAAACAGGATGCTCTTTCCACCGTGCACGGGTGGCTAGCTGCGCATTTACTTTTTTATGCATCTATTCTATGCGTCTGTTCTCTGTACCTATTTTATGTTTACTTGGTGAAGAGTATCTCGAATTCTCCGGATTTCCCTTCTTTCCAGGAGCCCTTCCACCCCTTGGAGGTTCCGAAGCGAAGAACATTCTCCCGAGAAGTTACGGTATCCACCAGAATCTGTACAGTTTCATCACCGGATACGGTTTCAAGCGCTTTTTTCGCCTCCAGCACCGGTTGAGGGCACGAGAGCCCCCGGGCATCCACCACCTTATACTCACTCATGGAATGTTCCTCCTCCACTAATCAAGTTTTTCTCGCATGAGAAGACCCACGGCGAGACAGAAGATCAACCCCACCACCGTAGCCTGGGGGCCATAGGGTCCCGGCCCTGCGGGGGAACTGGCGAGCATGAAGTTGTGGGCAAACCCCGCCCCCACCAGCATACCGAGGATAAAGATGGCGGAATCTCCGTCACCCTCGCCGCTCATGATGAACTGACGCCCCGGACATCCCCCCGCCAGGGTGAAGGCAAGCCCCGAGAGTACCATACCAAGAAAGTTCCAGAGTTCGTTAGTGTGCGCCACGGGCTGGTTTTCAAAGCCCGGATTAAACTGCCCCAGAGCAAAATTCACCCCGAAGGCGGCCACCACAAAGGCGATAACCCCCCAGAAGAGATGCCCCTCCCGGAGCATGAGCAGATCCCGAAGGGATCCCACGGTGCAGAACCGGGTCTTCTGCCCCAGCCACCCCACCAGAAGTCCTACGCCAAGAGAGATGAGGATAGAGGCATGCATGGCTCCGGGGCCGCTGGCGGAGAAGAAGATGGGGCCTGTGGGGTTCCCCGTAGCATCCCGGCCGAACTGGGGAGCCATAACAAGGAGAACAAGCAGAGCCACCGCCAGGGCGGGAAAGACGTAGCCTCCCCAAACCTTGTTGGAGATGCTACGTCCCAGGGAAAAGCCCTTCCAGAGAAAGGCAATCCCTATGAGAATACCCACGGTAAGCCCGGCGATACCGTAGAGGGCGGTCCAGTCGCCACCGCTGAGGCGAAGATAGGCCCTCCAGGGACAGCCGAGAAAGACCAGAGCGCCCACCATGGCAAAGAAACCGAGAAAGAAACGCAGAAGGGGGGATGATCCGGATCGGGGTTTAAATTCCCCGGTGAGAAATGCCGAAAGAAAGGAGCCCAGGATAAACCCTGCGAGTTCCGGGCGGAGGTACTGCACCACCCCCGCCCGGTGAAGGCCGAAGCCCCCCGCAATATCCCGGGTAAAGCAGGCCACACAGATTCCCATATTGCCCGGATTGCCGAGCTTCACCAGCAAGGCCGCCAGAGCGCCGATGATCCCCCCCGCAAGAAGGGGCCCCCAGCTGCCCATGAGCAGTCTGTTTATTCGTTGCATTATGTTTTTCCACCTTTCCAAAGTCTTCACAGAGGGTGACAAGCATGCATCCCGTGCACGGAAGTTGCAGGCATCACCGTTTCGGTTGTTTCATGCTTCTCCCCCCCTCTCTTTTGGAAATTGTGGATGGTGCGCTAGCGGGTTGTTCCTGCACTTCTGGTTTCCCAGCTTTCTACGCCGGAGTCTCTGCTCCCTGAAATCCCAAAGGGAGACCACTCGAAAGACTATAGCATAGGGCAGATTTTTTCAAGAGTTTTTGCGACTTCTTTTGAAAAAAAGGAGCCCTTGTTGAAAGGCTCCCTTTTCTTCTATGCTATTCAGACTGCACTCCTTCCGCAAGGGTAATTCCCTTACCTCTACCTCCCCTTAAGGGCCTGGTGCTTTTGGGGCTCTTCCCGAACCTGGAACTCCCGAACCCGCTCTATGAGTTCCTCGCCTCTTTCGTAGAGTTCCTGGGCGAGCCGGGCCACTTCTTCCGCATTTTCCGCCGTATGCTCCGAGGATGCACCGATACTCCGAATGCGCTCTGCGATCTGGGTGGTTCCCAGGGTGATCTGATCCATGGCGGAGGCCATCTCTTCGCTGGAGGCGGCCTGCTCCTCCGAGGTGGAGGCCACATTGTTGATGGCTTCGATGACCCGCTGAATCTGCTCCATGGAGACCTTGAGTTCCTCCTGAGCCGACAGGGCCTGATCCACCGTCTTGTTCAGAATCTTCCCGGCTTCTTCGGTGACGGCAATAGAGTTTTTGGTGTTACGCTGGAGTTCTTCCATGAGCTTTGCCACCTCTCCCGCCGCCTTGTTGGATTCCTCCGCCAGCTTACGCACCTCTTCCGCCACCACGGCGAAGCCTCGCCCCGCTTCTCCTGCCCGAGCGGCCTCAATGGCGGCGTTCAGGGCCAGCAGGTTCGTCTGATCTGCAATCCCTGTGATGGTGGTGACAAAGCCTGTGATATTCTTCACCGCAGCCGCAAGCTGGGAGATAGCCTGAACGCTCTCGGCGGATTTTTCTCCCACCACTCCGAGATCCCGTACCATGAGGTTCACCTTCTCCACCGAAGCCGCAGCGGTCTCTCCCGCAAGGGATCCCGCCTGAGAACCTTCCACAGCGGCGTGGGCGATGCTCTGGGCACTGCTGGCTACCTCCTGCACTCCCGCGGTGGTCTCCTCGATGGCGGCACTGTTGGATTCCGAGAGTTCCGAAGCCTTTTCCATGCTCTCGTTTACGCTATCCGTCTCATCCTCCACTTTTTTGGAAAGCTCCACCAGAGCATCCGATGCTGCGGATACTCCCTGGGCAGCCAGGCGGATCTGGAGCACCGTCTCCCCCTGAGAGCGTATCATCGCCGCCAGAGAGTCTGCCATCTCCCCAAGTTCAGTCTGGCGATGGATCTGAAATTCTTCACGGGTAATGGTGAGGTCCCCCTCTCCTGCACGCTTGGCAAGGGCCGCTACTCTTCGAATGGGCTTCACAATGCGCCCCACGATAAAGAACAGTACCCCCGCCACAAGAAGCATTCCCACCAGCCCCAAAAGAAGAGAGGTTACAAGAATCCGATCCGTGGAGGCCAATACCTCTTTTTCCAACACCACCATGCCAAAGCTCCAGGGGGTTCCGGTTTCCCCGATCTCTACAGGAGCAAAGGATTTGTAGGTCATCCTCTGGAGCGCTTCGGACCAGGCTTCCTGAAACCAGCTCTCCCCATGGCGGATCTGCCGCATCACCTCATCCCCTCCGGGAGCTTGACTCTCTCCTAAAGGTGCACCCACCCGCTTACGATCAGGATGAGTGGCTACAATTCCCTGATAGGTAAGGAGTCGGCCGAACCCCGTTTCATAAACCTGAAGATTTTCCGTGATCTTCTGAAGATTTTCCAGGGCAAGATCCACCCCCACGACCCCTGCGGTTTTTCCCCTCACGGTGATGGGCACTAGCAGAGTTACGATCAGAACGTTCCCCCCTTGGAGCTGATCCTCATAATACGGTTCGAGGATCATCTCTCGCCCACTCTTGAGAGGTGCGGTATAGTAATGATTCTGCTCGGGGTTGTCGTAGGAATCCAAAGGCTCCAAAACCACCTCGCCATCCCGGCGGAACCAGTAGGGGACAAAACGCCCGGAGGCGTCGTGGCCCGGGGTGTTGGCGAACTCTCCATCCTTACCGTCAAGGGCATTGGGCTCCCAGCAGCTCCATACGGCGGAAAAGGCGGGGTTGCGCCGCAGACTCTGGGCGAGAATGCCGTTAAGAATATCCCGACTTGCCTGACGGGACTCTGCCAGCCCCTCGAAGGTAAAAGCCAGGGATCGGGCGGTATCCAAGGCATCCTCCAACTCTGCCTTCATGTGGCTGGCATACTCCCGGGCAAGGCTCATGGTGAGTTCCCGAGCCTGATGTATGCTCTGCCGATAGTTGAGGTACGTCACGGTGCCGATAACACAGATAAAAACCACGAGCACCACTGAAAGCACCATAAGAGATATCTTGCCCCGCATTTTGAGTTGTATTCGCATATTTCTTCCTCCTCATTCTGCTTGAAGTTCTATAGCACGAACTAGCCCAAAGGATACCACAAATACTCTTAATTTTAAACTATTACGGAAAAATGTGACGATTCGGGAGGGATTATTATGAAAGGACATTCTTCAAAATCAAAGCACCGCACCGCCCTGCACGAAGCGGGACATCTTGGGATGGCTCTTCTGTTGGGGATGAAGGTAGAGCGCTGCGCCCTGATCCCCCGGGGGGAGCGCTGGCGTCCGGGAGAGCGGGGGCGCTGCACCGTGCTGCTGCCGGATCCCGTGGGGCTCCGACGCTTTCTACTCTCTCTCGGGGGAGTTATGGCGGAGGATCTGCTCCTTGCGGAGGATCGCGGAGGATTGCAGGATCGTCGGGATGCCCTGGAGGCTCTCCGAAACTATGTGGCCCACTACGAAGATCCAACACGACGGGAGGAGCTGGAGGAACTCTTTCAGGAGATCGCAGGGTTCTTCTCGCACGAGGAGTTTCGGCACTTTCTGGAGGAGAGCGCCGAAACACTGCTGCGGGAGAAGATTCTGGAGCACCCCCGGATAGAGCAGATGGCCCAGGGCTTTCCCCTTTCTCCAGAAGTCTTCAGTATCCGCCAGAAGCTGACAAGCTTTGAAGAACCCCCGGAGAGAAAGCCCTGGAAAGAGTGGCTTCTCCAAGGAATTAAAAAATGCTGGTGCTTTCTGCAGCGTTTCCGCAAACCCTTCGAAGAGGATATGTGAGATCACAGATCCCCCCGCCGCATTCGATGAAACCACTCTACCGCATCATTCCTGCTTATATTGTGGCTTGGTGAACTCCAGGAGCCGGAGCTTGTGTGTTCCCGGCAGCGACCACAGTGGTCGGCGAGGGCTCCCTTTGCGTCGTGGAGAACCTCCTGGTGGCAGGCGGACGTGCCAGCAAGCCCCAGTCGCGCAGCTGGTCGGCGGAAGTCTGCGGCGACGGTTCGGAGCAGCAAAGCAAGGGAGCGGTTCGACCACTCGGGGGAGTAGAGGGAACACCCAAGCTCCGGCTCCCACCCAAGGGCACACTATAATGTGGAACAGCCCACTACTGCATAGTGAGGTTAAGAGCTATGACTCCTCCCGGTTCGCCCCGAAGCAACAGATACGCCGCATGGGTATCAGAGAGCCTCAACGTGCCTCCGGTGGTGCCTGAGGTGATCTCTTTCACCTCAGGATCATAGAGAAACCAGAAGGTGCTGCCGCTGATGGAAAGCTCCCCTGAGGAAGGAAGGCGGAACCACTCCCCGAAACCCTGGCTTGAAATGGCGACCGAGCGCTCCCCCTCCTCTACAAGAGGCACCTCCGAGAGGGGACGGCAGAGATAGCTTCCCAGGCGCATCCACTCCTCACCGTTCCAGGTCTCCATGGCGGCATCCTCCATGCCCCGCACATTATCCGGCACCATCAGAAATTTGCCCTCCAGCCTGCTCTCCGAGGGAGGGGTCATCTGGGTGAGAATCTGATTTCCCCGAAGATACCCCTCCAACCCCGGAAGGGTACCGAGCTGCATCCCCGGAGCGGTGTTCTTTTCGGGGTACCCCAGGGAGAGATCCATATTCACCGGTAGCCAGGTCTCCTGAAGCCGGGCCTCCCAGACCGATGCCATGGGGGGGGCGTTCTCATCCAGCCGCTCTCCTATAAGGGTGGAGAAGCTGTAGTGAGGAGAGACCCCGGGCCGCCGAAGGGCCACATATCTACGCCCCGAAGCGGTGAGAAGCTTCAGAGCCGTGACAGGATCTCCATCCGCGGCGTACCAGCCATCGCTCCGCAGTTTGAAGTTCTCATAGAGGGGAGTCCAACCGGTGCCGCCCAATCCCTGAAGGATGATGGATTCATCTCCGTGGTAGCCCAAACCGCAGATGCCGAAGGAGGAGGCGTACACTCCTGGATAGTTTGCCCTCTCCTCCGCCGGAACATCCACCATGGAGAGGGGATCTGTCGAAAGAGGTTGGGGCATCTCCCCAAGGCTCCCCCGCTCCAGCAGAGCCCGGAACAGAATGCGGTTGGCGATCTTCATGGCGTGGGAAGAGGCGAAGGTCTTCTCCATGGATCCCGCGGCTCCGAAGACCACCACCCCGAGCTTTTCCTCCGGGAGCACCACCATGATGGTTCCATACATGCCAGGGATATCCCCCGCCTTCTGCCAGGCGGTAATCCCCACCGCTCCGAGAGCGGGCTGCACCACCGTATCCCATCCCAAGCCGTAACGGCTCTCTTCACAGGGGACGGGGTCGAAGGTTCCGAGGCGCTGATTCTCCCCCATGGCAGCCACGGAGGCCTCGGAAAGAATCCTGTTTGTACCGTAAACTCCACCCTGGAGAAGCATTCTCGCCACATGAGAGAGTTCCTCCGCAGTACAGAAGAGCCCCCCCGAGGCGTAGACGTTGAAGCAGTAGAGGGGCCACATCTCCTCTCCCTCGTAGGCCCTGGCGCAGGATTCCTCCGGAAGAGAAAGGTTCTGATACTGGCTGGAGCGCATCCCAAGAGGTTCGAATATGTTATGACGAACGAAATCGGTATAGCTCTCCCCCGTCACCGCCCTGATCAGGTTTTCCACCATGGTAAAACCTTCATTGTTGTAGGTGCTGATGGTTCCGGGATGGTAGACAAGACGCTGGTAGATCATCTCTTCCTGCATCCGGGAAGCGTATTCGGGAAAGGGAAGAGAGCTGACAGAGCCCGGCTCGTACCCCGGCAGCCCCGAGGAGTGGTTCAGCAGCATCCGTACGGTAATGCTCCGGTATCGTTCATCCAGGGGCATGGCAAAATCCGGAAGATAGGTGGTGATGGGTTCATCCAAGGAGAGTTTCCCCTGATCCACCAGAATCATGGTCGCCACGGTAGCGATAATCTTGCTGATAGAGCAGGCTCCGTAAAGAGTTTGAGGAGTGGCAGCCAGGCCAGCCTCCCTATCTGCGGTGCCGAAGGCCTCCGCCCAAATTACCCTCTCTCCATCCACCAGAGCCACCGAGACCGAGGGGGCCCCGATCTCCTCCATGATCTCCCGTACCGCCTCCCGCCCCTCCTCTATGGCGGCGGCATAGTTCACATTCCCTTCATCAGTGCCGCATCCGGGAAAGAGGAAAAGAGAGACCAGAAGCATCCCCCATAGAGCGTATGCTCTCATTTTACGTACCCCCTTTGTTCGGCGTTTTTCTTTCATGGTGCTGTATACCCACCTTTCTTTTGGGACTGCTCCAGAAGAATGACCAGGATCCCCCCTGCAATCATCCCTCCCCCCGCAAGGGTGGCGAAAGAGGGGATCTGGTGTAGTAGGACCATGCCCCAGAAGATGGCGAAGGCGATCTCCGACATGGAGAGAATGGAGGCCACCCCCCCGGTAAGATGCCGCAGGCTGAACTGCACCAGGGCGTAGGCCAGCACGGTGTTCACCAACACCAGATAGGAGAGCACCCCCAGAAGGCGCCAGGAGAAGGGGGGAAAGGGGCCGGAAGAGCCGAAAAAACCATAGATGATCCCCACGAAGAGGGCTCCCCAGAGGTAGGTGGAAAAATAGTTTCCCAGAGGGTCCCGGCCTCCGGAGCCGTAGCGCCCGTTGAGAAGATACGCCGCATAGGAGAACCCCGAAAGGAGCATCACCCCCACACCGATAGGATCCCCGGAGCCCCCCAGATCGCGGCCCATGGCTACCCAGACGCCTCCGAAGGCGAGAGCCAGAGTGAGTATCTGGATTTTTGAAAGACGCTGGCGAAAGAGGAGAAATTCCAGTATCAGTACCCAGAAGGGGGCGGTGTAGAAGAGTATGGTGGCAAATCCTACGGGAATCCGCACCAGTCCGATATTGGTGAGCAGAAAGATCCCCACCACACCGAAGAGACCGTTGAGCATTCGAGAGGGAATCTCCTTGAGAGGACAGCGCATCTTAGAAGGGTTTTTGAAGAGCAGCCAAAGCCCCACCACCAGGGTAGAACCGGAAGCCCGGATGAGGGTTACCTGCACGGGGGTTACTCCCAAGGCCAGGGCCTCCCGCATGGCGGGGCCGATGGCTCCCCAGGTACAGGCCGCAAGAAGCATTCCCAGGGCTCCGAAAAGCTCTCCCGAGAGGGGGGGGGTTTTGGACAAGGGCTTCCACCTCTTCTTTCCCCGGAGGGGAGTGTGTACATCCAGGATAGATCTCTTTCAGAGCAAACCCTAGCACGGGATTCTGCAGAATACAAGGCTCTTGGAAATTTTTCCTCCCCTTTTCGCTGAAAATCGCTGGAGAAATTTTTATTTCTTTAAGTATCCTCTTGCGTACCGCAAAAGCTCTCTCTCAAAAGTTTTTCATGATAGAATTCCTTCAGGAAAATTTGGAATGATGCGCTGCATGAACTCGTAGAGAAAGGATGATGAAAAAATGCGACTACCCCTCTCACGAAAGTCTCTCCTCTTTTTGGGGATCCTCGGCTTGATACTTATTTCTTCCTCCGCAGCCTTCGTGGGGCTGGCTTCCACCGGGGGGGACGCCTACGCTCAGGATCGGCTTCGCCTCTCCTGGGGGGCCCTCACTACCATTGATGCCAGCGAAGCTCTTGCCCCCGCAGACCGCTCCTCCCCCCGCGCTCTGATGCGCTCCTTCATGGACAACATGAACTATGGACATCGTTATCTTCAGGAAGCCAAGGGGCTTACCCTCGCCACTCCAGGGCTTTTCTACGTCCCCCCTCAGGCAAAAAACGATGCGGGGAGGGCCCTCTTCCATTTTGAACGGGCCATCCACTGCCTGGATCTCTCTGCCATTCCCGTCTCCCTGCGGCTCCAGAGAGCCCGGGAAAACATCCTTCTTTTTAAGGAGGTTCTCGATCGGGTAGGGATCCCCCCCTACGACGCCATTCCCGATGCGGAAGAGGTGCGGGAGAAGGGGCTTACAAGCTGGCTCATCCCCCGAACCCCCTTTCAGCTCTACCGGGTGGAGGCTCCCGGAATCGACCAGGGAACCTGGAAGCTCGCTCCCGCCTCTGTGGCAGCGCTCTACCGAAGCTACGTCCGGGTTCGGAATCTCCCCTATCTGAGTAACGCCACCCGGGATGCGTACCGAAACTATGCGGATATGCCGGGAGCCTTCTTCCCACCCAAGTGGTCCTTCTTCATCCCTCCCTGGGCAAAGAGGGCACTTCTGGGGCAGTCTCTCTGGCAGTGGCTTTTGCTGATTCCCGCCTTTCTCCTCCTGGTGGTAACACTTATTCTGGTGTGGCGTCTCTGCCGCTCCCTCTCGGGAGAGGGGTATAAGGTGACGGGAGAGCTTCTTCGCATACTCCCGGCGCTCTCCTTCTCTTTGGGGGCACATATCATGATCTATTTCATTGATGACGTTCTCAACATCTCCGGCTCCCTCTACTCTTTTTTAACGGTGCTCTTCACCGCCCTTCAGTGGATAGGCTGGGCCTGGATCGTGGTACGGCTGGGAGAGCTTCTCTCCGCCCTTATTCTTCTCTCCCCCCGACTTGAGGAGGGGAGCGTGGATGCAAGCCTCATCCGCACCATCAACCGCTTTTTGAGCATCGGTGCTGCCCTGGGAATTCTTCTCTACGGAGCCTCCCAGCTCGGGGTATCCCTGATGACACTGCTTACGGGGTTTGGGGTTATCGGTCTGGCGGTCTCTCTGGCGGCAAAGACCACCCTGGAGAACATCATCGGAGGGGTCACGCTCTTTCTCGATCGTTCCGTAAAGGTGGGAGAGTACTGCCGCTTCGGCAACCATGCGGGGACCATCCTCAACATAGGACTCCGCACCACCAGAATTCAGGCTCTTGATCAGACCATCATCTCCATCCCCAATGCGGAGTTCTCCCAGATGCAGATTATCAACGTCACCCGGCGGAACCGATCCCTTATGCAGAAGACCATCAATCTCCGGTACGAGACGAGCCGTGATCAGCTCCGCTGGATTCTCGCCAGCATCCGGGAGGTACTCCATGCCCATCCCAAAGTTCACGAAGATCCCGTCCCCTTCGCCCGCTTCGAGGGGTACGGAGAGTCTTCTCTCGATGTTCTCATCTTCGCCTACATTAAAACAACCCGGTGGGCGGAGCTTATGGCCATTCAGGAAGATCTCCTCTTCCGAGTAGGGGAGATCGTGGAAAAAGCGGGTTCGGGCTTTGCCTTCCCCTCCACCACCACCTACATAACCCGGGATGGAGGGATCGACACGGAGAGAGGAACAGTGGCGGAAAAAGAGGTAGCTCTCTGGCGCGAAGAGAACTGCTACCCCTTTCCCGAAACGCCTCACCAGCGGAAAAAAGCGCTTCGAGGAAGCTTGGAGTATCCCCCTAAAGCCTGAAAAACAGTCCTGTCATAAAAGTACGCGAACAGCTCTCTCCGGAGGGGGGTTCAAACAGGTGGAATTGCCTCCCCAGAGAGAGCTGTTTGTCACATGACAACGAGAACCGCTCTAAAGACACTTTTGCATTTCAGACAAAAAATGCTCTCCCTATTCTGCCATAAAGCTTATTTTTACGGCGAAGATTTGTTATAATGCTGCTGCATGCGGAGAAAAATATTTCAGACGGAAGGAATACTATTATGGCATTCTCTCGAAATTACCCAAAGGAACCAGATAAAGAAAATATCACCATCCTGAAGGCTCTTCAGGAAAACTGCCGTAGCTCCTTCCGAACCATCGCCAAAATGGTGGGGCTCTCTCCTCCCACCGTGGCAGAGCGGATTGCTCGTATGGAGGAGGCGGGGATCATCAAGGGGTATGCCCCTCGCATTGATGTAACCAAGGCGGGGTTTCCCGTGAGGGCCATCGTAAATATGCAGACGGAGTTCAAGGACCCCGCCACCAGAATTTTCCAGGAGATCGCCTCCTTTCCCGAGGTGCTCCAGTGCTGGCGGGTTACGGGGGATTGTGATTACGTGCTTTACGTGGTGGCAGTCTCTATGGAGCACATGGATGCAACGCTTCTCAAGCTCAGCGAATTCGGCAAAACCCGCACCTCCGTGGTGCTTGATGCAGGAGAGCAGGATGGCCTCCCTTGGGATGTCCTCCGCAACCAGAAGGATTCTTCCGAGTAACGGAACCCAAGAATTTCCTTGCCTGTTTGAACACCAGCGCTCACAAAAGTTTTCTCCTCCACGGGCTTAGAAAAATTGCGGTGGGCGCTGGCGGTTTGTAAAACTCGGGAAACGATCTCTCCGTACTTTCCATGCCCTTGTAGATTACAAGCCCTCGAACTCCACCACCACTGCGGTGTGATCCGAGGGCTTTTCCAATGCCCGAAGTTCCCGCTCTGTCCAAGCATTGAGGGAGCGTGCTTCCAGGGCAGGAGTGGCAAGAAGATGGTCGATACGCCAGCCGATATTGCGATGCAGAGCGTCCTTCACCCGGTAATCCCAGAAAGAATACTCCCCCTCCCCAGGGCGGTGCTTGCGGTAGACATCCCGAAGGCCGAGTCGGGCGATCACCTCTTGAAAAAGCTCCCGAATCTCCTCATGAAAACAGACGTGGTCCTGCTTGTTTTTAGGGTTTGTCACGTCCATCTCCGTAGGAGCAACATTCATATCCCCCACCCAGATAAGCGGACGGTTAGCGGCGCACTCCTCCTGAAGAAGGGCCTCCACCCGGCGAAAGAAGCGCTTCTTGTAGGTATAATCATCGTGATCAATCGCCTTTCCCTGAGGAACGTAGGTGTTCACCACCCGGATCCCCCCGCAAAGGCCCCGAATGATCCGGGGAGCGTCCTCAGGCTCCTCGCCATCGTTGAACCCGGCTACCACCTCTTCCAGGGGGAGCCGGCTCGCCAAGGCCACCCCGCTGTAGGATTTCTGCCCCGCAAAGGCCACCCGGTATCCCAGCTCTTCGAAAAAATCCACGGGAAACTCATGATCCTGAACCTTGGTCTCCTGAAGAGAGAGCACCTCCACAGGATGCTCCCGAAGCCAGCCTTCCAGTATCTGCAGCCGGGAGCGCACAGAGTTGACGTTAAACGTGGCAATGCGCAGGGTACTCATAATACTCCCTCCTCTGTATGAATGTATGAAGTGTATCAAAATCACCATGTACAAAAAGGTCTCTCTGCTTCGCACAATCCTCCACTCATCAGATATCAACGCAAACCGCTCTCATCCTCCACCTGTTGGAACTCCTCCCGAAAAGCTTCGAGGACGCTGGAGGAGCAGATCACCATTGTACGCCATTTCGGTCTCTCTGAAGCTGCTGCCAAAGACTATGTGGGATACCGCCGGGCAATGGCAGAGAGGGGAACCCCCCGGAGAAGCTCCTGCCGCTCTGACACATCCGGGAGCATGGATTCGAGAAGAGCGTAAAAGGCACGACTGTGGTTGGGATGAATGAGATGGCAGAGTTCATGCACCATCACCTTCTCAATACAGACCTCGGGAGAGGCCGCAAGAAAAAGGCTCATTTTAATCTCTCCTGTTTTGTAACAGCATCTCCCCCAGCTCCCGGTGAGATGGCGTATCCGCATGTCCAGCCACTTCTTCATTCCCATGGCCTTAAAACGGGGAACATGCCTGCGGAAATAGATATCACAGAGCCGGGTGGCCTCCTGGCGATAGAACTCCCACAGAAGCTCCTGGACCTTTTCAGGGCGCTCCGGAGAGGGGAGGTTTAGGTAAATAGAGCCGTCCTGAAAGGAAAAGCTCCTGCGAGAGGCCTTCTGAAGCTTTATGGGGTGGGGCTTTCCAAGGTAGGGATGCTCTTCCCCGTCAACGTAACGACAGAGGGGAAATGAAGACAAGCCCGTAAGCTTGGGAGCCCTGGGGCGATGCTTTTGAATCCACTCCTTCCTCCCCTGAACCCATTCCTCCGCCTTCTCCCGGGGCATGCTCCAGGGAATGCGAAACTCCACCCATCCCCCCGGTAACATCTGCATCGCCATCACCTCAGGGTGATCGTAAAAGCGGCGTATCCGAACGGTACACCCATCCCCTCCTTCGGGAAAGGAATAGAACCACTCCCGGGGTTCCAGGCGGAGAAGGGGCTTTTTCTGTCTAAAACATTTACTTTTCCCATCTTCTCTCTCCATGAATAGCTCCTTTCTTTACATGAAATGACAGTCCAGGAATACTTCTTCTCCGATGCAAGCACTTTTCCAGACCATAGGCGGGAACTCTCGGATTTGATATCATGATGGAAGAATAGAATCCCACATAAAGAGGTGATGTTGTATGGTACAGGTACGCAGCAAACATTGTTTTTTCCTTCTCTTTCTCCTTCTCTCCCTTCCGGGAGTTCTCTTCCCAAAGCACCGGGCAGAGGCAGTAACACTTCCGGAGGAGCATCTTGTCTATGACGTGGTAGTGGTAGGAGCGGGATCCGGAGGAACCATGGCGGCCCTTCAGGCTGCCCGCATGGGAGCCCGGGTAGCCCTGGTGGAGGAGAGCGGATGGATAGGAGGCCAGATGACGGGTGGGGCGGTCTCCACCATGGATGACGTTCGGCGCAATCGCTCGGGGATCTACGGAGAGCTTATCACAAGGGTACGGGAATATTATGCCAAAACCAATACCCCCGTCAACACCTGCTATTGGGGATCCGACACCATCGCCTTCGAGCCCCGGGCGGGGGAGGAGATTCTCTACCAGATGATTCAGGAAGTTCGGGATACCACCTTTGAAGAGGGTAACAGCAGATCTCAGGGAGTACTCGATGTCTATCTGCACTGCCGCCTCAAGAAGGCCCTCTCACGAGAGAACCGGTTAGAAGAGATTTCGGTGGAGCAGGATCTCAAGCTGCTGCACTTTCGGGCTTCGGTCTTTATTGATGCCACGGAGTGCGGGGATCTTCTTCCCCTCACCCCTGCCCGATACCGGGCGGGAAACTCCATCTCCCCCTTCATACGAGAAGAGGCAAACATTCAGGACATCACCTGGGTGACGGTAATCCGCCATGACCCTTCTGCTTCTCCAGAGCTTCGCCTCACAGAGCCCCCGGCAAACTACGCTGAGGATCTCCCCCGGTTTGAGAATAACGTATCCCTTGAGGGAAGAACCTGGCCCAGGGGATACCCGGTGGATCTTCCGAGCTTCAACGCCTACCGGGGGCTGCCGGATCCGGAGAACCCTCTCCCCATCGACTGCGGCAAACCCCACACCTGGCAGAATATCAGCAAAACCGGCATGAACTGGGCCAACGATTACCCCGGACGGGGAGGCTACTTTCCCGGGCTTTCGGTACGCTATCTGGAAGATCGGGAGTACCGCAGAGAGATCGATACCCGGGCACTTCTCCGCACTCTCGCCTTTCTCTACTACTACCAGAACGATCTGGAACAGCCCTGGACGGTGGATGTCTCGCAGGAGTTTGACAGGAAGGCTCCCGTGGGCGATCTGCGGACAGGCAGATCCGTACCCAAAGAATACCACGCCGTAACATCCCACTTTCCCCCCTTCCCCTACGTTCGTGAGAGCCGGCGTCTCGTGGGGGTAGAGACTCTTACGGTAGATGATCTGGAGCGTAACAAGGAGACAGGCCGGGCCTACAAGAACTTCCCCACCTCCATCGCCCTGGGAGAGTACCCCGTGGACATTCACGGAAGCCATCTGGACAAGTATATGGAGCACGATCTCGGAGAGAGTGCCGCAGACTTTCCGGTAAAATGGATTCCCAGCAAGGGGGTCTTCCAGGTTCCTATGGAATGTCTTATCCCAGAGAGTCTTGAGGGACTTCTGGCAGCGGAAAAAAACATCTCCGTCTCACGCCTGGTAAACGGAGCCACCCGGCTCCAGCCCATCACCATGCTCACAGGACAGGCTGCGGGTGCTCTGGCGGCGCTTGCGGCGCTGCATGATCTTCCTCCCCGGGAAGTTCCCCCGCTTCTGGTACAGGATGCTCTCTGGGAGGCAAACTCCAGGCTCTCCATGTACAACTACCAGGACATCCCCCAGGAACACCCTCTCTGGAAGGCGGTGCAGGATGCCACCCTCTACGGTTATCTTCCGGGGTTGAGCAAATCCTACTTCGGTCTCTTCCTTCCACTTACGGAACTTCAGGGTGTGGCGATGCTCAACAGCGCGCTGCAAAGCAACCTGACCTCGGAGAATCCTCAAAAGATTCTCTCGAACAGGGATTTTGCGAATCTTTTTATCGCCGCAGGAGGTTCGCCGGAGACTCTGAAGAGCCTTCCCCTTGTGGACGACGATATTTCCCGGGAAATAACTCTTATCTATGTTTTTAATGAAAGAATTAGAAGAGCGGCATCTCGAACCGATCACTTATAACATCGCTCCACCCAGATCATTTCAAGTGGTCTCGGTGGAAGAATAGCGTTCTGTGAAGGTGAGTTACGAGGGCTTAGAGCGGTTCTCGTTGCCATGTGACACTATATTAACGGGAGAGCCGGAGCTTGTGTGTCCGGAGGCGCGACATAGTGGTCGGCGAGTGCTCCCTTTGCGTCGCGGAGAACCTCCTGGTGGCAGGCGGACGTGCCAGCAAGCCGCAGTCGCGCAGCTGGACGGCGCGTCTGTGGCGACGGTTCGGAGCAGCAAAGCAAGGGAGCGGTTCGACCACTTTCGGAGCCGAGGGGACACACAAGCGGAGGCTCCGTGAAACAGCACATGACACATTATTTCTGAAACCGCTCTAAACAGGCCTTTATCACCAAACAACATGGAGAGTAAAGGTTGTCTTCTGAAGTTTATATTCAAAAAAACCGTCGCTCTGTTGAAAAAATCGTGGAGAATGTGGAAAAGATCCTGTGTATCATGATGGGGGAGGCCTTTCTTTCTGGGGATATCCTATCCACTTATGCACATGCACTTGTGGATAACAACTCCTCTTAATGCAACCCCCTTTTTATATCCACAACTTCCACATACTTATCCACGGAGAGCAACGCGCGCCTCTCCGGTGTTACCGTATCTTTACAAAGGTATCTCCACCATTCTGTGGATAAAAACCCAGGGTTTCCCACATCTCGGGAAACCCTGGGTTTCTTTATATTTTTATTTTTTTCAGATAAGCCTTTTTTATTCTTCCAGGTTCTTCTCGTTCCTCCGGGCAATCTGCTGCTGTATAAGATCTACAAAGGTGTTGATGTGCGCTATAACTGCCTGTTCTGCCCCTTCAGGATCCCTGTTTTGTATCGCCTCGGCAATCTTGAGGTGGTTATCTCCGGAAGCGCTCTCCTGCTGCTCTGCAAGGCTCCAGAGAGCGTTTCGAAGAGCGAGGTTCTGCCCTATCAGATCCAGTGCGGAGATAAGAAAACTGTTTTTACTCGCATATGCAATAAGGTCGTGAAACTTTTCTCCTAAAGTAGCCACATGGCTGTGGTGGTGCTGATGTTCCGAGCTGCGTATCACCTCGTCCAGGATCTCTGCATAGGCGATGAGTTCATCGATATCGCGGGCGGAAGCGTTCCGGGCAGCCAGGCGAACCGCTTCCCGTTCGAGCGCTCTCCGGGCAATAAGGAGATCCAAGAGTTTTTCCGGGCTTTCTTCGTTTACGTCCGCAATGAGATCTGCCGCAATTTTTCTCTTTTCTCTCTCCCGGATCAGCTCATCCAGCATATCTTCCCCTTTGGGCGAGAGAAGACGCCCTCGGTTGCTATGCTGCTTTATCAGATATCCCTCTCTCTCCATGGTTACCAAAAGACGGCTTATGGAGGGAGCACTGATCCGAAAACCTTCCCTCTCAAGAATTCCCGCAAGGCTGTTCGAGCCGAGGGGCTTCTTTGCCAGACGAAGAGCCTTGAGAACACAAAAAAACATCCGCTCCTTTTCTTTGCTCAACGGGGATACCTTCCTCCAAAATATGATGTCTTTCCGAATATTTCATATTTACACTAAGGGCGATCGAAAAAATCTCTTATATCTTATCAAAAATAACAGCAATCCACAAAAGAGCTTTATCTCTTTTGATAAACCGTAAGAGGCTTGTTCCCCTGAAAAATACTGTTTTTTCAAAATTTCCATATCTCTCATACCGCTCTTCTTCTCAAAAAAAGCTCTGCGTTTTTCTGAAGCCTTTATCCTGTTTTGAGTAATCTACAGGGATTTTTCACCTTTCTTTGAGAGCATCTCGGGTTTTCTTCGCACTGTTATATTCTTCACAAAGCTTCTTGACAAGAGAATTTCCATGCGTTAGGCTATCCCAAAAAAGCAATGAAGAAAAATTCCGGCTTATCATTATAAACAAACCGGGGTTTCCACTCTTTACGAAGATTTCCGCCATACGGCGGTTTTTCGGGTTACAGCGCCATTTTACCTGGAGCAGCCATCTAGGGTACGCATTCTTGCCGCCGCTCCACAAGAATCTGCCCTGGAGGGCATGGCTTAAGAACACCGAAAGGAGGGGTTCCAGAAAAAAGAACGATCACGCGGCTGGAACAGTGCGGAACTTCGGGGGTTTATTTTGCTATTTCTCATCCCTTGGATTTCTTAGAATCCTTGGGATGCACGGATTGAAGGGGGAAACATCTGATGAAAAGAATTTCGAACCGTAGCACAGTATTGGGAGTACTTCTCTGCGCCTTTGTGATGCTCTTCGGAACCCTGGCCGATGCGGCTACTCTTACCGCTCATAGCGTCTATTCCGATGCCCACTATCAGGTTCAGGGATTGCATCTCATGGCAGATCGGGTTAAGGAGCTTACCGGGGGCTCCCTGGAGCTGAATATCATCTCCGGAGGGGCTCTGGGTTATAGAGGCCCGGACCTTCTCCGGGTAGTAGGCGAGGGACAGCTTGATATCTCCGAGATCGTCTCCACGGGGCTTACCGGTACAAGCCAGATCTTCGGCGTTCGCTCTCTCCCCATGCTGCTCTCGGGTTGGGAGGATGCCAAACTTTTCAACGATATCGCCCGTCCCTTCTACGAGGAACTCTGCGATAAAGCCGACCAGAAGCTTCTTATCGTCTCCTCCTGGCCCTTTGCGGATCTCTGGTCGGTAAAGGCAGGGGAGAAGGTGGAAGATCTTAAGGGTCTTAAGGTCCGCACCTACGACCGGAGCGGTGCCCTTCTGGTGGAGGCCTTTGGAGGAACCCCCCTGGCTCTTCCTCTGGCGGAACTCTACACGGCCTTTTCCACGGGGCTTGTTCAGGCAACCATCAGCTCCGCAGTCTCCGCAAAAGAGAGCAATATTTACGAGGTGAGCAAGTACCTTATTCCTCTTCAGGTAACGTCCTCTTCGAGCATTGTAACAATCAATAAGGATGCCTGGAACAAGCTTTCGGAAGAGCAGCAGAACGCCCTGATTCAGGCGGCAGCAGAGACTGAGGCATGGCTCAATGAGAAGGTTGAAGAAGTGGTGGATGAGGATATGGCAGCCATCAAGGCCGGCAACCCCAAGCTTGAGTTCCTCACCATGTCCCCGGAATTCCGGAAAGAGATCGAGGCCCTGGGTGCCAAGATCGCTGAGGATTTCCTGAACCAGAATCCCGAGGCAAAACCCCTCTACGATGCCTTCATGGACGCCAAAAACCAATAGCAGAGGATAAAAAATTAATAAAATCAACAGAATCAACAGATCCGAGAAGGCCTAGCCCTTCCGGGGTTTCCCCGGAGGGGCCGGGTCTTTTCACAAGGAGCGATGCATACATGAAAAAATGGATGGACTACCTGGAATCCGTCAACGTTCTTCTGGGACAGGTGGCGGGGCTCTGCCTCGTGACAAGCTGCATCCTTATTATCGCAGAAATCGCCAATCGCAGCTTTTTCAACAGCACTTTCTATATTGTGGATGAATATACGGGATATCTTATGGGGATCAGCAGTTTTCTGGGGCTGGCATATGCAGAGAAACACCACTCCCATATCAGAATGGAGTTCATCGATTATCTGGCAAAACGCTTTCCTCTGGTGGTCCGCCTGGCAAAGAGCCTTTGCTATATCCTGGCCATGATCTTCGCTCTCTATCTTCTCATGGTAACTTCCAAATTCTTTTACGGGTCTTTTATCACCCGTCAGCGTTCCTATCAGGTTTCGGAGACGCTTCTCGCCATCCCCCAGGCCTTTCTCCCTCTGGGGTGCCTGGCCCTCTTCTTCCAGTACCTGATCAACCTTATTAAGCTTCAGTGGAAAGATGAGGTGCGTGCCTGATGCTTCCGGTAGCTCTCGGAGTTATTATTCTGCTTCTTGCGGGTACTCTGGCGTTGGGCCTCTGGGTAGGGGTCTCCCTCTTCTACGTGGGAGGAATCTCCCTCATGACCTTCACGAGCCTTCCGGTAGAACGCATTCTTGGGAGCGTGATCTGGAATAACACAAGCAGCAGCACCCTCATGGCCCTTCCCCTCTTTATTATGATGGGGGAAATGCTGGTAAAAACTCGGCTTTCGGAGGATCTTTTCGACGGTCTCTCCCCCTGGATGGCTCGTCTTCCAGGGGGGCTTCTGCATGTAAACGTGGTAGCGTGCGCTCTCTTTGCAGCGATTACGGGATCTGTAAATGCCACCACCGCCACGGTGGGGAAAATTACCATTCCGGAGTTCGAGAAGCGCGGATACAGCGACGCTCTCTCCATCGGAAGCCTCACTGCATCGGGAACTCTGGGGATACTTATCCCCCCCAGCATGCCCATGCTCATCTACGGCGTGGTTGCCCAGGTAAGCATTGGAAAGCTTTTCATGGCAGGTATTGTCCCCGGTATAGGGCTTATGCTTCTTTTCAGCCTCTACATCGCCGTGGTCTCTCTTCTGGATCGAAAAAAAGAGTCGCTGGAGGTACCCCACTTCACCTGGGGGCAACGCCTGCGGAGCCTTCCCAAGATCCTCCCCGTGGCGGCTCTGATCGTCTTCGTGCTCGGAAGCATCTACACCGGATGGGCTACCCCTACGGAGGCGGCAGCCATCGGCGTCTTCGGAGCCACCTTTCTTGCGATAGTAACGGGATGTCTCAACTGGAAAATTTTCTGGGATTGCGTGAAGGGAACGGTCCGAACAAACTGCATGATCATGCTCATCCTCATCGGAGCATCCTTCTTTTCCGTGGCTTTGGGCTTTCTGGGACTTCCCAAGTATATAAGCCAGTCCATTCTCGCCCTGGGAGCCGGAAAGTACGCCATCATCGCCCTGATCACCCTGGTCTATCTCTTCCTGGGATGCCTTATCGATGGCTATTCCATGATCGTCATGACGGTCCCCATCTTTCTCCCCCTCATTACCGCCCTGGGGCTGGATCCCATATGGTTCGGTATCTTCGTGGTCATCCTGGTGCAGATTGCCAATATTACCCCTCCCATCGGGTTCAACCTCTTCCTCGTCACGGGAATCTGCAAACATAAGATCGGCTTTATTTCAAAGGCGGTCTTCCCCTTCATCGCCATGATGGTAGCCTTTGCCTTCCTCATGACCTTCTTTCCCAAGGTGGTTCTCTTTCTGCCGAATATGATGTAGGGCGGAAAGGGATAGAGACTCGCGGAAGTGACACCAAAGAAGGGCCTTTTCCTCTTCTTTCCGGAAAGGCCCTTCTTTAGTTGCTGCTGCTGTGTTGTGTTGCTCTTCTCTTTTTTCCGGGGGGCGTACCACTCCGCTCATAGAAGAGGGCTGAGGAGCTTGGCGGTTCCCTGGATAAGGGTGGCGAAGAAGGAGCGCTCCCTCCACTCCTCCTCGGTCAATCGGGTGGAGGAACTCATGTAGACCTCCTGCTTCTCCCGAAGCAGCCGGGTAACCTCCCGGCCGTAGAGAAGGTGGTTTACCTCAAAGTTCAGGGAGAAGGAGCGGATGTCGAAGTTGCTGGAGCCGAAGAAGGCGAGATCCTCATCCACCGTCATGGTTTTAGCATGGAGAAGATTCTCTTCGAAGAGATAGATCTCCACCCCCATCTTCAGAAGCTCCTCGAAATAGGCCCGCCCTGCGTTTCCCACAAAAAACTGATCGCTCCGCCGGGGGACGATGAGCTGTACTCGTACCCCCCGGAGCACCGCCACCTCCATCCCCTGAAGAAAGGCTTCGTCCGGCACGAGGTAGGGGGTGGTAATCACCACCCGTTCCCGGGCACCGTAGAGGGCTGCCACGATGAGGCGCTGATAGTTTTCCGTGGTATAGGAGGGGCCGCTCGGGACGGTCTGCATGATAAGATTCCCCTCCTGGGGCTGGGGAGGAAAGGTGGCAGCGTCTTCAAGAAACTCTTCCGTATCCACGTACCAGTCATCGAGAAAGATGGTTTGGAGCTGGCTCACCACGGGGCCTTCGAGACGCAGGGAGATATCCTCCCATCGAAGGTTTTTGTGGCCGTAGCTGGAATCCACCACGTTGTGAGAGCCGGAGTAGCCGATGGCACCATCTATGACCGCAATTTTACGGTGATTCCGCAGATCAAACCGGGAGACCAGCATCCGCAGGATCCCCACAGGAAGCGCTCCTACCACCTCCACCCCTTCTTTTTGCAGGGCCTTGGCCCCCCGACGAAGAAATTTCGAAGATCCCACAGAATCCACCAGAAGACGGCAGCGCACCCCCCGGGCTGACGCACGGACCAAGGCCTGAGTAACCTGCTTTCCGAGAGCATCCTCCACCAGAATGTAGTAGAGAAGGTGCACCTCCCTTTGGGCGGCATCAATATCCTGCACCAGGCTTTTTACAAAATCCTCCGCCCGGTCGAAGGGGCGCCCCCGATTCCCCCGAACCAGGAACATGTGCCCCAAATTTGAGGCGAGATCTGCCATATCTTTCAAATCTTGGGGAAGCTTCTCGGGGGGGCAGACGCAAAACTCCCGAATATCTTGATGCACCTTCTGAAGACGCTTCAGAAGAACCCCATGCCTCTGGAGCCGTTTTTTGGGGAGCACATTGGTACCGATGGCAAGGTAGACCAGAAAGCCCGGCCAGGGCCAGAAAAAGACCACCAGAAGCCAGGCCATGGAGGCCGCAGGAGGATGTTTCCGGGGGATACGGTAGAGCATCACCAACCGGATAACCCAGGAGGAGATATCATGGATCAGAACAAAGAGAAAGGCCCACTTCATCCCCTTCTCCCCTCCTGAGCATCAACACCACGAATAAACATGCTTTTTTCGAACTTTCCCAGGAGCGAGCCTAGGAGTTCCGGGAACCCAGCCCCAGGGCCACGGAAGACCATCCCATGATGAGAAGGTTCACCCCCACAAGAAGCCCTATGGCCCAGGAAGCGGAGCTGGGGAACTGCCGCCACATCATGAGCCCCAGAAGAAGGGCGGTAATCCCTGAAATGAGGATCCATCCCCACCCCGGAAGAGGACGCACCTTGAGGGAGGCAAGAATTTGCAGTATCCCCTGGGCAATGAAGTAGAAGCAGAGGATCAGCGTAAGGGTAAGCACCCCCTGAAGAGGCTTCACCAGAAGCACCACCCCCGCCAAGATTCCCAAAAGACTCACCAGAAGCGAGGTCCAGCCGTGGACTTTCCGGCGTTCCCGAAACCACTGAAAACCCTGCACAATTCCTCCTCCGAGAAGGATCCATCCTAGAATCTGTTCGATGGCAAGAGACATGAAAAGGGGAGCCCCCACAGCGATCATACCGAGGATAATGAGAATACCTCCTCCACAAAGAAGCCAGTAGCGATTTTTGTATACCTGTTCCCGTTCCAACATAATGATTCTCCTTTCTCCATTACAAAAATGAGATAGTACGGTAGAGCGAGAAAAAATTTTTCGCTCCATTATGGAAGTATACACGAAGAGATCCCCACCATGGAAGGAGGAAATCTTACTTTCCTGTTTTTTCCCCATTTTCTCGGTTTTGCTTTATCTTTTTCACTGTTACAATATGCTCCGGCGATTCCATGCCATGTCGCTATGTCGTTATTTCTAACAAAGGAGGCTCCCATGTCTTCAAAACAGAGCCCTGAAAGTCGGCTCACCCCGACTTTTCTTATGGCGCTTCTTTTTGGGGTACTCATAACGGGGATTCTCGGATACCACTTCATCGGCGGTCTCTCCCTGGTGGACTCCCTCTTCTACACCGTTACCACCCTCACCACCGTGGGGTATGAGGCTCCCCCGAACATGACCCCCCTTCTCAAGATCTTTTCCGTCTTCATCATGGTAAGCGGCATCGGTACCATGGGCTATGCCATAGCTCATCTCTCCCAGCGGATCATCATCAATCGCATGCTTGTGGCCATGGGAAAAAGGAGGAACAAGGCGGTGGACAAACTTTCAGGACACTGGATTATCTGTGGCTTCGGCGCCATGGGGGGGAGAATATCCCAGGAGCTTAGCCGAAAAAAGACCCCCTTTGCTATTATCGAAATGGAGGAAGAGCGCTGCCGCAGCGCAGGGGAGGATGGATACCTCGTGATTCCCGGAGATGCCCGAGATGAGAGTGTTCTTCTTTCTGCGGGGATCGCTAGCGCCAAGGGGATCATGATAGCCCTGAACAACGACGCCAACAACGTCTACGTGATTCTCACCGCCCGGCATCTCGCACCGAAGATCCGTATCCTTGCGAGGGCAAACTCTTCAGAATCTTTAAATATTCTCTACCGTGCAGGGGCGGATAAGGTCTTTAATCCCGTCAATACAGGGGCACTCGCCATGGCAAGTGCAGCCATGAAGCCCGAGGTCTCCGATTTTCTCGAGCTTCTCAGCATCTCCAGCGACATGTCTCTGGAGTTCGGATCCTACCGCATCGAGGAGGGAAGCCCCCTCATCGGCAAGACCCTCGCCAAGGTCCCCCTTCTTTCAAAATACAACATTCTTGTCATCGGCATCCGCCGTAAAGACGGCACCATCGTCCCCACCCCCTCGGGGAACGCACCGCTCCACCAGGAGGATATGCTCATCGTTCTCGGGGAGGAAAACCGGCTTCATACCGCCATGGAGGAGATCTACAAGGGATAGAAAAAACAGTGAAGGGTACAAAGGTGCAGATACAAAAAATCCGCAGATTCCCCCAACGTGGGGTACTCTGCGGATACGGTTTCGAAAACTACAACGTACACCAGAAGGTGGAAGTTACCCTCAGGCTATCGCAACAGATACAGAACTCTCCCAGAGGCCATGAATGTTGCAGTAGGATACGGCCATCAGCTCGCCCGGCTCGGTGATCTTGAGGCGGGCCACTGCACAGGGCTCGGTGTAGGCAGGGCCCGTGTTGGGGCCTCCCGCGGCCTCTCCGTGGGCGTTGAACTCAAAGTATCCCATATCGTAGGCGAACTTACTCCCTTGGGGCTTGAAGTAGAGGCGGATCCACCGAATGTGGTGCTCTGTGGTATTGGGGTGGGGAATCTCCTTACCCACGCTCACGGTAACATCAAAGGGCTCTCCCGCCTTGACGGACTGAGGTGCCTCCACCACGGGAACGTGCTTCTCCCCTTTCCAATCGCCACTCTGAACCATTTCCGATACTCTCATACACCATTCCTCCTTTAGTCGTTCAAAGTTACTGCTACAGAATATCCGCCGCAACGGCGGAAACTGTACTTATTTCATTCTACCAGCAAGCTCCAGGATGTCAACCAGAAGAGCCTGCCCGGTCTCTCGGCGCCCCGCCCCGGGGCCTGTAAGAGAGACCTCTCCAAGCACATCCGTACGTACCACCAGAGCATTGGCAGCACCCCGCACCCGGGCAAGAGGGTGATCTTCCTCAAGAATCCGGGGAGCCACCTGGCCGGAAATTCCCTCGGGGGTACGGCTCAGGGTGCCCACAAGACGGATGCGTTTTTTCTCCCGCACTGCCTCCCGAACCTCTTTTCCGGAGATATTCCGAATGCCCCAAGGAGCTATCTCCTTCACATTCAGGGAGGAGCCGAAAAGAATGTTTCCGAGAATGGCCACCTTTACCGCCGCATCCCACCCATCCACATCCGCCGTTGGGTCCGCCTCGGCATATCCCAGATTCTGGGCCTCCTGAAGGGCATCCTGGTACTCCATACCCTCTTCCATCCGGGTAAGCATGTAGTTGGTGGTGCCGTTGAAGATACCCGTCACCTCCTCCACAGCGCATCCCGCAAGGGTTTGGGTGATGAAGTTGATCGCCGGAGTGCCGCTGAGAACGGTTCCCTCGCAGAGAAGATGTGCCCCCCGCTCTGTGGCAAGAGCGGAGAGTTCCTTCCAGGCCAGGGCGATGGGCCCCTTGTTGGTGGTGGTAACAGAAATTCCCTGCTCCAGAGCCTCCCGAATGTAGGAGAGTCCGGGTTCCCCGGTCTCCAGATTGGTGGGAGTGGCCTCTGCAAGAATATCCACCGCTTTCCGGCGCAGAAGCTCCCGGGGATCCTCCACCCGCTCTCCCGGCACCGCATCCAGAGTACCCGCAGTTTCGAAAATCTCAAGGGCCCGACCCAAGGGAATTCCCTGGGGAAGATAGACCGATCCCTTGGAACGTCCTGCAATAAAGGAGAGAGATATATCATATCCTCGTTCCTTTTGGATAAGAGGAGCTTTATCCCGAAGAAGGGAGGCAAATCCTTGCCCCACGTTGCCAAAACCGATAAGACCCACCCGTATTTTCATAGGTATGCTATTCCTTTCCTGCAATACATATCTTTAATGTTTAAAAAACCTTTATAACAACCACGAGAAAGGCGAGAAGAATGATAATAAAACCCGTGAGGAAAAACCACATCTTCTCCGGAGACGAGCTTTTTTCGGGAAGTCCGGGGATGGCGGTACGTACAGCCTTTATCCGCACATGCTCCCGCACGGCGCACTGCCCCTGAATACCTTCGGAGATCCGAATATTCATCATCTTTCGTCCGTCCCGGGAAGTGAAGTCCTCCACGACCCCCTCGGTAACCCCCGCAAAATCGGGAACCTTCATCCGGAGGAGGTTATAGATCACCGAATCCTCTTTCAGATGCACCCAGACGGTATCTCCCGGAAGGAGTTCCCCCGCAGGGAGGCCTTTAAGAGGATCCACCACGGGGGAGCAGGGGATACGTACCTGCAGAGATTCTGGTTTCTCCTGCAGCTCTTCGATACCTTCTTCGGAGAGGGAATCTTCTGTGACGACTTCTTCCGGAGGCTCTTCTTCCTTGAAAAGAGGGGCGGTAAAGAACTTCGGAAGCTCCATAAGTTCTTTTTCTCCCACATCGGGAAGAATGCGGACAAAGACGATACAGTGGCTCTGCGTTCTTTCATAGAGATAATCCTGAAGCTGGTGGCGTATCACCGTATCCGCATCATCCCGGCGAAACTTCACCATCCAGAGCTTATCCGAACAGTAGCTCCGAAGACTGTGAACGTACAGATTGTTTCCTGAAGAGGGGGCCTCCTGAGAGAGAATCTCCATGTTCTCAAGCGTATGTCTGAGAGAGGACTCCTCCTCTGCGTTAATCCCAAACTCCTGAGGATCTCCCTGCCAGGTTGCAAAAGAGCGGAGATTCCCCTTGGAGAGGATCCCCGCGTAGAGAAGCGTTTCGTATCCTTCGGCATGGCGAATAAGAATGTATCCCCAAAAAGCTTTGAATACATCGTATTCTGACGTCTCAAAGTTTACAGATTGTGACCTCTTCGACAACGGTATCCCCTCCTTTACTCATGCAAAGCTCTACCGGATCTTTCTTTGTAGCATAATGCTTTTCCAGCCTCTCTAAAAGGGGGAGATAGTCCCGGCTTCCGAAAAGATATGCGGGATATTTCCCCGGAAAACCAGGGTAGAGAGAGATTCTCCCTTATCCGGGCCTTCCGGGGTACTCCTTCGGTGGCTCTCGTGCCGCATCTACACTCTACACATGGTAGTTCGTAAAAAACAGCTGCTTGCACTCTTACGCTGTTACGCCGCAAGACGGCATCTAAAGTACGAACTCGGGAGGTAGATGGAGGATGCGTACGTTAACCGGGGTAACCGGGAAAGAAATCCTTAAAAATTTCCTCCACTTTTTCCATCTTCGTGCATTTATGGACATTGTCGCCGCAGAAGAAGAGGCCGTGCTCCCAATCCCCCTGGTAGCCATCTACCAGAGCCTGGGCTATGCAGAAGGCGGTGCGCTCGTTCCGGTAGGAGCAGTGGGTAAGACAGTTGGCAATACAGGGCTTGCTCTCCACCTCTCCCTCAAGGTAGCGCGCTACAAAGGGGTTTTTAATAGCTCTCCCAGGAATGCCCACGGGGCTTTTGATGAGCACCACGTCCTCCTCGGTGGCATCCAGATAGGCCTGTTTGAACCGAAGGCTGGCATCTCCCTCTTCGGTGCAGGCGAAGCGGGTTCCTACCTGCACTCCTACAGCACCGAGACCGAAGATCCGCATCATATCCTCATGCCCCCAGATACCCCCCGCACCGATCACGGGAATATCCACCTTCACTTCGCTGCGAAGATACTCCAGGATCTCGGGAATCACCGCCTCTAGGGAGAAAGCGGGATCCTCCACCTGAGACATCTTAGTAGCCCCAAGATGCCCCCCCGCATGCAGAGGGGTCTCCACTACGATGGCATCCGGAAGACGGTCGTAGCTCCGGGACCACTTCTTGACGATGATCTTGAGAGCCCGGAGAGAACTCACGATGGGGAGCAGCGCCACATCGGGAAAATCCTTGGTAAGCTCCGGAAGATTCAGGGGAAGCCCCGCTCCGGAGATAATGGCATTCACCCCGTTCTCACAGGCGGTGCGCACGTGATCCACAAAATCCGTAAGGGCAGTCATGCAGTTCACCGCAAGAATCCCCAGAGGAGCCATCTCGCGAGCCTCCACAAGAGCCTCCGCAAGAGCTTTGCAGTTGGCCTCGAAATAATTTCTCCCCGTATAGTGGGAGGAGTCGCAGGCAAGCCCCACGCTGGCGATAGTTCCTACGCCCCCTGCTTTTGCGACGGCACCCGCAAGCTTGGCCCCGGAGATCTTGACCCCCATCCCTCCCTGGATGAGAGGATATTCAGGTACATGTTTTCCCAATTTCAGTATAGGATAGTTCAATACATTCTCCCTCTTTTCACAGTTTTGACAGTATGGCGAGACTCTCCCTCTTCTCCCTCTGCATATCTTTTGAAAAAACCTCAGAAAGAGATAGGGAAGCCTCTACAACGCTACATTCCAGTATACCCCAAAAGAGAAGAAATACCAGAATAGAGACTATTTTCCAAAACGTTTTTTGTAAATGACTCGAAGCCCCGCAAGGGATCGCTGAAGCTCCTCATTATCAGAGGCAAGATCGAAATGCTGTTCTTCCCGGGAGACCTCCTCCGGAGAGAGGGGGTAGAGGGTTCTCTTCTGCAGAGACTCCGGATCCTCCCGAGGAGTTTCTTTTCTCGGCAAGGGCCCCACGCTAACCCGTATTCGCGAGAGTTCCAGAGCAAACTCTCGATTTATTTTTTTAAGGATCTGCCGTTCCTGAAACTGCACCTCCTGAGCCGCGGGAGGGTGCGTTGCCGCCACAAAGAGCACGGTCTCCCGAATCTTGAGAGGGGCGGTACACTGCCCTAAAGGCCCCTCCACAAGGCGCTCCCAAGCCTCCCGGATATCCCGCAGAAAGAGTTCCCCCCGTACCTCTGGCGGGAGGGTCTTCCAGAGAAGCTGATGCAGAGGGGTGGCCTTCAGGGGACCGGATCTTCGTCTAGCCACGGTACCCTCGTCGATGCGCTTCCAGGGCAATCCAGAGAAGCTGTACATCCGCAGGGGTTACCCCGGAGATGCGCTTCGCTTGCCCCAAGGTGGCGGGACGGGTATCTTCGAGCTTCTGGCGGCTCTCGGAGAGAAGCCCCTTCACCAAAGCATAGTCGAACTCCCGGGGAATACGGAAGTGCTCCATCTTCTCCATCCGCTCCACCTGGCGGAGCTGTTTGGCGATGTACCCCTCGTACTTGATCTCCACCTCCACACGGCGGCAGATCTCTTCGGAGAGGATCTCCTCTGAGGGAGCCAGCCGGGCCACTGTGGCGTAGGAGATCTCGGGCCGTCGGAGCAGCTCCTCCGCGGTGCAGGGCTCCTCCAGAGGGACGCTTCCCTCCTCTGCGAGCAGCTGGTTTACCCCCGGTGTGGGAGCAATACGAACCTTCTGCAGCCGTTCCCGTTCCTCTTCCAGAAGCTTCCATCGTTTTTGAAGGATGCTCCACTTTTCGTCACTGATTAATCCTAGCTTTCGCCCCACCGGAGCAAGGCGCATATCCGCGTTGTCGTGCCGCAGAAGAAGCCGGTACTCACAGCGGCTGGTGAGCATGCGGTAGGGCTCCTCGGTTCCTCTGGTAACGAGATCATCCACCAGCACCCCCATATACCCCTGGGATCGTTGGATGAGAAGAGGCTCTTCCTCCCGAAGAGTGAGAACTGCGTTGATTCCCGCCAGAAGCCCCTGAGCAGCGGCCTCCTCATACCCCGAGGTGCCGTTGATCTGCCCCGCACAGAAGAGCCCCCGAACCTTCTTGGTCTCCAGCCACCCCGTAAGCTGGGTGGGGGGGAGCATATCGTACTCAATGGCGTAGGCGGGGCGCATGATCCAGGCCTTTTCACACCCCCGAAGGGAGTGCACCATCTTCTCCTGAGCATCAAAGGGAAGGCTGCTGGAGAAGTTCTGCATGTAGATCTCCACGCTCTCTCTTGCCACAGGCTCTAAAAAGACCTGATGCCCCTCCCGATCGGGAAAGCGCACCACCCTATCCTCGATGGAGGGGCAGTACCGGGGGCCCACTCCCTCAATGACCCCGGTATAGAGGGGGGAGCGATCCAGGTTTTCCCGGATGATCTCGTGGGTCTGGGGGGTGCTCCGGGTGAGATAGCAGGCCACTCCAGAGTAGCGTTTTCCCTCGTTCCAATGGGAAAAACAGAGGGGCTCCTGGGCGCTCTCCTGAGCGTCCAGGGCTTTCCAATCAATGGTATGGGCCGCAATGCGGGGAGGGGTGCCGGTCTTCATACGCACCACCTCGAACCCCTCCCGACGTAACGAGGCGGTAAGCCCCAGAGCGGGGACCTCCCCAAGGGGGCCGGAATCGAAGCTCGAAAGGCCGATATGCACCTTGCCTCCCAGATAGGTACCGGTGGTGAGTATCACCCGAGGGGCGAGAAAGGATATCCCCATCCGGGTACGCACCCCACGGATGGCTCCATGCTCCACCAGAAGATCCGTCACCAGGGCTTGAAAGACCGAAAGATTCGGCTCCCGCTCCAGAAGGGCCATGAAATACCCCGTATACTCCCGCATGTCACACTGGGCCCGAAGGCAGCGCACCGCGGGGCCTTTGGAGGTGTTGAGCCACCGGATATGCAGGGTGGAGGCATCCGTAGCCCGGGCCTGCTCCCCTCCCAGGGCGTCGATCTCCCGGGTAAGATGTCCCTTGGCGGGGCCTCCAATAGAGGGATTACACGCCATGAGAGCCGCATTATCGAGAGAGAGGTTTATCATCAGGGTGGAACATCCCATTCGGGCCGCACTCAGGGCAGCTTCACACCCCGCATGGCCCCCTCCCACAACGATCACATCATACTGTTCGGGCATAGATCTCTCTCTTTTCTGTATAAATCTGAGTACGTAATTGTTACACCCCAAGACATCCTGGGAGAGCACGAAAATTTTTCGAATATGCGATCTGCCATCTCCCGAGAGAAGGGCTACTCCTCCAGCACTCCCTCCCGAAGAGAACGAATGCTTCCGGGCCAGTCCTCCCGAAAGGGTTCTGCCGTAGCTGCCAGAACCTGCCACTCTGTCTTCTGGAGCGCTTGAAAGAAAAGAGATCTTCCGGGCATATCCAGCTCTGCGGTCACCTCATCCATCACGAAAAGCGGCTTTCGGCTACAGGAGGCCTCCACGAGATGCCCCATGCCAAGCATAAGGGCGAGAGCAAGCCGGCGACGCTGCCCCCGGCTCAAGACCACCGAAGCGGGACGCCCTCGAACCTCCAGAAGCAGATCGTCCCCGGAGGGTCCGAGAAGAACCCGTCCTCTTCGGCGCTCCTCCCGGGCGTGATGCTCCAGGCTTCGCGCAAAATCCTCCCGGGGATTTTCATGAAGTCCTCCTCCCCCCCGCAACAGGGCCACCCGCACCGGAGAGGGGAGTATGGATCCCGCCAGAGAGAGCCCCCGGCTTAGAAAAAGCTCCAACGCTCTCTCTCGAACTTCCCAAAGCCAGGCGCCGGAAGGGAGAAGAAGCCGATCCACCCCGGCGGTACTGCGCCTCTGCCGGAGAAGAGAGGTCTTCTGACGGTGCAGCCTTTTGTATTCGTAGAGCTTTGCCGCATAGTGGGGGTGCAGAAGAGCACAGAGGCGATTGAGGAAACGCCGTCGTACCGAAGAGGATCCCTCCACCAGCTCCATATCCGAGGGGAGGAAAAAGAGCCCCGAAATGCGGGAGCGGATATCCCCTGCGGTACAACGCCGGGAGCCGCAGCGCAGGAGGTTCTGCCTCCCCGCATCGCTCTGTACCTCCAGAAAATACTCCCCCTCAAATCGGGCTTCCAGAAAGGCCTTTTCCGAAGCACCCCACCGGGGGAGATCCCCCACCTTTCTCCCCGGAAAGGTTCCCCACCCCGTGAGAAGGGAAAGGGTCTCCAAAAGATTACTTTTTCCCGCTCCGTTCTCTCCGGTGATGAGCGTAAGCCCCGGAGCAAAGCGGTACTCCCCATCCCGAAGGTTTCGGAAATTTCGTAATTTCAGAGTGCTGATATACATCAGGAAGCCCGAAGGATCACTCCTGGGGAACCTCTCCGATAACTATATCCTCCCCCTCTTCAACGGAGAGCACATCGCGGCGGAAACGCTCGTGGTCCTGCTGCTGGAGATCAATGGGCATTACCACGTACCGGTACGTTTCATCATCCGGACGAAACATGGTGAGCTGCCCCGTCGATCCGTTCAGAGAAAACTGCACCTGATCCCCGTGAAGGGCCTTGAGACCCTCCATGAGAAAGCGTGAGTTGAAGGCAAGCTGCAGGGGCTCTCCATCGATATCTCCCGTCACATGCTCCACAGCAGCCCCCACATTCGGGGCAAATCCCGCAATAGTACACTCTCCAGCGGGGGAAAACTGGAAAATCACCATTCGGGTACCGTCTCTTACAAGAATATCCATACGTTCGATGGCGTTCAGCAGAAGATCCCGCTCCGCAATCATCCAGGTTGTTCGGGCCCGCTCCAGGAGGTTTTCGTACGAGGGAAAACGTACATCCATGCGCACCAGAGAGAGGGTAAGATCCTGCACCCTACAGAAAAGCTGGCTATCGTCCAGGAGAAGCTCAACCTCTCTCTCCGAAGAGTCGACCATGCTCATAACCCGCTGCAGCTCCCGTAACCCCTTTACGGGGATAACCAGATCCACATCCTCTTCGGGGGCCTCATCGAGAGAAGCCCGGGAGAGCGTAATCCTGCGGATATCCGTGCTGGCCAGGGTGATCCGCTGATTGCGAATGCGCAGAGAAACCCCGCTGAGGTACTGGGGATATTCCTCTCCTGTGGAGCCTGCGAAAGAACCTTCCTCGATGAGGCGGAGAAGATCTTTCACACAGACACGGCAGAGAAAACGTGCATCTTCGGCGGAGGGGATTTTCGGAAAATCTTCCACAGGGTAGGTGGTAAAGCGATAGACGTTTTTTTCAGCCCGCATAAGGGCTTTTTCGTTTTCCACAGAGATTGTGAAGGTTTCGGAAGGTGCTTTTTTGAAGAGATCTCCCACCACTTTGGTAGGAAAAATGACGCTCCCCTCGTCCTGATTTTCAAGAGAGACCCCTTCGGCAATGCAGGTGAAGGATGTTTTGAGATCCGTGGAGGAGAGAAAAGCCTTTCCCTGGCTGATGGTACAAAGAATACCCCCAAGGCTGGGAATGGCGTTGGAAGAACTGGTAATACGTTCTGCCATATTCCATCGCCGAATAAAGTCTGGTTTATGGATGATCAGCTTCACGAGGATCTCCGTCCTTTCACATTTATATCTTATAGATATTGAAAATACGTAGTAACAGTAGTAGGTGGTGTGGATATGGTGTATAAGGCATTTCTGTCTAGCCCTGGATAGCTTTTCCCGGTGGATATTTCTGTGCATATTCCCAGAAAGTTGTACACTCTATACACAGCTTGAGGGGATACTTAGAGGGTCTTACATGTTATCCACAAAGAAGAACACATACTTTCTACAGCTTATTCCGAACGGTATCCACCAACTTATGCACATGAAGATCTTTCTGTGTCAGCTCTTCGATACGCCGGCAGGCGTGAAGAACCGTGGTGTGATCCTTTTTCTTGAAAGCTCTTCCGATCTGCTGGAGACTTGCATCGGTCATCTCTCGGGCAAGATACATGGCGGCCTGCCGGGCCAGGGCGATATCAGCGGTACGTTTGTTTCCCGCAAGATCCTCAAATTTTATGTTAAAAACCTGGCTCACCAGCTCCTGAATACGTTCAATGGTGACGGGATCTTTGGAGATGGTTCGGATGGTATCCTTCAGCCAGTTTGCCACATTATCCGTGGTAATGGGTTCGGAGCTGAGTTGTGCACAGGCCATGGTACGGTTCAGCGCTCCTTCAAGCTCCCGGATGTTACTGGGGATATTCTGAGCCAGAAAATAGAGCACCTCATCCGGTACTACAAAATTGCGGAACTCCGCCTTTTTTTTCAAAATGGCGATCCGGGTCTCCAGGTCGGGGGGCTGAATGTCCATAACAAGACCCCACTCAAAGCGGCTTACCAGACGTTCTTCGATGCTCTGGATATCCTTGGGAGGGCGGTCCGAACTGATGACGATCTGCTTTTTTGCATCGTAGAGGCTGTTGAAGGTGTGGAAAAACTCCTCCTGGGTACTCTCTTTATTGGCGAGAAACTGGATATCATCAATGAGAAGCAGATCCATGGTGCGGTAGCGATTTTTGAAATCCTGGGTTCGGTTGTTCTGGATCGCATTGATGAGTTCGTTGGTAAATTTCTCCGAGCTTACATAGGCCACCTTTGCCTGGGGGGCATTTTCAAGGACGTAGTGACCGATGGCGTGCATAAGGTGCGTCTTTCCAAGCCCCACACCGCCCCAGATAAAGAGGGGGTTGTAGGCGGATCCGGGGTTCTGCGCTACCGCAAGGCTTGAAGCATGGGCAAGACGGTTGGATTTTCCAACCACGAAGGCTTCAAATTCGTAGCTCTGATTGAGGCCTGTTTTCATGGAGTAGGAGGGGCGGGCAATCTGCTCTGCCCGGGTCTCCTCTTCGGTGCTTCGCCCCCCCATGGTTACCTGGAGGGATATTTTTTCTGCTATTCCCAGGGAACGGGCCAGTTCTTCCAGCTCCGGAAGAAGGTTCTTCTGGATCTGCTCCTTTACAAAAAGGTTGCCCGTATCGAGGACAAGTATGTTTTTTTCCAAAGATACAGGTTCACACGTATCGAGCCATACCGAAGCGTTTTGATTCTGCATCTCGTTTCGTGCATGGGTGTGGAGAGTTATCCACAAATCCTTAATATTTTTATCCACGAAAGTCACCTCGTCTTGGGAATGCGGAGAACTATAGTATCATACTCTGGGATAAGAAAATAGAGTTATCCACATGAAGAGTCCAAAAAAACGCTCTGTGGATAGTGAGTATCTCTTGATAGGGGGGATTTTTTATACACGCGTTGATGCAGTAAAGAAATTTGATCTTTTTTGATAAGCCTCACGCAAGGGGCGATAAAAGTTATCCACGTCTTTTCCACAATTGTGGAAAACATATAGAGGAGGTTCGTTATGGAAGAGAGAGTTCCCTTTATTGTGAGCCATACCGATCTTGATGGTGTGGCTTCCGCTGCAGTAGCCTGGTATGCCCATACCCCCTGGGGAGGTATTCCCCGGGTGGTGCTTACGGGATATCACGAGGTGGATGATTGTATTGCCGAGGGGTTGCAGTTTCAGGAAAAATGGAGGCTCCTGGTGCTGGACCTGATCTGCCAGAGGGAGAAGACCGCCGATCTTATCGACGAGGTCTACCGGGGAGAGGAGCCCTTTCTCTTCGATCACCATCAAACGACCCTGGAGCGTTTCGGTAATCGCTTCTGGAGTTGTGTGGATACCTCCTGCTGCGCTGCCCGGGTGTACTACAACTGGAGCATGGAACAGCCCTGGAAAAGAGAGAGAATCGAGCGAGTACGGCTTCTGGAAGATTTTGTGGATATCGCTAACGATCGCGATCTCTGGCTTGGGAAGCGGGATGAGTCTCGCCTCTGGCAGGCCCTGGTAACTCTTTCGGGCCCCTGGAGCGTCTTTTCCCGCCTTGTGGGGGACCCTTCGGGAAAACTCAGCTCCTGGGAGCATGGAGTGGCGAGCCTTTTCGTGCGAAAGCAGGAGGAACGTTTTGCCCGGGCCCGGGAGAAGGTGCTCCTTTCGGGGAAGGATCTTGTGTGGGTAGGCCCTGACCTTCTTGAATTTGGGGATGTGTCGGATTTCTGCGGCCTGCTTCTGGATCATGACGATAACCCTCCCAGGGTGGTGGCGGTGGCGAACCGGAAGATGCGGGGGGATTGGGCTATCTCTCTTCGCAGTCGGGAGGGGCTGGCGGGAAAGCTTGTGGGGCTTCTCAAGGACGGTAAAAAGGTTCGCGGGGGAGGGCATGATGACGCAGCGGCTGTCTACTATCCCTCCTCGTACCGTGAGATGGAGATTCGGGATACCCTTGTAGGGGGAATCCGGGCGGCAGATCAGCAGCAGAGCCCTACCGTTAGCCTTGGAGATCTGCTGCGAAAGAGCATGGAATCATGAGAGAGGATCGAGGAAACATCCTCAAGCGCTATCTCCTGCGCTTTCTCCTGGTGCTTCTCTTTTCTCTGGGTGGGGGATGGTTTACGTACGTTCTCATGATTTCTGAGTGGCCCGAGGAGAGCAGCTTGGTACGCCTGGAGTCGCTGCGGTATCTCTCTGAGGAGGAGTCCCCCGGGAGTTTCCAGAGGTATGAGAGTGCGGAGGAACTTCCCGAGATGCCTTCTCTGCAAAAAGAAGAAGAGTCTTTTTCCGAAGGGTGGGAGGTGGACCGGCTGGAGGTGGTGCTCAAGGTCCTTTCGGGAACCGAACGGGGAACGTACCTTTCTGTTGTTCTGGAGCAGCTTAGGGATGGCGGGGTTCCCCTTCGGAAGGGGAGAGCCTATGTTCTTCTGGCAGATTCCTTTCCCGAGGGAGAGGATCAGTACTATATCAGTGACTCCTTTCGGGCTCCCTGGGTGGTAACGTTTCTCTTTGCTGCCCTGGGGGGGATTATGGCGAGTGCGGGGATGGCTGGGGTTCGCGCCCTTGCAGGACTGATTCTCTCTCTGGGAGTTTTTCTCTACTGGTATGTTCCCCTGTTGCAGCACGGCGTTTCCCCCGTCCCCTATGCGTTGGTGGTGGTCTTTCTTATCGCTGCCTTTACGGTGGTTCTCGTGGTGCGCCGAAGGCGCTGGTGGCCCGTTGCCTTTCTCGGCTCTGCAGGAGGGGCCCTGGCGGCCTTTCTTCTCGGGTGGTCTCTCGTCTGGCTCTGGCAGCTTACGGGGCTTGCGGGGGAGGGGGGGGCCCTTCTCTCCAGCATTCTCCCTCATCTCTCTCTTCGGGGGATTCTGCTCGCCTCGGTGATCATCGGCTCTATCGGAGCGGTGCTCGATGTGGGGATCTCTGTCACCGCCACCATGGCAGAGCTGGCGGCCTATGATCCGCAGATCTCTCCCTCCCGGCTCTGGAAATCGGGGATCGGGGCGGGGAGAGAGGTGCTGGGGAGCATGATCAATACGCTGGTGCTTGCCTACGTGGGGAGTGCTCTCCCCTTCGTGCTCCTTGTGGCGGAATCGGGAATTTCCCTTATGGGGTTTCTGAATAACCCAAGTATCGCAGAGGAGCTTGTACGGAGTCTGGCGGGAACGCTGGGGCTTCTTCTGACGGTTCCCATTACTGCTTTTCTCGGTATGCTCTGGCATGGAAAGAACGGAGAGAATAACAAAGAGAGCAGTAAAGAGGAGAGCGAAGAGGCTAACGAGCAGGAGAGGTAGAGCAGATCGTGGGGTATGCAAAGAGGGGTTCCCCTAAGAAGGGAACCCCTCGTGTCATGCCATAGATTATGCTACGTTACCCTAGTGGGCTGTTCCGCATTATATTGTGCCTTAAAGTCGGTGCCTCCGCTTGTGTGTTCCCTCTGCTCCCGAGTGGTCGAACCGCTCCCTTGCTTTGCTGCTCCGGCCCGTCGCCCCAGGCGCGCCGTCCATGGCGCGGCTGGGGCTTACCGGCACGTCCTGTGCCGGTACCGGGCCTCCGCGACGCAAAGCTGCACTCGCCGACCACTGTGGTCGCTGCCGGGAACACACAAGCTCCGGCTCCTGTAGGAGTTCACGCAAAGACACAATATAAGCAGGAATGACGCACTAGAGCGGTTTGATCACGTATCGGCGCAAAAGGGAGATAAAAGCGGAGGCCCCATGGAAGGTAGCATGGCACCTCATTTATAAAAAATCTATTAAAAAAGATCTTTCAGGCAGATTGGGAGATTCCGGAGGCTCCAAAGGTGAATTCTTGCTCATGATTTTTGAAAAAGAGTGCTATCCCCTCCCGGTCATTGCTTTCGGTGACAAAGGTGGCTTTTCTGCGGATGGTCGGAGTGGCGTTTCCCATGGCGACGCTGACAGCAGCGTGCTCAAAGAGGGGGAGATCATTTTCGGAATCTCCGAAGACCAACGTCTGCTCCAGGGGGATGTTCCATGCCTTGCAGAGCTTCTCCAGCGCCTTTCCCTTGTTGATTCCCCGGGCTACCACCTCAAGAAAGCGCGCCCCAGGAGTATGAGATCCTGCAAAAAAGAGCTGATGGCCGAAATGCTCTCCGAGAATTCGGACCATGAGGGCGTGCTGTTCCTCGCTATCTGCGGCGAGAAGGATCTTGAGAGGATCACGAGAGGGGGTGAAGAAGGCTTCTCCAAGCGGGATTGCCTCTACCTTTGCGAGGTTTTCGTAGTATTCCGTCCAGAAACTTTTTTTCTCCACCAGAAGCTGATCTTCAAGGTAGCTCTGAACGTACCACCCCTGGATCCTGCAGAATCGCAGCAGCTCCCCAGCAACCTTCTCGGGGATTCCCCCGGCGAAGAGGGGAGAGGATGCTCCCGGAACTTTTACGAGGCTTCCGTTATAGGCAATGAGGGGAACCTCTCGTATGGAGAGATCTTCCGCTATGGCGGCGGCGGAACGGAACATCCGTCCCGTGGCAATAGTACAGAGAGCCCCCCGGCTCTGGAGATGTTCAAGTATCTCTCGTGTGGGTTCCGAAACGGTTCCGTCGGAGCAGAGAAGGGTGCCGTCAAGATCGAAGGCGATGCAGGAAATGTACTTCTTCATAAAAAAAAGCTCACTCTCTTTCGTTCTATTTAGGGGAGAGTCCCAGTTGCGGTTCTTCGAAAAAGACCTCCATCACGTCCACCGGGGTCTCCCGAAGGTCCATCTCCACCGGATTTTTCATGGTTCCAAAGTTTTGATGCCAGAAACAGCGTACCCTGGGAAGCCCGGTATACGTATCTACGGAGGTTACCATCCCGACGTGCCCCGTAGAGAGACGAAGCCAGGTTCCCACGGGATACCGTGCCACCACCTCCGAGAAGAGGGAAGTCATCTGGGGGTCGTAGAGAATCCCCTGGTTCCGGAGAATGTGATCGTAGGCTTCACTGGGGAGGTAGCATTTCTGCCTCTTCCGGCAGGGATATAGCATGGTGTCGTAGCTGTTGGCGATGCAGACGATATGCGAGAAGAGGTGGATATCGTGTCCTGAAAGCCCCGAGGGGTAGCCCGACCCGTTCCAGAGTTCGTGGTGCTGAAGCGCGATGATCCGGGCGGTGGGCCAGATAAAATCCTGCCCCGAAAGAAGCTCCCACCCCGTTCGGGGGTGCATGCGGTAGAGTTCCTCTTCCGAAGGAGCAAGTTCGTGCTCTGGATCAAGGATATCTCTGGGGAGAACCGCCTTGCCGATGTCGTGAAGTAAAGCTCCCAGGCCAAGGTTATACATCTGCATATAGGCGAGGCTGAGCCGTTTTCCCATGGCGAGGCTGAGAACGGTTACGTTTACCGCATGTTCGAAGAGGTTGTTCTGCATACTTCGGGAGTTGAGAAAATGTACCACTGTTTTTCCCGAGAGGGAGAAAATATCGCTCAGAATGTTGCGGAAAATTCCGTGGATCTCCCGCATATCCGCAAGAAGCACGTGGCTATCCGCAGAGGTTGCGATGGTTTGGAAGAGGGTATCCAGCTCGTTCATGGATTTTCGGTATATTTCTTCCCGGATAACCCAGTTGGAGGCGATATCGGGAAAGCGAGAATCCTCCACGTAGATAAAACCGATTCCCAACTCCTGGATACGGCGGATTCGCGATGCAGTAAGCAGAGCCCCTTCCCCCAGAAGTACCGCTCCATTGGGATTAAGTATAGGATGAGCCAGCACCATATTTTCTTTAACGTTTGCCGTGGTGATAAGCAACATGGGTCTTCACCCCCTCAGTGTGGAGCGGCATGGAGCTTTTCCGAAGGGATCTGACGCTATCCCCGAGAAAAGAGCGTATTCTGATATTATTGCATAGTTGCGTCAAGAATACAAAGTTTTTTAGAACCAAAAATCTTCCTCCTCAGGAGGTTGTTCTGAACCCCGAGACTCTTTTCTGAAAGGCTGTTTGAACCTCTTCAAGCCGCCTAAACTCCAAAAAACCGCTCTAATTTCCCAGGGGGATGATCTGTTTGATGGCCTGTTCGAAGATTTGATCCTTGAGCTGTCCCGAAACATCATCGCTGGTCTTTTTTCCCTCCCCCGTGGGGAAGGAGAAGCTTAGCTGAAAGTCCTGTTTCCTGTCTCCCTTATCTTTGTCCTGAGGATTTAGGAGAAAGGCCCCCTGTTTGGGGGCGATGGAGAGATTGGCCATTTCGGGCTTCTCCATGGTCCCCTTGAGGGAGAAGGAGATCTCCCGGAAGTCGCTCTTGGCGAGTCTTCCGAAGATTCCTCCGATAAGGGCATCCTCCACCGCCTGGGTAAGATTGGTAAGGCTCCCCAGTTGACTGATGTCCTTGGTAAGGAAAATCGTTTCGAGAAAGCCCGCAAAAGCTCCCAGAAAAGCGTTGATGGCGGGGGCGTTGATCTCGGTGATGCAGTTGATGTTCATGGGCCTCCCCGTAAAGGGGAGAAAGCCATCTGCCGCAAAGTAGCGGTAGATGGTGTTTCCCGGAGGAGCGGTGAGACGGCTTCCCGGTACAAAATAGAGGGTTCTTCCGTCTACCGAGAAGTAGATCTGCAGAGAAGCGAAGTCAAGTTGTGGCTTTGGAGCCTTTGTCAGAAGAGGGGCGAGCTGCGGAAATCCCGAAAAAGCCCCCTCCTGAATCGTAACGTGCCCCTCTCCGTTGGTCATGAAAAGGTAGTTCAGAGGCCCGTTGAGGGTAATGCCGAAGGCTCCGGTTCCCGATATATCCCCGCTTAGAGGGTGGAGATCCTTCATGAGAGAGGAGACCTGGATATTCTCTCCCGAGAGTTGCGCCTTCCAGAGAGCCGGTTTTTCCGCATAGTTCACGCTTCCTTCTCCCCGGAGAGTCCCCTCGTAGAACGAGAGGGAGCCATTCTTCAGAGTGAAGGAGTTTTCATCGAAGACGAAGGGGAGATGGATTTTTTCTCCCCGGAGAGTTCCCGCGAAAAGCTCTGAAGAGGAGATGCTCCCCTTGCCGAGGAGCTTTCCGTTCCGGACATCCCCCTGAACATGAAGATCCAGCTTCCCCTGAGGGAAGAAGGGGGTTTCAGGGGTGGCAAGTTCCCAGCTCTGCAGCAGCGCTGCCAGATCAAGAGAGTCACCGGTGGCGGTAAAGGAGGTGTTCCAGGACTTTTTAGGGAGCATCACCGCAGAGATTGTTACGGGAGAAGAGCCCGCATGTACCACTAGAGGATCAAGGCGGATCTCTTCCGGGGATATCCGAAGGGTGGCTGACACGTCTTCCAAGGGGAGGCTGTTCAGCAGGAGCTTGGGAGAGGTTATCTCCAGAGCGATTCGAGGGGATTCCGGGCTTCCCGTAATGGCCAGGGTACCTCCGGCGGTTCCCTTGAGATAGATCTTTGCGGCATCGAGAAGATCCTGGGTACGCATGAGGTCGATTTTCGCAAAATCCCCCTCAAGGTTAAGTTTTGGGCTTTTCCCCAGAGGATCCAGAGTACCGCGGAGGATTACCTCGCCCTCCCAGAACTGTCCCCGGGCCTCTTCGATACGCAGAACTTCCGGAGAGAGAATGCCCCTACAGGAGAGGTTGCTCCCCCGGTACTCCTGAAAGGCCATCTCAGGAGAGGAGAGGGAGAAGCGAAGTTCAGGCCTTGCAAGGGAACCCCGAACCTGGAAAGTTCCTTCCAGAAGGCCTTTCAGAGGAATCCCCGAAGATTCCAGAGGATCGAGGGCTATACGGCGGATCTCCCCATCCAGGGAGGGGTGGAACGTCCCCGAGGAGGAGCGCGTTACGCTTCCCTTTAGAGAGAGCCCCCCCGATGCGAGAGGCAGCTCCAAGGATGAGATTTCGATGCTGTTCGGCCCCAGCGATGCCTTGAGAGAGCCTCTTCCTGTAGTTCCCAGCGCAGTTCGCAGAGGGGGAAGGATTCCCGAAAGGGAGCCCTGAAATTTCTCGGGGGTCCCTTTCAGGTTAAGAGAGAGTTTGCCCCCCTCCATGGGAAGAAGAAACTCCTGAACTTCCCGGGAGAGGATCTCCCGGGCCCAACGGTTCCCCTGGGGGAGAGCGGAGGCCTGGAGTGTCATTTCCCGGCTCTGGAAAAGATCCCGGATCTCCCCCTCTCCCTCCAGAAGCAGGTCTTTCCAGAGAACACGGGCTTTCTGAAGAGAGAGAATCTCTTTTTTATAGTTCAGCGTAACCTCCGGGGATTCCAGAAGCTCTCCCCGGATGCGTATTCTCTCGGAGTGAAGCTTTCCCGAAGCCACGGGGTCTTGGGGGGTTCCCCGGAAGAGGATCTCCCAGGCGAGATTTCCCTCCAGCCGAAAAGGTTCCAGATCAGGCAGAATTGCTCGAAGCCGGTGCAGCGGTGTTCCGGGGGAGCGTAGAAAGAGATCCATCTCGGGAGCTTTCCCTGCTGCAAGGTAAACCGTCCCCCCCCCCGTGAGGGGGAGGTTTTCCAGAAGCCCCTCCAGAGAGCTTTCCAGCCTGTCCTGAGAGAGCGTCATGGCCCCCTGGAAGTTTTTGAAAGAGAGATCCCCGTAGCTTCCCTGAACGCCTGAAAAGACCACATTCCCCGAGGTGATCCCATCTTTTTGCAGATAGGAGCCCCGAAGGGATGGAACGATCCCCGAAAGGGAGGCAAGCCGGGAATCCACCACCTCTCCCAGGGCGAGATCCAGAGAGGTGCCGGTAAAAGAGAGCCCGAAGGCTCCCTCGGGGAATTCCGGAGCGAGAAGAGATCCCTCCAGAAAGCCCCCTGAAGGGGCGGTACCCTCGAAGAAGACCTCCAGAGGCTCTGCGTTCCCTCCGGATCCTCGAAGGTTCAGGGAAGAGAGGCAGATGCCTCCCAAGCTCCCTTGACTGATACGGATATCCGTGGCGGCGTTCCACTCTCCGGGAAGGCTCCCCTCCAGCAGGGCCGACCCCGAAAGGGAACCCTTCAGAGTTCCCAGAATCTGGGAGATCTCCCTAAGAAGGGATGCCCTGCCAAGGGAATCCAGAGGAAATGCGGAAAAGAGAAGCGCCAGCTTCTGCCGGGGGAGGAGATCCCCCGAAAGAAGAAGATGGGGATCTCCCTCATCAGAAGCCTGGAGAAAAAGCTCTCCCTCCGTAAGAGAGAGCGCATCCCCGTGAAAACGCATCTCCCCCCGGAAGAGGAGAGAGAGCGGCTCGGGGGATCCCAGCCTGGCCGAAGCCTCGGAGAGAAGGAGCAGATCATCTCCCTGAAGCTCTGCGAGAAGCCGGGGAAGGGCGTAGCTTTGCGAGTCTAGCTCAAGAGATCCCTCTTCAAGCGCCACGTTGCGGGGGAGATATTTCAGAGAAAATCCTCCTGAAGTGGAGGGCATCGCCAAAGCAGTATCAAGATCCAGAGACCACTCCTGAACCTTCAGATTTTGCAGGAACGACCCCTCTCTAAGGAGGTCCTTCAGAGAAAAGGTGATATCCAGGCTCGCCGCCCGAAAGAGGGGACGGTTATCCCAGGTAACAAGAACCTTCTCCAGAGCATACCCCCGCAGGGGATCCCCGTGGGCCTTATCCACCGCAAGAGCCAGATTGTGCGAGGCCCCGAAGAAGTTCACCCCCCGTACAAGAAGAGTGTTGCCAAAAGGGAGATAGGAGCCACCCAGTATGAAGACCCCTCCCAGCAGAAGGAGAAGCAGGAAAAAACCTGCAAGAAAACGAAGCGCGTATCGAAAATATGTCATCTCTGATCCTCTCTTTTCCTCGTCTGCGTAGAGAACATTCCACAGAGTATCCACCGTTATTATACATATCCCGGAGAAGAAGTACCACGGAGAAAGTGCCTAAAGAAGGGATATTTCAAGGGGAGAGCGTGGTTCTTTGTGGAAAACTTCGGATTTCCACAAAGAATATTGTGGAAATGTGGAGAAACTTGTGGATAGAGCGTCGGTTCTTCCGAAAGAACAAGGGAAAAAAGACCTCTTTGTGGATAAGATGTTTGAGTAGAGAGAAGGAATCCTCTTTTCGAAATGCTGGAAAAAATTCCGGAAGATCAGAATATCTGGCAGGGATGGTGCAACGAAAGGAGTATCCCCTCGTAGGAGAGGGCTACTTTACCGAGAAAGAGATGGGCTTTGCCGGAGAGGCTTGCCAGGATCTCCGGAAGAGATTCTCCGCTCTCGCCGGGGGAGAGGGCGAGGAAAACCCGGGGATGTTCCGTGCTCACGAGAATTCTCGAAGGCCCCTGCTTCCAACTTCCGGGAGTGCAGCGAAGAGTGATGAAATGCCCTCGGAGATAGGGGAGGGCATTCCATGCCTGAGAAGGGGTAAAGATTCGCCGGGGTGCAACCTTCCAGAGCCCCTCTCCCTGAGCGCGGGCATCCTCGAAGGCTTCCTGAAAAGATCTGTAACGGGGATCGTCGCAAGATCCGTACCGTGGTACCCCCAACCCCTCCCGAAGAAGGATCTCCTGAACCGGCACGTTTCCCGAGGATCCGGGAAGCGGAAGAAGGAGCGAGCCGAGAAGGCGTCCGTAGCGATCCCTTCCGGAGCCTGAGGGATTGGTTTCCATGGCCACTCTCTTCCCCTCCACCAGCTCTCGATTGCGCTCCCAGGCGAGACGTCCCAGCTCCTCTTCGGGAGTATGCGGGTGATGTACCTCGGGAGTATCTATCCCCGCATAGCGCAGAATTTCCTCCGCCCCTGAAGAGGTCTGCACAAGTACCGTATCGCCATCGTAGACCTCACGCACGAGCACCATCTCACGGGTGGCTCCGGCTTCCGAGGCGGAAGAGAGAGGGGCAAACAGTGGAGCGAGCAGCATGAAGAGGAGAAAAGGAAAAAGATGTGCAAAAAGGGGCTTCTTTTTTTCGATAAAGAGAACCTTTCCATATATAATGGTCATAAAGCAGAAATTCCTCCTTGCGTGGGGGATCTCTCTCCAGAGCGTACATCTCATGTACACGTGCTCTTAGAGAGGTTGCACAAATAATGTTTCGCGTGCTATTTCACGGAGCCTCCGCTTGTGTGTCCCCTCTGCTCCCCCGAGTGGTCGAACCGCTCCCTTGCTTTGCTACTATGCTCGTTGCCGGGGGGCACATAAGCTCCGGCTCTCCTGTTACCATAGTGTCACATGACAACGAGAACCGCTCTGAAAGAATAGAACATGGAGAATATTTTCCAAAAAGGATGTGGTCTTTATTATAACATATTCCCTTCACAGCGAGGGCGTACAAAAAATCGTGGAGCAGCAGCGAGATCTTCTGGAGCGGTATATGGAGATTCTCCTTGAGGAAAACCAGCAGATCCGGCTGGTGGGCCCCTCCGAGAAGGATGTGCTCTGGAAGAAACATCTGCTGGACTGTGCCTATACCCTCTCCTTTCTCCCCCCCCAGGGGAAGGTTGTCGATCTGGGGAGCGGCGCGGGGCTCCCCGGCATGGTATGGGCTCTCTGCCGCCCGGATCTGGAGGTGGTGCTCTGTGAGAGTATCGGCAAAAAGGCGGCCTTCCTCGAAAGGGTACGCTCCTACTTTGGCCTTGCCTCATGCAGGGTGGTATCGGAACGATCGGAAATTCTCGCTCGGGATGAACGCGAAAGTTTCTCCCTTGCGGGGGCCCGGGCGGTCTCCCATCTGGGGGTGGTAGGGGAGTATGCCGCACCCCTGATTGCTCTCGGAGGGAGCCTTATCGCCATGAAGGGAGAAAAGGGAAACGAGGAACTTCAGGAGATCGGTCTCCGGTGGAAGGAGCTTGGTTTTTCCGACCCCACAATCTATAGCTATGCTCTGGAGAACCAGGAACTCCACTACGTAATACAGATCCCCAAAGCGGAGGCGACCCCTTCAAAGTATCCCCGACGTCCCGGCATGGCGGAGAAAAGGAGATGGTGGTGACGAAGATGACAGTACTTGCCATAGCAAATCAAAAAGGAGGGGTGGGAAAGACAACCTGCTGCATCAATCTTGCGGCGGCCCTGGGAGAACGGGGACACTCCATACTGGTGGTGGATATGGACCCCCAGGGAAACTGTACCAGCGGCTTCGGAATAAACCCCCTGGAGATCTCCGAAAGCGTCTACGACGTCCTCCTGGGAGAGAAAAAGGCTGAAGAGGTTCTCCATTCTCTCCCCTGGAAGGGGGTAACCCTTCTTCCCGCCACACTTGATCTTGCGGGGGCAGAGGTGGAACTTGCGGGGGCCATGAGCCGGGAAAACCGGCTTAAAAAGAAAATGGCTGAGATGTCGCAGCATTTTTCTCTGGTGCTCATCGACTGCCCCCCCTCGTTGGGACTCCTTACCATCAATGCCCTTGTCGCGGCGGATGAGGTGCTGGTACCGCTCCAGTGTGAGTTTTTTGCGATGCAGGGGATCAGCCAGCTTACCCGAACGATGAAACTCGTACAGGGATATCTCAACGAGGATCTCCGCATGGGAGGCATTATCCTCACCATGTTCGATGGCAGAACAAATCTCAGCAAAGAGGTGGAGGCGGAGATTCGCAAGTCTTACGGAGCTAAGGTCTTTCGCACCGTGGTTCCCAGAAACATCCGTCTCTCCGAAGCTCCCAGCCACGGTATGCCCGTACGCTACTACGAACCCTCCTGTCCGGGAGCCCAGGCCTATGACGATCTCGCAGAGGAGGTGATTGCCCGATGGCTCGAAAAAGAGCACTAGGAAAGGGGCTGGATGCCCTTCTCCCCGAGATGGATCTCTCAAGATCCTCCGAATCCCCCACTCTGGAGATCGAAGCTCTCTCCCCCAATCCCGAGCAGCCTCGAAAAGAGATGGATCCCGATGCTCTTCAGGAGCTGGCAGACTCTATCAAGCGTTACGGAGTCCTCCAGCCGATCGCGGTATCCTCCAGGGAGGACGGCTCCTGCGAAATTATTGCGGGAGAGCGGCGGTGGCGCGCGGCAAAGCTGGCGGGGCTGGAGAGGATTCCTGTTCATTTCGTGGATGATAGCGGAGAGAAGGGGATTCTCGGACTTATCGAAAATATCCAGAGAGAGGATCTCTCCGCCATAGAAATTGCCTCCTGCATTCTCATGCTCCAGGAGGAGAAACATCTTACCCAGGAAGAGATTGCCCTCGCTCTTGGATGGAGCCGCTCTGCCATATCGAACAAGGTACGCCTTCTTCAGCTCCCCTCAACGCTCCAGGAGATGATTCAGGAGGGTGTGATCAACGAAGGGCATGGCCGGGCTCTTCTTGGACTGGAGCCCGAGGAGATGCGAACGCTGGCGGAGAAAATCGTGGATCAGGATCTCAGCGTTCGCCAGACAGAGATGCTTGTGCGGAAAATCAAAAAGGCTTGCGAAGAGGAAACGGTAGAGAAGGAGCCGTCAGAATCCGACTCTCCCAAGGAGCACCCTCTGATTCGGAGCATCCAGGAGCGTTTTGGATTGAACGTTCGCCTGGAGCGGGGGAGTAAGGGTTCAACTATCAAGGTCAAAAATCTTGGGGATGAGGAATGCGATCTCTTTCTGGAGCATCTTCTAAAAACCTGGGAGGCACTATTTCCCGGGAAATAATCCCAAGGGGCCAAGGGGGGTTTTTCATGGGAATTATGGGACGCATCATTGGGCTAGCTCTGTTGATAGGGGGGCATGTGCTGCTTCCCTTTTATGTAAATGTAAAATTAATAGGAAGGGGATTTTCCCTCTCCTCTCGGATAGGGATTGTTCTTCTCCTTCTCGTTTTGGGATGCTGCAACGTAGTCCGAGAGATTCGTAAGATTATCCAGGAGGAGAGCGGCAAGAGTTTGCGCTAGAAGGCTGTTCCACGTTATAGTGTGCCCTTGGGGGGACCTCCGCTTGTGTGTCTCCTCGGCTCCCGAGTAGTCGAACCGCTCCCTTGCTTTGCTGCTCCGGCGCGTCTGATAGACGGTCAAAAATGTTTCACGTGAAACATTTTCCCAATTCTGGGATCGCCTCGTTTTTTCGACCCAGCAGCAACCCCACCGGAATGTTTCACGTGAAACATTCCGGTGGTTCCGAAGGTAACCATAACCTGTGAAAGGATGTGATCTGCCTGAGTATGGAGCGTATTTATGCACCCTGGAGAATGGCCTATATAGAGAAGAATGAAGAAACTCCGGGCTGCTTTCTCTGCGACTATCCTTCCCGCAGGGACGATCACGCCACAAGAATTTTGCACCGGGGAGAGCGCTGTTTTGTAATTTTAAACATCTTCCCCTACAACCCCGGACACCTGATGGTTGTGCCGTATCGTCATCTGGCTTCCTATGATATGCTGGAAGAGGAAGAGGTTCTTGAGATGGGTCTTTTGACACAGCAAGCGCTGCGAGTTCTCAAGAAGGCTTTTTCTCCCCAGGGTTTTAACCTGGGGATGAATCTCGGCCGAATAGCGGGAGCGGGATGTGACGGGCATGTGCATATGCACGTGGTCCCCCGATGGAGTGGGGACACAAACTTTATGCCCGTTCTCGGAGATGTCCGGGTGGTTCCTCAGGAGATAGAGGCAACCTATAGGGCGTTGCTGGAGGCGTGGAGGAGTTGTGAAGAGTAAGAAGGACGATATTTTCCGCGAACCCCGAGAGGAGGCCGACCTGGAGGAGACTATCAAAAAATCTCGCTTCATCGGGCGTGTGCGGGTGGCTCACTCCGAGACAGAGGCTCGGGAAAAACTCCGGGAGCTTTCGGAGCAGTATCGGAATGCCACACATAACTGCTGGGCCTATCGGGTCGGTTTTCCCCAGATGCGAGAATACTACTCCGATGACGGAGAGCCTTCGGGATCTGCCGGCAAGCCCATTCTGGGAGCCATCCTTCGGGAAGATCTTACCAATGCCCTGGTAGTGGTGACGCGCTACTACGGGGGAATCAAGCTCGGGGTTCGAGGGCTTATTGATGCCTATGGCGGCAGTGCCTCCGGGGCTCTTCGGAAGGCGGGGGTGGCGGTAAAACAGATGGCTCGCCCTCTCTCGCTGGAGGTTCAGTACCATGCCCACCAGAAGCTGCTGTACTATCTCAAGGATCTTCAGGTGCCGGAACAGCTGCTGGAACAGGAGTTCGGGGCCACCGTAAGAATGTCTTTTCCGGTTCCCCTCTCTTTGGAGGAGGAGGCGGAGGTTCTCCTGAAGGGATTGCAAGGTCAGGGAGTTCTTCTCTTCTGGCAGTGGGATGCGTAATCTGCAGAAGAGAGATTGTGCCCCCCAGCAGGAGCATGACGATCAGCATAAGAGCGGTCTCAAAAGGTTTCTCGTAGCAAGAGAAAACGGAGAAAGCGTGAAAAAGAGTGGGAAAGAAGCATGAATATCCAGGAAAATCTAGTGCATCATTCCTGCTTATATTGTTGCTTTGGGTGAACTCCAGAAGCCGGAGCTTGTTTGTTCCCGGCAGCGACCATAGTGCTCGGCGAGTGCCGCTTTGCGTCGCGGAGAACCGGTGCTGGCACAAGGACGTGCCAGCAAGTCGCAGTCGTGCCATGGACGGCGCGTCTGCGGCGACGGTTCGGAGCAGCAAAGCAAGGGAGCGGTTCGACCACTCGGGAGCCGAGGGGACACACAAGCGGAGGCTCCCATCCAAGGGCACACTATAACGTGGAACAGCCCACTAGCAGACCATATCAAACAAAGAAGAAAGAAGGGGATCTGTATGATTGATGATGCGGAACATCTTTTACGGCGACTGCGTCACCCCATATGCCGGAGTATTTTACGGGACCTCTCCGAGGAGGAGCTGAAGGGGTTGGCAGCCCATGAAGCCATACCGAACAATCAGGAAAGTTCTCTCTACGTTACCCGAATTCGTTCCCGCAGCGCCCCCTTTACCGAGATCGTCTATGATCTCGACGAGGATCGGCTCTCCCTGCTCCAGCAGGTATGGGAGTATCTCCGATGGCAGCAGATGATTCGTATCTCCGCCCGGATCGGATCTTCCTCGGGATTGGGTCTTCAGGCGAATCTCTACGTTACCCGGCGTTATGCCCGGATTGCCCAGATGTTCGGGTGGAACTTCTACGCCACAGCAGATGAGGACTATGCCGACATGGCCACGGTGGTGGTCCCTGAATGGCATCAGAGAAAGGTGCTCGTTCTTCCTCATCACCGGGCTACCTACATTTTAGGAACTGACTACTATGGAGAGACCAAGATGGCCACACTTCGGATGGCCATGCACATCGCCCGGGAGGATATGCGGGGGGTGGGGCTCCATGCGGGGAGCAAGAAGGTCCGTATCCGGGAGGAAGGTTCCGATGCGGTGATCGAGAAAGGCCTTCTTGTCTTTGGCCTCTCGGGAACTGGCAAGACCACCATCACCACGGCGGATCACGGTCTGAAGGAGCCCGAAGGAGTGGAGGTGCTTCAGGACGACATCAATCTTCTTCTTCCGGATGGTCGAGCCCTGGGGACGGAGCGGAACTTCTATATCAAGACGGACAACGTCTCCAAGCAGGAACCTCTGCTTCAGGCGGCCATGCATACAAAGGCGATCCTCGAAAACGTCTGGGTGAATGACGACGGGGATGTGAATTTCGATAACCACGCCATCAGCACCAATGGGAGAGCGGTGGTTCCCCGGAGCGCCATCCCCAACTCCTCCGATCGCATCGATCTCCCGCGGGTGGATGTGGTGCTCTTCAACATGCGGCGCTACGTGCTCCCTCCGGTGGGGCGCCTTACCTCTCCCGAGCAGGGGGCGGCGTACTTCATGCTGGGAGAATCCACCATTACCAGCGCCGAAGATCCCTCCCGGGTGGGACAGGCCAAGCGGGTGGTGGGGTTCGATCCTTTTGTTGTCGACAACCCCCAGAAAAACGGCAACCGGATTCTTCAAATTTTGCAGGATAACCCCTTCATGAAGTGCCATGTGTTGAGCACCGGCCGGGTAGGGGGTACCCAGGGGGCGAACATCACCCCGGAGGTTACCTTTGCCTGTGTGGAGGGTATTTTACGCAACAGTATTCGATGGCGGTACGACGATATTCTGGGATACGAGATCCCCGAATCGCTCCCCCTGTCGAACTGGAAAGAGTACGATCCCTATACGTACTGGTCCCGAGAGGAGTATGGCAATATCATTGGAGCCCTGCGAAAGGAGCGTAAAGAGTATCTTCAGGGGTTCCGGGGACTGGCGACGGAGATCGTTCTTGCGGTATAAGGCTGGCAGATGGTGCGGTAACTGTGCTGGATTTGCGCTACAACAGCGGCGACAGATAGCTGCAGAGAGTGTTATTGAAAGGAGGCAGTTCCAAGTATGAATACCCTTGTACTCTTGATTCTTATCGTGGCTTTCATTGCGTGGAAGCGTCCGAATACTCCTCTTGGAAGGGAGATTCGCAAATTGGTGGCAAATATGTCTCAGGTCTTTGGCAAGGGAGAGTCTCGGGGAGGAAACCCCTTTGTAGAGGATGACGAGACGTACGGCGAACAGGGCGGAGAGTCTTCAGATGGATCCCCCCGCCCTCCTCGTACCCCCCGCAATACCGAAGGGTGGAAGAAGATGGGCCGTTGGGGGAGCCGCCTTATGGGAGTGGGGGTGGTGCTTCTCGCCATTCTCGCCCTGGGGTACTACTCCTTCTACATGGTACAGCCGGGAAACCGTGGAGTAATTTACCGGTTCGGCAAGATCGTAAGCGTTCAGGATCAGGGACCCCATTTCAGGATACCCTTCATAGATCAGGTAACGATGATTCGCGCGGAGGAGATCTTCCGAATGGAGTTTGGATACCGCACCGAAGATCCAGGGCCTCCCGCCAAGTATCGGGACAACCCTGAGGAGTCCAAATATCTCACCTCGGATAACAAAATCGTAGAAATCGACTGGGTACTGCAGTTCCAGCTCGCAGAGCCGGAACTCTTTCTTACAAATTTCCCCGGCGGAAACGAGGGGAATAAGATGCTTCGGGATCTCTCCGAGGCGAAGATGCGGGAGATCGTAGCGAGCGTGGCGATTGATGATGTGCTCACCGTCAAGAAAGAAGAGATTCAAACCCGGGCGCGCATGGGAATCCAGACGTGGCTGCAGGAGCTTAAAACGGGGATCTTCATAGTGGCGGTGCAGCTTCAGGATGTGGAACCCCCGAAGAGCGTGCAGGCCTCCTTCAGCGAGGTGAACTCCGCCCGGGCAGAGAAGGATCGCCTGGAGCTGGAGGCCCAGAAGTACGAGAACGAAATCCTCTCCTCCGCCCGGGGAACCGCAGAGAAGATTCTCAACGATGCAGAAGCCTACGCCTACCGGCGTGTCTCCATTGCCCAGGGGGAATCCGCCCGGATTACCTCTCTTCGGGAGTCCTACCGGCGAGATCCCGAGCTGGTGATGAATACTCTCTGGCTTGAGAATATGGATAGCGTCTGGCCCGAGCTAAACGTCCTTGTGGTGGATACTGGCGAGGGGGATTCTCTGAATGTGCTCAATCTCGGAGATTTCCTGAGATTATTGAAGACCGAACAGTAGAGAGGAGGAAGAGCCATGAAAAAGACCATACTGAAAGTTGTGCTTCTCGTGCTTGCGGGAGTAGCCCTGGTGCTCTCCTTCGAAATGTTCTTCATCGTTCGCCAGGACCAGCAGGCGGTGGTGCTCCGGCTTGGAAAGATCGTGAGAACCACCACCGAGGCGGGGCTCCACTTTAAGATTCCTTTTATGGATGCCGCACGAATCTTCACGAAGCGCCTCATCGAGTACGATGCGGACCCCGTGGCAGTGGTTACTTCGGATAAAAAAAGCATCATCTTTGACACCATCGCCATCTTCCGCATCAAAGATCTGGATACCTTCTATCGGCGTATCAAGACCGTGGCGGCGGCGCAGCAGCGCCTGGACGATTCTGTCTACTCCGCGGTCCGGGTGGTGGCGGGGTACATGACCTTCGACGATCTCTTGAGTGACAAGCGTCTTCAGGTGATCAAGGATGCGGAGACCGCCGCCCGGCGAGAGGCGGAGAAGTACGGTCTTGAGCTGGATCAAGTGGCCTTCAAGCGGGTCTTTCTCCCCAAGGAGAACGAGGAATCCGTCTATCAGTCCATGCAGGCGGAACGGAACCGTATCGCCGCCCAGCTTCGCGCGGAGGGGCGGGCAGAGGCCATGGCTATCCGATCCAGGGCAGAGCGCCAGCGTACGGAGATTCTCTCCAACGCACGGAAGACCGCTCAGGAGACCATGGGAAAGGGAGATAAAGAGGCTCAGGATATCATCGAAAATGCCACCCGAAACAGTAAAGAGCTTTTCCTCTTCCTGAAGACCATGGAGTTCTATAAGACAAACCTCAAGAATCTTCCCATTATTGTAGGCCCCGAAGGGGTGCTACGCTATCTGATAAATCCCATGGGAAGCGGTGTCGCACCGGGAGCGAATTAAAGAAACCGGTCATGTCGCCAGAAGTTTTATCGTGGTGCACTATTCGACTCCTCCTGCCTCTTGGCGGGAGGAGTCTTTTATGCTATGCTTCTGTCAACCAAATTTTTTATCAGGTTGACAGAAAGGATCTGATCATCATGGCTCTCTCCTACGAAACTCGGCGAGGTATGATTCTGGCAGCGCTCTTTGCGGTTCTCACCGCAGTGGGGGCGTGGATACGCATACCCTTTCCGGTGGTGCCTCTCACGTTACAGGTTTTCTTCGTTCTTCTCTCGGGGATTCTTCTCGGTCCCTTCTGGGGCCCCGCATCCCAAGCCCTCTATCTGCTCCTGGCTCTTCTCGGATTACCGGTTCTTGCGGGGGCTGCCTCCGGGCCGGGGGTGCTCTTTCTCCCTACCTTCGGTTTTCTTCTTGGTTTTATCGGAGCTTCCTGGGGAGCGGGGTGGTACTCCTTCCGTTTTGCGAATCATAATCCCACCTTGGGGCATTACAGTATGGCCTGTCTGCTTGGTCTTGGGGCGCTCTACCTTCTTGGGTTGGGAGGGCTTTACTGGAATCTCAACTACATCGCGGGGAAGGATCTCTCCTTCCTTCAGGTCTGCCGTATAGGCTTCCTCCCCTTCATTGCGGGGGATCTGGTAAAGATGGCTGGAGCGGTGCTTCTTGCCCGCCGCGTGGGGGTACGGTTGCAAGGCCTGGGATATTTTCGGGGGTAGCGGGGAGGAATAAAAGAGGAAGCATCTGTGCAAAAAATATTTTTTTGAGAGTGTAGAGAGTATAGAGAGTATAGAATCGCTGATCTAAACTGACTTACTTTCCACCATCTTCTCCGAAGGCACATCAAAAGCCCCTTCTTCTCTTTTCACGCGGGAATAAGGGGCTTTTTTGGAGTTGAACCTTTGCAGAGAAAAGAGTAGGCTTGGGAGGCGGGCTTTTTAGATTGCTCCAACCCCGGAGGATGATCCTTCTTACGATGTCCCCCGGCATGTTTTTTACAGAAAGGAATGACGCTTCTCATGCAGCAATGGCCCTTTACCCCCACTTTTCGTGATGCCCTGGAGGCCTACGGCTATCTCCGATGCCGGGTGCGCTCCACCCCCCTGGAATACTCTTCCGTTCTCAGCTCCCGCACGGGAAGAAAGATCTATCTAAAGTGGGAAAATCAGCAGATCTGCGGCGCCTTTAAGGCCCGTGGAGCCCTCTACCGCATGTCCCTTCTTTCGGAGGAGGAAAAAGCCCAGGGGGTGGTGACCACTTCCAGCGGGAATCACGGGCAGGTGGTGGCCATGGCGGCCCGGCAGCTCAACATACGCGCCACCGTCTTTGTCCCCGAACTCTGCCCCAAGACGAAACAGGAGGCCATCCGCCGCCGGGGAGGGGAGTGGGTGGATCTTCAGGTTACCGGAGCGCATTTCGATCTGGCGGAGGAGGCGGCACACAGCTTCGCCGAAGAAGAAGGAAAGTTTTATTTCTCCTCCTTCGATGATCCCTGGCTGGTGGCGGCCAATGCGGGGATTGGCATAGAAATGCTCTTCGAGCAGCCTCAGTTGGAAGAGATTCTCTCTCCCGCCGGGGGAGGGGCTCTCATGAACGGGGTAGCCCTGGGAACCCGGAGCATGCTTCCAGAGATTCGAGTTTGGGGGATTCAGTCTGTGGCCTCCCAACCCTGGATAGCCTCCTGGGAATCCGGAAGGGTGCAGAGCGTATCCTACGACCCCTCTTTGGCGGATGGCCTTATGGGAGGCATTCCCCAAACCCTTCTGGATCTGGGAAAAAAGCAGATTACCGGAGTTCGGGCGGTGCAGGAAGAATCCATCGCCGAGGCCATAGCACTGCTACACCGGGAACACCATCAGGTGGTGGAGGGAGCGGGAGCGGTGGGTGTGGCGGCGCTACTGGAGGGGGTGGTTCCCCTGGAGGGGGAGCATATCGGGGTGGTGATCTCCGGAGGCAACCTGGATCACGGGGTGCTCATGGAGATCTTAGGGCGCTACTCCTGAGATGTGAAAGGTGCCGCAGCGATCGTAAAAATACGAACAGGGGACAAACCCTGAGATCCCTCGCAGGATCTCTAGTGGATCTTCCTACTTATATTATGATCCTGAATGAGCGCAGGAGCCGGAGCTTGTGTGTCCCCGGCAGCGACATAGTGGTCGGCGAGTGCAGCTTTGCGTCGCGGAGGGCCGGTGCCGGCACAGGACGTGCCGGCAAGCCCCAGCTGCGCCATGGACGGCGCATCTGGGGCGACGGGCCGGAGCAGCAAAGCAAGGGAGCGGTTTCGCCACTTTCGGAGCAGAGGGGACACACAAGCGGAGGCTCCCATTCAAAGGCACAATATAATGTGGAACAACCCACTAGGCTTGCCCCTTGTTCGTATGTGTGTCTATTTGCTTTGCGTATTTCTTAACAGGAAGTCTACTCCGACTTTTTGATGGGGATGAAGGGGAGCATCCAACTTCCGAAGGCTGAGGCGTTGCGGGTCTGGAAGAAGACGAGCCCCGGGCCGGTGAAGCGGCAGATGAGGCCCTCTCCGGCGGTGAAGGAGGAGATCCATCCTTTGGAAGAGGCCTTTTCGATGGAGTATTTGGTGTCCGCAGTCCAGGCCACCAGGTGTTTGTTATCTACCATAAGCTCTTCACCAGGGGTCAGTTCCTTCCGCATAATGCCGCCGTAGGAACTCAGGAAGAGGGTTCCCGTGCCGCTGGCTCGGAGCACAAAAAAGCCCTCCCCAGAGAACATTCCCTTCATGAGATTCTGCATCTTCGTAGAGATATCTACTCCGGCGGATCCCGCAAGAAAGCCGTTTTTCTGTACCGTCATCTCGATGGAGCCGTCGAGTTCCACCGCTTCGATATCTCCGGGGTAGGAGGGGGCGAAGGTGGCCTCTCCGGGGCCCTTGTTGGCCTGAACTTCCTGGAAGAAGAAGGATTCTCCCGAGAACATCTTGCGTCCTAGTCCCTTGAGAAAACCTCCGTCCATGGATCCCTTGATCTCAAGAGATCCCTCCATGGAGACCATGGCATCCGATTCCGCCTTGATAGTTTCGCCTTTTTCAAGATCTACCTTGAGAAGGGCGTTCGCACTGCCACGATAGATTACTTCGTACTTCATGGGTTTGCACAGCTCCTTTCCTGTTCTGCTTTTTCCAGGGGATATACGGGTAGATCCCCTGGATCACGTTATTGTAGCACGGATGGTTAGAGGTTAGAAAAGATATGTTGTTCTGAAAGCTACAGACCATACACGCTCTGTACACGTTCCCAGGGTTGGGGAGACTCTCTGTCTACTCCTCCTCCTGCCGGATATGCGAGCGGTAACGCTCCAAAAGCCCGGAAAGGCGATGCTGCACCTGATCCCGTTCCTCTTCAAGGCGCTGCACCTTCTCTACGGACTGCTCTGTCACGGTGCCGCCCTCCTGGGCCTTCTCGAGTTCGTCATCCTTTTCGAGAAGCGTTAGCTCCAGGGCGGAGAGCTTTTCTGCCAGATCCCGGTTCTCTTTTTCCAGAAGAGCCATACGCTCGAAGGCCTTCTCCGCCGCCTTTTCCAGTTGTTCCACAAGATGGATCATGGGAATGATGTACCTCCTTGGATGTGTTCGGTTGCCGCAAGCTCTGCGGGCTCTTGCTCCTGAAATTCTTCCGGAAGATCGTCGATGATCTTCCCCGGATTGAGGATGAGATTGGGGTCGAAGGCCCGCTTCACTCGGCGGATAAGCTCAATCTGGGGGGGATCGAGAAAGTGCTTAAGATAACCTCGCCGCTTCAGGCCGATGCCGTGCTCCCCCGAAAGGGTTCCCCCCATTTTTCGTGCCCCCTCGTACAGCTCCAGCCGGGCCTTTTCGATGGTCTCTTCCCAGGCGGTATTCTCCGGGGGTACCAGAAGATTGATATGCAGATTGCCGTCCCCCGCATGGCCAAAGGTGATAGATTCCAGGCCGTATTTTTTTGCTACCCTGTGGGCCTCCTCCAGCAGATCTGGGATGGCCTTGGGGGGTACCGCGATATCTTCCTTGGTGTAGTGGGAGTAGAAGGCGATCACTGCCTCGGAGATGCACTTTCGGGCCTTCCAGAGGCGATCCCGGGTGCTCCGGTTATCTGCCACGAAGACCTCCAGGGCACCCTCTTCGATACAGAGATCTCCCACCTGTTCGTACTGATCCGCCAGGGCCTCGGGGTCGTTCCCCTCAAGCTGGATGATCAGGTGCCCCCCCGCCTCTCCGTAGGGGAGGGACTGGCCGAGAAAGCGCTCGGCTATCTTCACGGCGGAGCGCTCCATGAACTCCAGAGAAGAGGGGATGATCCGGGCCTCGGTCATCATGCGGGGGACAAAGGCCATGGCCTTTCGGGGGGTGGGAAAGGGTACCAGAAGATCCACCGTGTGGGCGGGTTTGGGGAGAAGCTTCACGATGACCTTGGTGACGATCCCCAGGATTCCCTCGGAGCCCGCCATAAGGTGCAGAAAATCCAGCCCCGTCACGTCCTTGCGGCGTTTCCCTCCGAACCAGGTGATGGAGCCATCCGGAAGCACCACCTCCAGCCCCAGAATATTGGCTCCCGTGGTGCCGTACTTGAGCACCTTGTTCCCCCCGGCGTTTTCCGCCACATTTCCCCCGATGTAGCTCACGTCCCCGCTACAGGGATCCCCTGCGTAGAAGAGCCCCTCCTTGGCAGCCCCCCGGTTGATCTCCGCAGTTATCACGCCGGGCTCCGCCGTGGCGGTGCTATTTTCCGGATCAATTTCGAGAATCCGGTTCATTTTTTCGAAAGAGAGCACCATCCCCCCACAGGCGGGTACCGCCCCTCCGGAGAGCCCCGTTCCCGCCCCCCGGGGGGTAACGGGAATGCGCTTCGCGTTGGCGTAGCGCATAAGGGCTGCCACCTGCTCGGTGGTCTCCGGAAAGAGCACCACCTCGGCGCAGTAGTTCTCGTGCCAGAAATGGCGCTCCACCTCGTCGTAGGAATAGGCCTCCCGTTTATCCCGCTGGGTGGCCACATTCCCCTTCCCCACCAGGGAGATAAGCTCCTCCACTACCTCGGGGGTTACCGGGGCGTATTTTTCATGCTTCATTGCCCCCGCTCCTTTCGGATTCGCTCCACAAGCCGGGGAAGTATGGCGTGAAGATCCCCACAGAGCGCAAGATCCGCCACCCGGAATATGGGAGCCTCGGGATCTTTATTGATCCCCACAATATACCCTGCGGTCTGCATTCCCGCAAGATGCTGCACGCTTCCGGAGATTCCCGCCGCCAGATAGAGCTTGGGAGAGACCACCTTTCCCGAAAGTCCTACCTGATGGGGGTAGCCTATCCATTGGGCCTCCACCGCCTGGCGGCTCGCTCCCACCCCACCTCCCAGAAGCTCCGCCAGCTCCCGAAGAAGCTCGAACCCCTCGCTCCCCCGAACGCCCTTCCCCCCCGCCACAAGGAGGTCCATATCCTGGATATTTCCCGCCTCCCCCTCCAGTATCTGCACCCCCTCGGGGATAATCCGGCTTTCGAAGCACTCTCGGGGGAGGGGTGGGCGGATCAGCTCCCCCGAACGCTCCTCCTCCGGGGGAATGGGAAAGGTTCGGGGGCGTACCGTGGCCATTTGGGGACGGTGGTTCGGAGTTGTGATGGTGGCCATCACGTTTCCTCCGATGGCGGGGCGGGTCTGCAGAAGGAGCCCCGTCTCCTCTTCCAGAGCAAGCTCGGTGCAGTCCGCCGTAAGCCCCGTACCAACGAGAGCCGCCACCGCAGGAAGGACGGTGCGCCCCGAGGTGGTGGCGGGGGCGAGAACGATCTCGGGGCGTATCTCCTTAATGAGCGCAGCGGTAACCTTGGCGGCGATCTCCTGGTTGAACTGGGAGCATGAGGGATGCTCCACCAGATAGACCCGATCCGCTCCGCTGCGAAAGAGCGACTCCGGAGGATCCTCCAGAAAATCCGTAAGCAGCAACACCCCCACGGAAAACCCCTCGCCCCGGCTTCCCAGCTCCCGGCCTTTACCGGTAAGCTCCTGGGTAACCGGATGGATCTTTCCTTGCCGCACCTCACCACAGATGAGTATAGTGTTTCCCGGACCCCTCACGTCACAGCTCCTCTCGTAATCTTCATGCGTATCCCTTGCAACTCCCTTGGAGAATCCTAGAGAAGTGCCAGATCCCGGAGTTTCTGCATCAGCAGATCAAGCCCCTTTTCCGTATCCTGGGGGCCGAAAAAAGCGGTCTCCCGGGAGAGGGTGGGGTAGTGGATCTGCACCACCCGGGTGGGAGAGCCCGCAAGCCCCGTTTCCGCCTCGGAAAGCTCCAGATCCTTCCGGGAGAGTTGGGGAATGGAGCTTCTCCGGGCCCGTTTCTTCCCCGCCAGAGTGGGGAGGGAGGGCTCGTTGAGATCCCGAAGCACCGTGAGGAGGCAGGGAAAGGGGAGAAACTGGTATTCCGATCCCTCCTCCACAGTGCGCCGCACCCGAAGGCCTCCCTCTCGAAGCTCCAGGGCGCTCACGTAGGTGCTGCAAGGGATATCCAACATCACCGCCACCTCGGGGCCCACCTGGCCGGTCTCTCCATCCGTGGCCTTCTCCCCCGCCAGAATCAGGTCGAAGGGGCCGTATTTCCTGCAGGCTTCTGCCAGCACCCGGGCGGTAGCCCAGGTATCTCCCCCGGCAAAGGCGGGATCGGTAAGAAGATAGGCCCCGTCTGCCCCCAGAGCGAGAGCCTCTTTGAGCGCCTCTTCCGCCTTGTGAGGCCCCATGGAGAAGGCGGTTACCGTGCCCCCTCCTTGGCGGCGTAACGCCAAAGCTCCCTCCAGAGCGTTACAATCCAGAGGATTCATAAGGGTTCCTACCCCCTGGCGGATCATGGTCCCCCTCTCGGGATCCATCCGAACTTCCTCGGTATCGGGCACCTGTTTTATCAGCACAGCGATATGCATAAACCGTGCCTCCTTTTCCTGTGAAGACTCTTTCTGTTATTTGTAGGGTAAGATCTCTCTTTTGGCAAGGGAAAAAACGCCGGAAGAGAGTAGCCCGCTCTCTTCCGGCGTGATCTTTGGGGGTATAGTGTTTCTTACGATGGATGATTCCTCTTTTGTCTCTTCAGCGACGAAGAAGATTTCCCACGGGGCAGAAGGAGCACCATCCCCGTTGATGACGCAGAAGAGCGAGAGGAAGGGCCACCAGAGAAGAGATAAAGCACATACGGTAGAGAATCACCCCCAGAGTATACCAGGAGAAGCTGGTGAACATGTTCTGTTGGTATAACTGAAAGAGGAAAAAGCCCCCCATGCCAAAAAGTGCCCCAATCCATATTTTTCGAGAAACAACCCAGGAGGGGAGAGGCTTCTTCGGAGAGATTCGTACCATCACCATGTCAAGAAAGCTCCCCCGTGGGCAGTAGAAGCCACACCAGCGTTTTCGCTTTCCCAGAAGAAGAACTCCCCCAAGAAAGGCAAAGACCAAAAGCGCCACGGGAGGATAGTACCACCCGAGAATCATGATCCCTCCGTAAAGGAAGGCGAAAAGAGCGCGAAAAAGTTTATTGTTATTCATATCTTCCAACCCCTTCGATAGTATATACCTATATGGGGTATATACTATCGGCAAAAGCGATAACCTTCAAGAGGGAAAGAGAAATCTTTTCCTAGAATGCGTAGAATGGCGTAGAGTGCGCAGAAAAGAACACTTCAGGAAAAGCCCTCTACGGGGAAGGAGAAGGATCTTTTTTCTCTCCGCAGGCCTTACATATGCCGTACACCAGAAGCTGCTTTCCCTGCACGGAATATCCTTCGGGCACCTCCACCCGAGGCAGGGATTGCCCCTCCAGGCACTCCATGATACCGCACTGCAGACAGCAGAAGTGAGGATGATCTCCGGGGCATCCCGGACTATCCAGAGGATGGGCCCGAAAGCGCCAGGAGCCATCGGTGCCCTGAATCTTGTGAATAACCCGGCGTTCCTCAAGAAGAGCCAGGTTGCGATACAGGGTTATGCGGTCCCATTCGTTGCCGAGAAGCTCCATGAGTTCTCCGTGGCTCAGAGGTTTTTCCGCATCATAGAGAATTCGGAGAAGCTCCAGCCGCAGGGAGGTGAGGCGTATCTTCCGGGAGGCGAGAATGGAGGCGTATTCGTTCATTCTCGAATACCGAAGGGGCATCGGGGGTAGGTGCAGGGAGAGCATCCTGCGCAAAGCCCCCCCACCCCCCAGCGGCGTACCTCCCGTTCCGTGGGGTAGATCCCTGCGGCGATCTGGGTGAGCAGGGGATCCAGGGTGGTACGTTCGTCATGTACCACGCAGGCGGGGGCTCCGATAAGGGCGGTTGTGCCGTGCATACCCAGCATAAGCATGGATCCCGGCAGGGCGGGAACCCCCCGGAAGAGCACCGTCTCCGCCACCTCTTGGATAGCTCCGGGGGTACGGTCGTCCGCATCCACACTCATTCCTCCCGTACAGAGCACCACGTCGGGATCCCCTTCGAGAGCTTTTCGAATAGCTCCGGCGATCTCCCCCTGGGCATCTCCCACGATCTGCTGTTCCAGCAAAATCCCTCCGAAGGGTTCCAGCTTGCGCCGGAGCTTGGGGGCAAAGGCATCCGAAACCAGACCCTTTTTAAGCTCCGATCCCGTGGTGATGAGCGAAATTTTCAGGGGGCGAAAGGGGCGAACTTCCAGGGGGGTGGCCATCCTGCGGGCTCGCTCCACGGTCTCTCTCTTTACCGCCAGAGGGAGAATCCGAAAGGCTCCCACCTTGTCTCCCGGAGCTACGGAACTCTTGGGGGGAAGGGTGGCGAAGATCCAGAGGGGATCTTCGTTGATGGCGTGAATCATCTCGGGATCGTAGAGCAGAAGCCCCGAGACGGTGGAGGAGAGAACGCACTTTCCCTCCTCGGGACCCGAAAGGGAGAGATTCGCCCCCTGAACCACCTCTGCAAGCTCTAAAGCAGCGTTGTTCTCATGTACCTCATCCTCTTCAAGAAGGAGCACCGAAAGGTGTTCCCGCCCCATGGAGCGAAGCACCGGAAGATCCTCCTCGGTAATGACATGCCCTTTTCGGAAACGGGCCCCCTTATACCCCGTCTCCGGCACAATCTGGGTGAGATCGTGAGAGAGAGGCTGTCCCAAAGCCTCCTTCAGGGAGATGACCTTCTGTTCCATAGAAAAACCTCCTTTTTCGCGCATCCTTTTCTCAGATCATCGAACTATTTCCCAGGAAATAGTGAAGGGTATGGTGCACGAATATCTCTGGGGGGAGATAGAAGTGCATCGCTATTGCATAGTATACACAAAGAGAAGGGAGGTCAAGGGGAAAGAGGTTTTTCTACAGCCTTGGGGAGAGAGGCCGGGCGATCTTTTCGAAGAGATCCCAGTGGTATTCGTGTTTTTCCCTGTTTTGCTCCAGCGCCTCCAGAGAGATGCCGAAGAGCTGCAGGGGGAGGGCGGGCTGCACCAACGCCTCTCCCCGGGGAGTTACCTCTCTCTGAAGAATCTCAAGCTCCGCCTCCCTCGGGCATACCCAGAACCACCAGTTGATGCCGTCGTAGTTGGTGGTGTCGTGGTCGAAATACCAGGGGAGAAAGACGTGCCGCTGCAGCATCATCCAGAGCTGAAATCCCCCCAGCTCCTTCCAGAGCCTTTGGGGGATCTCCTCCGGAGAGGGGAGGAACTGAAAGTAAAAGCGGTCCGTGTGAAAGAGCCCGTGGATATCTCCCGGAGGAGGGGAGAGGTGTTGAAAGTGTTCGCTGTCGTAGTGGTGCAGGAAGAGCAGATCCAGCTCCAGAGCGCTGAAAGAGAGCCCCTGTTCCCGGCTCCAGGCGTTCCACCGCTCCTCTCGGGAAGGATCCTCTTCGGGAACCTTGAGGGGGCGAGGCCAGCTCTCTTTGATCGTTTGAACGTCGGAATGTTCGGGATAGAGCCATTGGAATCCCTCTTCCGACTCTCTCCAGAGGGCGAGAGTCTCAAGATTTGGAGCATACTCAAGAGCCTCTCCGGGGTGGAACTCCTTGATCCCCCAGCGCCCCTGAAAGCCCCGGTTCAAAAGCAGCTCCAGCAGAGTACGCTGGTGCGCTCTCTCGGGGTCTTCCGGAGAGATTCCGGGAAGGCAGGGGAGAAAATACTCTTCCGCCATCTCTCGATAGCGTGTTCTCCCTCGAGAGGTGAGGAGAAAGAGATCTTCCTCTTCGTGTGGAATGCGTTCCAGAAGGCCCTGTTGTTCCAGATCCTCCAGAATCGTGGGATCTTCTCCTTCGAGAGCCACGGTTTTTTTGCACCAGCAGGGATGACGAGAATCGAAAAGAAGCAGCACTTCTTCCATGGAAAAAACCTCCTTCGTATAAAGTTATAATCTGAAGGTCATGATGGATGCCATTATAGGATATAAGGGGGAGGCCCCGGCATGCCGGGGCCTCGAAGGGAGAAAAGAGGAGGGGTTTCAACGTGTACTGTTCCTACTTGTGCAGCTCTCCCAGTTCCGCTATATCCTGATGCAAGGCCTTCCAGAGAGACCAGCAGGCGAGGAGCATCACGATGGCGAAGGGGAAAGCCACGGCGATAGAAGCGATCTGCAGGGATTTTAATCCTCCGCTCTGGAGCAGTACGAAGGCCAGGGCTGCTTGCAGCACGCCCCAAACCCCCATCTGCATCTTGGGAGGATTCAAATTCCCCCGGGTGGAGTACATGGAGAGCACGAAGGTAGCCGAGTTCGCCGAGGTGATGAAGAAGGTGGAGATCAGTAGCACCGAAACCAGGGAGAGCACCATGCCCATGGGATAGTGGCTGAACATCTCGAAGAGCCCCGTGGAAATGTTGTCGATAATCTTCTGCGCCGCATCGGGAGCGATCTGGGCGATATCCAGCTGCAGTGCGGAGGTGCCGAAGACGGCGAACCATGTGAAGCTCCCCAGAGCGGGTACGATCAGCACCCCGGTGACGAACTCACGGATGGTGCGCCCCCGGGAGATCCGTGCGATGAAGCTGCCCACGAAGGGAGCCCAGGCGATCCACCAGGCCCAGTAGAAGAGGGTCCACCACCCCATCCACTGCTTAAAGTTGTTGCCGTAGGGGGCCATGTGGAAGCTCTCACGCACCACGCTCCCCATATAATCTCCCATTCCCGTCAGAAGGGCCTCGATAATTGTCACCGTCGGCCCCAGAATGAACATGGCTACCACCAGAAAGGCGGCGATCCGCAGGTTCATGTTGGAGATAAACTGAATCCCCTTGTTGATCCCCGTCACGGCGGAGCCCGTGTAGATGATGCCGATCAGCAGGATGATGAAAAACTGCACCCGGATGCTGTAGGGAACGTTAAAGAGATACTCCAGGCCGCTGTTGATCTGCTGGGCCCCCATGCCGAGAGAGGTGGCCACTCCGGCAATGGTGGCGAAGATGGCCAGAATGTCGATGGTCTTGCCGATGGGGCCCCGAATTCCCTTCTCTCCCAGAAGGGGGAGAAAGACGGAACTCACCAATCCCGGAGCGTTTTTCCGGAACTGGAAGTACGCCATGGCCAGAGCCAGTACCGCATAGTTGGCCCAGGGATGGAGCCCCCAGTGAAAGAAGGATATCCGCATGGCCTGAGCCGCCGCCTCGGCGCTCTGGGGTTCCGCAAAGGGGGGTTGCATGTAATGGAAGATGGGCTCTCCTACCCCGTAAAAGACGAGCCCGATCCCCATACCTGCAGAGAAGAGCATGGCAAACCAGGAGAGGGTGGAGTACTCAGGCCGTGACTCTTCAGGGCCGAGCCGCACCTTACCGAACTTGCTCAGAGCGAGCATAATAGGGAAGATCACGAAAATCGTCATGGCCAGCATGTAGAGCCAGCCGAAATCCTCAATAAGCACGTTGAAAAGTCCGTTGGAGGCGGCTTCAAAGCTTGCGGGAGCAAGCCAGCCCCAGGCCACCACGGCGAAGGTGATAGCCAGAGAGATCACAAACACTGCATTCCAGGGCGATTCCTTATTCAGATTCTTCATGGGAAACCTCCTTGAGTGCTCTTGGTTTTGTAGAAATGTACGTAAAGACGCACGCACTACACGCACTGTACGCACAGAATATGGTTAGAGAAAAAACGGGGCCTGTGGCAAGGCCCCGTCGCAAAAATGCCGCTGCTGTTCCTAAATTTTCACCGGAAAGACCGTATATCCTTCCACATCCTTGGTGAGAGCATCCAGAGCTACCCCTACCCGATGGTACCGGAGCTTCCACTCCTCTTCCTTGGAGAGCTGGGGATTGCCCAGAGGATAGGGGACCGATACGGTCTGTACCAGTCGGTTGTTCCCCATGGATTTTGCCACGTTCAGGAGGTTGCACATGGTGGTGATGGTAAAGCCCGCCCGCTCAATTTCCTTTGCCATCGTTGCACCGCAACGAGTGCAGGTTCCTCAGGTAGCGGTGAGAATTACCGCATCCACCCCGGCCTTCTTGAGATCCTCCGCGATCTCCCGCCCCATCCGCGCAGCTTCTCCCTGAGTGGTGCCGGTGCCCACGGTGACGTAGTAGTAATCGTAAAGTTTCTTGAAACGCCCCTCTTTTTCGTAGGCCCGCATGGCATCCAGAGGCACTACCCGATCCGGCACGGTATCCGCCGCCTCCGGGTCGTATCCTGCGTGGATGGTTTTGTAATCCGGCACGGGAAAAACTTCCAGCTCGGAGATGTCGTACTTCCCCCACTTGGTGGCGGAGGCGGACTGAATACGATCCGGATTATCCGAGGGGACGATCCCCCCGGAGGTGACCAGAGCGATGGTCATGTTCGAGAGATCCGGAATAGCCGGTGCGGGGGTGACCTTATCCATCTTGGGGATGGGGAGTTCCGAGACAAAGGGCTCTCCCTTGAGCTTCTTGAGCATCATGGCTACCGCTCGATCCGCCGCCATAACAGGCTCCTCCAGGAAGACCTCATGCCGGATTCCCCGGACATAGTATCCCTCTTCCGAGGCGCACTGCAGAGGCTGCCCCGTGGCAAGCTTCTCTCCGAAGGCTGCCATAACCTCAAGATCCTTTTTCATAAAGGTGGCTTTGCGCCCCCCGGGGAAGATGTAGAGAGCCTGCTTGTACATCTCCACCCCGGGGTTTTCCTCGTTCATGGAGGAGATCACGGGCACCCCGAAACGCTCTTTCACCGCCTTGCCGATGGCGCCACAGGCGTTGCCGTAGCGTCCCGCCATAAAGGCAGGGCCCGCAAAGAAGAGATCGAACTCCTTGTCCTCCAGAAAGCCGAGAATGCGTTTTATGGCCTCCTCGGTGTGGCTGGCGGCGAAGTTGTCTCCGCAGACCACCGTATGGGTAACCTCCACGTGGGGCATGAGGCTGTTCAGAAGCCCCGAAGCTCCCAGGGTTCCTTCGTGGAGGGTGGGTTCGTAATCCGCCTGATCCTCGCCTCCCACCTGGCCGAAGAACTGGTTGAGATAGGCAATGGCTTTCATGGCAATCCCTCCTTAAAATTCCCTGCAGGTCTTCAGAGAGGCCCCGCAGACGCCGTCGGCGCAGAACATGCCGTTGTTCTCCATCACCAGAGAGCCATCTTCCTTCACGCAGCCTTCCCATCCTCCGGAGAGGCCGTCCCGGGCCATGGCTTCCAGCTCACCCAGCACCACCGGCATGGGGGGGAGTTCCAGATACTGAGAGACGTTGCCGCAGGATACGATGGCGTTCGCCGCTTCATCAATGGCCACCAGAGGCTGGGATGCTCCATCCCGACCGGTGCACTCGTTGGCGATCCCCACGGTCTTCACCCCTACCTTTTCCAGCTCCACCAGCACCTGGATGAAGTCCACATCGGGATTGCCGTACCCCTCTTCTGCCACGAAGGCTCCCGCCGCCCCAAGATTGGAAGCCATGGAGGCCACCATCTGGGCGGAGCGCTGTTTCTGATCCATGGCCACGTTGAGGTTGGACATGATAATCCCCAGGAAGTTCAAGGTTTTGCCGTGCTCTGCCATGATCTTCCGGATGGTTACACTATTCTGCCACTGATAGGTGGAAATTTTCGAGGATACGGGCATGAAGCTTCCGGAGACCACCGCTCCATCGAGAATCTCGTTGGGGTGCATGAAGGTGGGGAGCATACGATTGCCGTCCCATCCGTAGATGAGAGTGTTGTAGCCGAGAGCCTCCATCTGGGTCTGGGGCTGCAGCACATAGACTACGCCGGGGAGCTTCTGCACCTCGGGGGAGCGCTCGTTCAGAGGAGGAAGATCGAAAACCTCCGTCTCCTCCGGGGTGAGATCCTTCAGGCAGGAGCCCACATACTCCGCCAGGCGCATGGCTGCCCAGCGCAGAGCGCGGTTCTTCTTCTGCTGCTCCCGCTGCTCAAAGACTTCATCCGTATCTGCCACCAGTACCAGGTTGCGAAGGGCTCCGAAGAGGGTGTTTCTCTGGAAGGGGCCTCCCATGTCGATGAGACCGTCCTGGAAGCTCCCCCAGTGCTCGCCCACCACGATGACGGATGCTCCCTTAAGAGCGTGGAGGGTTCCCTCTCCTGCGGGGGCGAGTTCTCCCGTCACGCCGGGAAAGAGATGGGTGCCTCCCTTGACCTTGCAACGCATCTCCACGGCTTCCTTCACCGGGCAGAGACGTACCATATCTCCGGGGTTGACGATGTGAAGCTCTGCGGAGATGATATGCTCATCCTCCCGAACTACCTGCAGGGCTTCCTCTTTGTTGATGCTGAGTACCCCTTTGGAGAAGGCGGTCTTGGCTCCGAAGGTCATCTCTTTGACGTGGAAATTGCCGATTTCTAATCGCATCTATCAATCACTCCTTTATCATGGAAAATCTGGAATTCCTATCCCCGTATCCTTTTGGTTCAAGAACGTTTCGGTTTGAGGAAAAAGAGGAACCCGGGGAGATGAAAATTCCCCCAACTGCTACAGACGGACCTCGCTATGCTGTTCCCGGATGGAACGAACCGCATCCGCCAGAGCTTCGGGCTCCAGTACCATCTCCATCATTCCCAGATTTTCTTCCCAGACTTCGGGAGCGATCTCTTCACGAATCTCCTGCTCAAACATGTGATATACCGGGAGTCCCAACGGAACTCCTGCCAGGGGGCCTGCAAAGGTAGGATCTCCGGCGCTTACGGTTTCGGCGTAAATCTCTGCACCTTCCGCATCGGAAGAGCCGAGAATAACCACCAGGGCTTCTTTGCCGAACTTATCGAAAGCATCCTTGATCCTCTGCTGATTCTGCAGGTCCATGGCTCCTGCGGCGGTTCACACGAAGCACTCCGTCACGGAGAAGATTACTTCTGCTCCCGTAGCCTCCAGAGCCGCTTCCATGGCGGGGCCGGGAATACCATCCCGTTCCCCCAGAAGCAACAACTTTTTTCCTGCCAGCTTGGACAATTTGATTACCTCCCTTCTTCGAATGGTATGCTGCATGCTGTGCACACTGCGTTGTACCCAAGGTTCAGAGATTCTCAAAGGGCGCCATAAAAGGACGGCTTGCGAAGAATCTCACGAAGTAAGGTGAGAAGAATACCCGGGCTTCTGAAGAAATCCTTCAAAAGCCCTAAGGGTAGCATCTGAATTGTATGAAAATTATGGTGCTAGTTGCCATGGGGAAAAACGTGATTCTGGGGGTAGTACAAAGCGTGAGATGCGAGGGGCGAGTTGCTAATTGTTAGTAAGACCTTAGATGCGAGGGGTAGTGAAAAATAGTTAGATCCGAGCCTCTTCCCCTCGCCCTTGCTTTTACTAACCACTAACCACTAATCACCGGGCACCAGCCTCTCCCGGAGGGCGAGCCGGGTAAGATCTGCCAGATTGTTACACCCCAGCTTATCCATGATCTTCCGCCGGTGAGTATCCACGGTGTTCTTGCTGATATGGAGGGTAGCCCCGATCTCCCGGGTGCTGGCGCCCTGCACCAGAAGCTGCAGCACTTCCGTCTCCCGGGGGGAGAGAAGATCCCCCGAAGAGGGGGCGGGTTTACAGAGCAGCTTGCGGTACTCCTCAAGCACCACGCTGGTTACCTTGGGGCTGAGATAGCACTCCCCCGAGGCGAGCACTCGGATGGCGGTCACCAGATCCCGGGGGTTGGACTCCTTCAGTACATACCCCTGGGCTCCCGTGCGGAGAAACTCCCCGATCATCCGGGGGTTATCGTGCATGGAAAGCCCTAGAATAGCTGTCTCCGGAAGCTCCCGGCGCAGTATCCGGGAGACTTCTATGCCGTTAATATCTCCCAGAGTAACATCCAGCACCGCCACCCGGGGGTGGAGTTGCCGTGCCATCTTCAAAGCCTCCGCGCCGCTCCCTGCCATGCCGACAATCTCCAGATCCGGCTCTTTGGAGAGTATCTCCTTCAAGCCGTTTAACACGATGGTGTGGTCGTCCGCCAGAAGAATGGAATGTTTCATGAGGGGGCTCCTTTTTGTTCTGGTGTTTGGTGGCATATCTGTTGCGGTTCTTCTTTTTCCAGAGGAGCCCAGAGCGTCACCGCCGTTCCTCCTCGGGGGGCGGGATCCACCCGAAGATATCCCCGGATATGCCGCAGCCGCTCCCGGATGCTGAAAAGCCCAAAGGCTCTCTTTCCGGAGGTTCGAAAGACTTCGGGGTCGAACCCCTGGCCGTTATCCTGCACTGTAATACCCACCCCTTTGGCATCCCGGTAGATCCGAAGATCCACCCGGCTAGCGTTGGCGTGCTTGATCACGTTTACCAGAAGCTCCCGAGTCATCTGGAAAAGCAGTATTTTCACCTCGGAATCCAGATTTTCCGGAGAGCCCTCCTCGGAAAAGGAAAATTCAATGTCATGAGGGTGGAGCATCTGCTCCCCCAGAGATTCCAGAGCCGCCCCAAGTCCCACCTCGTAGAGCAGGGGAGAGCTGATCTCAAAGGTAAGGTTTCGGGTCTCCCGGATCACCCCTTGCAGCATGGGGATCACCTCCTGCAGAGAGGAGGCGCAGGGTGGGGGAAGATCCTCCAAGGCGAGGTGGAGCTTTTGAAGGATCATGGCGAGGGAGTAGCCGATACGGTCGTGAAGATCCGTGGCGATCTGCCGCCGGGCCTTCTCCTCCGCCAGGGTGAGCCGGGTGGTGAGATTCCGGAGAGACTCCTTATACTGCAACAGATGCTTCTCCTTACGTTTCAGGGCTTCCTGGGCCAGAATGCGAGGGGTGATATCCAGAAAAAGCACCGCCACCTCTTCGGAGCCGATGGCAAACCCCAGAGCCTGAAAGTAGAGCCCGGTCTCCTTGTTAAACCCCTGGTAATCCACGGAGTTTCCCGTGCGCACCACCTCCTCGATAAGCTCCTGCCACTGGGGCTCTGTGGAGGGCCACACCTCGGAAAAGGTGCGCCCCGCCACCTGGGAGCGCGCAACTCCCATAATCTCCTCATAGGCGGGGTTGATATCCCGGAAGAGTACCTGGGGAGGGGCGGAACCTTCCAAATCCCGCAGCACCTGATAGATGGCGAAGGGACAGAAGTTCTTCTGAAAGATCGCCTCATACCGCCGGCACTCGTCCGCTTCGGAGCTTATGAGGGGGAGCTTTTCCTTTGTAGCAATGATGACCATCTCCTTTCTCATATCCAAAAATGCTACCGGAAGAAGTCGAAGAGGCACCCCATGTCGAAGGAGCCGAATCGGGACTTGCCGAAGCGCTGGTAGACCTTGCGCCTTGCCTCCTCCAGGCTGGGGGAGGTCACCCCGTGCCGGATGGAGAGAGATGCCTCGATATAGGCTGCCAGCTTGTCACAGATCTCCACCAGCACCCCATCCAGCGGCCATGCGGCGGGTGTCATCGCTGCGGAGAGAGCCTCCGGGGTTGCCTCATGATCCCCCAGAAAGAGCAGCTCTCCCGAAGGAAGCCGGAGCTTCTGATGAAAGACGTTCTCCGTGAAGAAACGCAGCTCCTCCCCGCAGCTCTCCGAGAGAAGGGGGTAGACCTTGGAGCGCATGGCCTCCTTTTCGTACTCCTCAATAAGCTCCTCCAGCCCCTCCACCGAGCGCTTCACCGGGCTGATGATATCCCGGGTCAGCACCTCGGGGAGATCGTGAAAGAGCCCCCCTAAAAAGGCGTTCCGTCCCCGCAGGGAGGGGAGTTCCATCTGTACCGTCACCACATAGGCCAGAAAGGCCACACAGAGCATATGATCCAGCACCGAGGTTTGAGGGATTCGGGGGGTCTGGGACCAGCGCTTCTGAAAGCGGAGCTGCCCCACCAGATCCACAAAGGCGTAGAGCCCCCTCTTCCGGGAAGATCCCTCCAGCTCCGAGAGAGCCTCCCGCACCAGAGGAATATCCCGGTACTCCTCAAGCTGGGAGTCGATGGAGCGTTTGGTATCCTCAATGCCGTAGAGGGATTGGCTCCAGTGGTAGACAAGGCCGAACTCCCATTTGGTGGCGGTATAGTGGGCGGCCCGAAGAATGCGCTTCTCCCTTTCGAAGGAGGAGCCGAAAAAGTATTCCTCGAAGCGATCCCGAAAGGCGAGGCTCACCCCCCGAAGATCTTCTTCCAACTGCTCCAGCACCCAGCGGTTCAGCTTATTCCCGGATTTTTCCATCATCATATGGAAGATAGGGGGTTTGATATCCGTAAGAAGCACCCGGTGCAGGAATTCGAAAATTCCCCCTTCCACCAGAGCTATCCAGGAGAGGGGAGCGCTCTCGTTACGCTGCTCCTCCTCGGCGGCCATAAGGTAGGCGATGATCATCTTGTGCGCCTGTTTGCTCAGCTCGGTAAACTGAATGGGCCGGGGGTGATCGTTCCAGCGCTCTATGGAGGCGGCGGAAAAGAGGCGTTCCACCAGGCTTCGTCGGATCATGAGTATGACAACTCCCTTCTTGGTTTCCTGAGGTTTCCTGAAATTTCTCCCTCTTCATCATAACCAAGATTGTCTCTTTCGTCATCCTGCGCGAAAGAAAAAAGATCAGCATTGGTCTATATCTTCACGCTCAAAAAAGCTTGTTTTCCTGCGAAAAGTAGAGAAAAAGGCCCCAAGGATCATGAATGCGAAGAGAATATTCTTTTCCCCCGCCCCTCGGGAGATTCCGAAGAGCTGAAAGAGGAGTACAATAAGGTAAGGCAAGGCAAGGCAAGGTAACACAGAGACGTAGCAGAAGTGCTAGCAGGAAGAAGTACCAAAAAATATTCAAGGGAGGTTTGAAGATCATGATGCAGAGCAAGCGCAGCAGAGGAAGTGCCACCCTTCTGGTGGTGCTGGGAGCGGCCTTTCTCGCCCTTGGGGCAGGAGGAACCTGGTTTCTCATGGATGAGCGTTCGGAGGGCTTCCGGGAGGAGATGCGCAATGCGCAGTCCTGGATGCGGGATTCTCTGAAGGATGCGGAGAAAGAGCTGGAAAAGGCCCGGGAAGATCTCCGGAATCTTGGAGCGGACTTCTCCAGCAAAAAAGAGGAGTGGCAGCGTCTTTTCAAGGAGAAGACCGACGAAGCAGGAACCATGATGGAAGACCTCCGGAAAAAGCTCGGAGAGGCCAGGGAAAAGGGAGAGGAGATGGGAAAAGAGCTACAGCAGGAGTATGAGGCGAAGCTCGATTCCCTGAAAAAAGAGTTCTCCCAACGGCTGGACGACGGAAAAGAGGAGCTGGAAAAACGTCTGGCGGAACAGCATCAGGAGTTTTTGAAAGAGAAAGAGGCCCTGGAGGGGCGCTTCCTGGAGGAAAAGGATGCGCTGAAAAACGAAGCTGCCCGTATCCTTCAGGAGGCCCGGGAAGAGATGAAGGAGATGCTCCGGCAGAAGGAAGAGGAGCTTCAGGCGCTTCGACAGAAGCTTGATGAAAAAGAAGAGCCTTCCTCGGAGGAGGTCTCTCCGTAGAGCCCTATCTTTCACAGAGGTGTGGTACAATGTCAGAGCGTGCATTTATAATCTGAACAAGCCGGATAGGGCAACTTTCAAGGAGGGACGAAGGATGAATGAATACGGTAACGACGGTGGAGGAAAGGATAACAAAATACTTTTTATCTCTCTTGGTGTTCTCTGTGTGATTTTTCTCGGGGTGACCTCTTTTGTGTGGAGTTCCGTAAATCGCCAGAACCTGGGTCTGGCAAATACTGTCTCCGCCCTGGAATCGCAGATAAAAACCCTGAAAGCCTCTCTGGGAGAAGCCCCCTCCTCCGGAGCAGGGCATGATGTCGATGCTCTCCAGAAAGAGGTGCGTAACCTGAACGCCCAGGTAGGGCAGTTCCAGACCGATCTTGGAAATGCTCTTGCCGCGGTAAAAGCCGTGGAGGAGAAGTACGAATCACGGGTGAACGCTCTGGAGGCAGATCTCGCCTCTGTGGCGGGAGAGGGCGCAAAGGTTCAGGCACGGCTTCGGGAGGCGGCAGCCCAATCCCTCGCCTTCCAGAAGGAGTTGCTGGCCCATCTCGAAAGCCTTACCGCTGCCCAGGAGAAGCATCTTTCGGGAGAGCAGTAAAAAGGGGCGGGAGTTTCAACAGGTTCTTGGCGCGTATCAGACAACTACGGTCCAGCCCTTGCAGGCCGCAACACAGTGCGCTAGAGTGTGCATTTTTGGGGTTTTTTCACGAAGAAGCTGAACACCGCTTCGCGCGGTGACGGTGGAGAAGATATTCTGCACATAATCTAAGGAGGGTATATGTTCCATGGGTGAATCGAAGGCGTCTCAGAAGATGGAGGCCCTGGTGGAGAAGTTCGGGGTAGGGGCAGTAACAAAGAAAGGCTTATTTCTCGGTCTTGCGGCGGTAGCGCTCTTTGCGCTGATACTGGGGAACATCATGTGGACCCAGATGAGCAAGCGAATCACAGCGGTAGAAGAACAGGTAGCGGCCATGCGTTCTGTGAACGATGAGGTCAAGGCCATGATGCAGAAGACCGAGGAGAGCATAGCCGCCATCAGCGCTACTGCGGAGAACCTCGAAAACACCGCCAAGGTGCTCGGGGATCTTCAGGTTAAGGTTCAGGCCCTGGAGGGGAGCTTTGGAGAGCTACGGCAGGATATGCAGAGTGTTGTCTCCGTGGCGACCCAGCAGGGTGAGGCCATGAAGAAGGCCGTGGAAATGCAGAAGGAGGCCCTCGCCCAGCTGATAGAGATCGTCTCCTCTCAGGAGGCCCTGCTGCATCAGGAATAGACGTTAGCGAGACATCCGAAAAGAGTACAGGCGTGTCATACAAGGAGGAGCCCATGCATGGGCTCCTCCTTTGCAGCTTAGGGCATTCTTTCGCCGAATCTCCGGCGCTCTCAGCATATCAATATCAGCACCCCTCGGAGTCGGTCTTCTCCTCGCCCTTCTCCCCACGCTCCAGCCGGTGAAGCTGGCGCTTCCCGTGGGGATCCCCATGGGTGGGGACGATGCAGATGAAGGCAAAATCTTTCTCTTGGCTGTGATTTTCGAAGGTATGTTCCGTCCCTCCCGGGATATGCCCCCAGGACCCCGGAGGAAGAGGCCCCACCTCGCCATCCACCACGATCTGTCCCTCTCCTGCAATCCCCAGCACAAAGTGATCCCACTCGTGGCTGTGAGGGGGAACGCAACATCCCGGAGGAAGCACGAAATGGCGCATGGTGTACTCTTTCCAGAACCGTTCGGGGCCGAAAATGATCCGCTTGGTAATATCCGGTGCCAGGGCGGAAGCGTTGTACACCGGAAGATCTTCAATACGCCCGGTGATGGGTTTTTTCTCGTTGTCCTGCATGATAGAACCCTCCTTTTGTGGTGTCTCTACGAAAGCAGTATATATGAAAAAGCGGGATCTTTGCAAAGATCCCGCTTTCAAAGAAAGGGAGAGTTAGGGGAAGCGTAAAGCTTCCCGAGCAAGTCTCCTGCCCCGGGGTTTTTTCGTGGAAAACCCCGGGGGGAGAAGGGGCTCCTACTTCTTCATGGCCTCCAGAACCTTCTTGGGAAGGGCGGGAAGCTCGGTGATCCGGGCGCCGCAGGCGTTGTAGATACCGTTCAGCACCGCAGGATGGGGAGCCGAGAGAGGAAGCTCTCCCGTACCGGAAGCGCCGAAGGGGCCGAACTCCCGGGGGCTCTCCATGTGGATCAGTCGGATGTTATCGGGGATATCCTTGGCAAAGGGAAGTCCGCAGCCGATCAGGTTGTTGTGCTTGTCCACATCCTGGAAATCCTCGGTGAGGGCAAAGCCGATGCCCTGGGCGATACCGCCGTAGAGCTGGCCCTCCACCACGGCGAAGTTGTTGATCTTACCCACATCCGCCGCCAGGGTAAATTTCTCCACCGTGGTCTTGCCCGTGGCGGTGTCTACGGCGACCTCTGCCATAAAGATGCCGAACATGTGGTTGGCGAAGGGGTAGCCCTGACCGGTGACATCATCCATGCCGGTGCAGTGCTGCACATCTCCATCCACATTCCGGAGGGTGGCGGTCCACTGACCCCGGTGGTGTACCGGAAGCCCCTGGGCGATCATCTCGTCGTAGCTGCGGTAGGTGCCGTCGTCCTTGCGCATGGCATCCAGAAGCTTGCGGCAGCTATCCACAATGGCGTTCCCCACCATAACCTGACAGCGGCTCGCCGCAGCGGCTCCGCTGTTGGGGGCCTTGGAGGTGTCGTTACAGATAAGCTTGATCTGCTCGGGCTTGATCCCCAGGGGTTTCAGAGCCTCATGGGCGGTACCCACGCAACCCATGTCGGCCCCCTGGCCGTGATCTTCCCAGGTGTTGTAGATGATGACCCCGTCTTTGGTGAGTTCGATATCGCTCTCCGCCTCGTCCGGGCCGTCGTCGTTGGAGTTGTAGATACCGAAGGCGATACCCACTCCACGCTTCACCTTGTCGGTGGAATTTGCTTTGGCGAAGGCCTTGGCCTCCTCGTAGAAGGGGCGAACCCGGGCGATCATGGCCTGAAGAGGATAGACCTCGGGACGCTGGCCGCTCGGCATGGTATCGCCGGGCTGGATGACGTTGTGCTCCCGGAACTCCAGGGGATCCATCCCCGCCTTCTCCGCCAGCATGTCCATGACGATTTCTCCGGCGTGGTAGGTCTGGGGGGCTCCATAGGCCCGGAAGGCGCCGCACCACCGATGGTTGGTGAAGGCGGTATAGCCGCATCCGTTAATGTTGTTCAGCCGGTAGGGGGCGAAGAGGAACTGACCTCCCTTGTTGGTGAGGTCCTGGCTGGATTCGGAGTAGGGGCCGTGATCCACGTACCAGGTGGACTCTGCGGCGGTAAGCTTGCCCTTCTCGTCGATCCCTGCCTTGACCTTGAAGAGGAAGGGGGAGCGCTTGGGAGTGCGAACGATATGCTCTTTCATGTCCAGCCGCATGTAGACCGGCCGCCCCGTGGCGATGACGCAGATGGCGAGAAGGGGCTCGTTGGTGGGAGCCACCTTGTAGCCGAAGCTGGCTCCCATGTTGTTCTGGATAACCCGGATCTTGCTGGGGGGAACCCCCACGCCCCGGGCGATCATCATCTGATGCCGGTAGACGCAGATGCTCTTGGTCTGGAGGGTGAGAAGCCCTTCGTGATCGTAGTAGCCGAAGCCGCAATCCGTCTCGATGGTAAGGTGGGGCTGCCGGGTGCTGTAGAACTCCTCGTCCACCACGTGGGCGGATTTCTTGAGAAGCTCTGCGGTCTCTTCGGGTTTTCCTTTGATGATGGGGCGCTTGTTGAAGACGTTGGGCATGCCGTCGATGCCCTCAATCTCCTCATAGACCTTCACCGCATCGGGCTTGATGGCATCCTGGATGTAGAGAAGGGGAGGAAGCTCCTGCATCTCTACTTTCACCGCCGCAGCGGCGGCCCGGGCCTGCTCCTCGGTGTCGGCGCAGACTATGGCTACGCATTCGCCCATCTGGCGAATTTTGTCGCCTTCCCCCACCATGATGCGCCGCTCCCAGCCGTCGGTGGTGGCGGTACCGGAGTTTGCCTGACCACGGATACGGTTGGTACCCTTATTGGCCTTGATGTCCTCGAAGGTAACTACTTTGAAAACGCCGGGCATCTTTTCGGCTTCAGAAGTGTCGATCTTGAGAATCTTTGCGTGGTGGGTCTGGGGGCACACGGGAACTGCGTGAAGGGTTCCCTCGGGGAGCTTCAGGCCGATGTCGTCACCGAAATCCCAGGTGCCGGTGGCCTTGTACACTGCGCTGGGCCGGGGGTAGTAGGTTCCCCAGACGGAGCCGTCTTTGCCCATCATCTCTTTGAAATCCGTCATCTCTGCTTCGCCGCGCAGAACCTCCGCGGCCATCATCACTGCATCGACAACCTGAACGTAGCCGGTGCAGCGGCAGGCGTTACGGTTCTTCTGAAACCAGTCGCGCACATCTTCCCTGGTGGGGTTTTTGTTCTCGTCCAGAAGGGCCTTGGCGCTCATGATGAAGCCGGGGATGCAGAAGCCGCACTGAATGGCGCCGCTCTTCACGAAGGCCCACTGCAGAGCGTGGAGCCGGCCCGGGGCGCCGAGCCCCTCGATGGTAAGAACCTCTGCTCCGTCTTCTACCTTGCTCCACTTCACGATGCAGGAGCGCACCAGCTTGCCCTCCATAATGACGTTGCAGGCGCCGCACTGCCCCACGCCGCACCCTATTTTGGTGCCCGTAAGGCCAAGCTGCTTCCGGATAACCTCCGCCAGGGATGTGTCGGGATCCGCCACCACATGGTGAGGGATACAGTTGACCATAATGGTCTTCCGCAGATACTGTTTCATGCCGCTATTCCTCCTTTTCACATTGGAAGGTCTGCCCGTTTCCAGGTAGGCCCTGTCGGTCCGCAACCATGGACGACAATTCGTCTGTAGGCCATCGAACTCGGAGCTTTTTGTAAAGGATCTCGTGTATAATGTATCCAGGCTCTTTGTGCAAACTCTAACCAATAACCCTAGGGTTTGTCAATAGTAGATATTCTGCATGTTTGTTGCATAGTTTCCGGTTTCTCTTTTTTTCCGTATACTTGGCCATATCGTAGAATCGTGAGAGGAGACGTGTGCACATGGATTATATTCTGCAAGGTTTCGTCCAGGCTTTGGGCTATCTGTTTTCGGGGAATGAAGAACTCTGGTCCGCCATCATCACCACCCTCAAGGTTTCGAGCCTCTCCATCGCCTTGAGCCTTCTTATAGGGGTTCCTCTTGGTTTTGTGCTGGGACACGCGGATTTTCCGGGGCGGAAAGTCTGCCGCACCCTGGTGGATACCCTGCTGGCCCTCCCCACGGTGGTGGTGGGGCTTCTTGTGTATGCCTTCATCTCTCGCAGGGGGCCTCTGGGGGAGCTGGGACTTCTCTTCACGCTGCCGGGAATTGCCCTGGGGCAGATGGTGCTGGCTCTCCCCATCGTCATTGCCCTTACCGCCTCGGCGGTGGAATCCCTTGATGCGCGCCTTTCCATGACCCTCCTCACCCTGGGGGCCAAAAAGGGGCAGCTTGCCCGGGCAAGCCTCATGGAGTCCCGCTATGCGGTGCTCATGGCGGGGGTTACCGCCTACGGGCGGGTGATCTCCGAGGTGGGGATCTCCATGATGATCGGGGGAAACATCAAGTGGCACACCCGAACCATCACCACTGCCATCGCCCTGGAGACCGGCAAGGGGCAGTTCGCCGAGGGGATCGCCCTGGGGCTGGTACTTCTCACCATCGCCTTTCTCGTAAATGGTTCCCTCTCACTCCTTCGCCGGAGGGTGCAGGCATGAGTACCCCTCTCTACGAACTTCGCAAGATTCAACGCTTCTACGGCAGCCGAAAGGCTCTGGATGTGGAGCATCTCAAGATCAAGGCTCAGCGAGTGGTAGGGCTGGTGGGGCCCAATGGGAGCGGCAAGAGCACCCTTCTGCGCATCCTCGCCTTTCTGGAATCTCCCGATCAGGGAACCTTTCTCTATCGGGGAGGTTCTCCCCTCTCTCGTGAGGAGGAGTACCGCAAGGAGGTCACTCTTCTGCTCCAGGAGCCCTATCTGCTCAAGCGGTCAGTGAAGGAGAATATCGCTTACGGACTCCGTTTTCGGGGAGAGATCGGGGATCTTAATCTTCGGGTGCGGGAGGCTCTGCAGATGGTGGGGCTGGAGCCCGAAAATTTTATGCGTCGTGCCTGGTACCAGCTCTCAGGGGGGGAGGCCCAGCGGGTAGCTCTCGCCTCTCGGTTGGTGCTGCGTCCCCGGGTGCTTCTGCTGGATGAACCCACCGCCAGCGTAGATCTGGCAAGTGCTGCCAAGATCAAGGCCGCCCTGGGGGAGGCCCGGAAAAACTGGGGAACCACCCTGGTGGTGGTGAGCCACGATCTTCAATGGCTCTACGAGGTGGCAGATGACGTGGTAAGCCTCTACAACGGCCGTATCGCCTCCTTTGGCCCCGAAAATCTCTTTGCGGGGGGATGGAAGGCCGCCCCCCTGGGAGGAGCGGAACTCTTTCTTGAGGATGGCCAACGGGTGATGGTGTCGGAATTTTGCGGGGAAGATGGAGTCGCCTCCCTCAGCCCGGATAACATCCTTTTGGCGGAGGAAGAGCCCTCGGGGCTCTCGGTGCGCAATGCTCTTCGGGGGCGGATAAGCCAGATGCTCTACGAAAACGGCAGCGGCCGTGTGCTGGTGCGGGTGGTGGCGGGGGGGCATCCTCTCACGGCGCGGCTCACAGCGGAGGCGGTGCGTGATCTGGCGCTCCATCCGGGAAAGGATATCTGGGTGCTCTTCAAGGCAAGCTCTCTCAGGTGGCTCGCCTGATCTTTCGGGGGGCTATCCCACCACCTTGTTGCGCCCCCCCTCCTTGGCGGCGTACATCCGCTGATCCGCCTTTTCGATAATGTTCGAAAGCGACTCCTCCAGATCTTCCACCTCGTAGACCCCGATGCTGGCGGTAACCTGCAGGGCATGGAGCGCCGCATCGAGATCAATGCACTGCCGCAGCTTCTCCGCCACCCGAAGGGCCTCTGCCTTCGCCGTCTCGGGAAGGAGCAGCACGAACTCATCCCCCCCCCAGCGGCCGAAGATGTCGTACTTCCGGATATGACCCTGTACCAGCCCCGCGATCTTGCGGAGCACGAAATCTCCTGTATTGTGCCCGTGCAGATCGTTTACCCTTTTGAAATTATCCAGATCCACCATCACCAGAGAGAGGGGGTGCCCCTTTCGAAGGGCCCGGCTTTTCTCGTTCTCTCCCGTCTCAAGAAAGGCCCCCCGGGTATGGGCTCCGGTGAGCTTATCCAGCACCGCCATATGCTCCAGCTTGAGAAGCACCCCGTAGACCACCGTGGCCACCCCCATGAGAAGCAGCGCAAAGAGCACCAGAAAGAGGGAGAGAAGCACGTAGAGGGTTCGGCTCTGGGAAAAGTTTTCCGTCTTTTCAAAGGTGAGGAGGAACCCCCCTTCTGTGCTCTCATGGCGGGGGAGAGGCGCCCCCATAATATCGAACCATCCCTGGGGAGTCTTCCAGGAGAGACAAAAATCCCTTCCCCGCAGAAGCCGCAAAGCGAGTTCCCTTTCGAGATTCAGAGGAAGCTGCATCTGCGGAAAAAGCTGCAAAAACGCCAGATACTCCTTCCAGAAGGTGTGGGGGATCAGAAACCGGATATCTCCTCCCAAAGGCCCTCCTTCGCCCCGGAAGGCTTTTCCGGGCTCTCCTGCGGAAGTCTTTAGAGCAAATCCCACGCCGAAGGTCTGGAGGTTAAAAAGAAGCTTCAAACCTTCGGCAAGCGAGAACATGTCCTCCCCCGAAAGAAGAGGGTTCATTCCGGCATTGATCTGGCAGGATCGCAGGGTGGCCTGAAGCTGCATGCTAAAATGCGCCGCCCGATCACCCTGGTAGCTCCTGATCCCCGCATCGCGGTAGGTGGCCAGAAGCCGGAGGCTCAGGAAGAGAAGCATCGCCAGCGCCCCGAGCACCATGTAGTACATGCGTCGCCGTCGAACCGAAAAGTTGGCGTGATTGCGAAAAATCCCCATTCATCTATCCCCGTCTTGATACAGAATGTGTGCTTTCGGCCCGTTCTTCGAACAAGGAGGCCTTCGAAGAAAAACCGTAAAAAACTTTACCACAGAAAGGCTCCTGAGGGAGTTTTTCATATTCTCATACTCTCATTTTCCCAGAATATCGCCGGCTTTTCGAGGGGCTTTCATAAAAATAGAGAAGGGTTATGGGAAAGCTTTCTAGGTCTTTAGGCCTATCTTTTCCCCCTCCGTAAAGTGACTGTGGCAGTAGTAGGGTTTTTTTGGTACACTCACGGGGTTAGAATAAGAAAAATAAATGGAATTACTTTAAATAAAAATAAGAGAAAAATTGAAAATAATCGCGCAAAAGATTATGTTCAGCGGTGATCTGGCCCGACTTGATCTAAAGGTGTTGTGTATGCGTAAAAAGCCTTTAGAAGGATGCTTTCCTCAAGAGCATAAAAATATTTAAATATTGCAAAATAGCAAAGAGTTTGAGCGGTGTAGTATGCACACCATAACACAAGGGGCGGGTGCCCCAAATTAAGGAGGAGTATAGTAATGCTGAGCTTTTTCCGCAGTTTGTCTATTCGTGTTCGACTCATACTTTTGACGGGGATTCTCTCTTTCTTTCTGGTCCTGGTGGCCTTTGTCGGGTACTACGACCTGAAAAAGGCCGAGGCGGATCTGGATGCCATGTACCGCGATTATCTCCTGCCGGTGCAGTGGCTCAATGATAACCGGGCTAACTTTCAGGCCATTCGGGGGAATCTGCTGGCTCTCATGCTTACGGAAAATCAGGAACGGGAGCGGGAGCTGCTGGCGGATATCCAGCGGCGTCGGGAGATTGATAATGAAAATCTAAAGAACTACCGCGAAACGCGTCTGGATGCCTTCGAAAGAGAACATTTCCGGGAGGCGGAAAAGCATATTGCCGCTTTCCGTCAGGCCTCGGAAGAGGTGATCCGTCTCGCCACCGTGGGTGGCAAGGATGCGGAGGCCTACGAGGTTTACCGGGATCGTGCTCGGGACCCCTTAAACGACTTCAACGACGAGATGGTTCTTCTCGCAGCGCACGTCACGGATCTGGCAGAGAGGACAAACGTTGCCAATGCGGTAGCGACGAAAACCGCCATCCGTCTTCTGGTTATCCTCTCTCTGGGAGCTATTCTTCTCGGCAACCTTGTAGGAATTGGCATCGTTCTCTCGGTGGTGCGCAGCCTGAACAGGCTCCGGCAGGGGGTGGATGTCTTTGCCACGGGGGATCTCACGGTGCAGTTCGATACCTCCGGGCGGGATGAGGTTACCCAGGTGGCCCGATCTCTGGAAGCCATGGGGGGCAAGCTCCGGGAAGCCATGCGGGCTATCGGAGCCGCCTCGGAGACTCTGGGAGAGCGGGCGGAAGACTTCTCCGCCGTGGCGGAGGAGACCAACGCCAGCGTGGAGGAGGCCCGAAGCGGTGCGGAGACCGTGGGGAACTCCATGGAGAACATCGCCGCCATAGGCGAAGAACTTAACGCCAGCGTGGAAGAAGTAGCCTCCGGAGCCAGCACCGTAGCCACCCGGAGCACCGATGTGGCAGAGCAGGTGGAGACCGCCCGTCAGGCGGGAGAGGCCAGCAGTCAGGCGGTGGAAAAGACCGTGAAAGATGTGGCGGATCAGATCACTCGGGTGGAGGAATCCGCCAAGGCCACGGAGGAACTCGCCGCCAAGGCCGCCCAGATTCAGAAAATCGTGGTCACCATCACGGGGATCGCCGACCAAACCAACCTTCTCGCCCTGAACGCCGCCATTGAGGCCGCCCGGGCGGGGGATGCGGGGCGGGGCTTTGCGGTGGTGGCGGAGGAGGTGCGCAAGCTGGCGGAGGACTCTAACCAAGCCGCCACGAGCATTGCGGATCTCGCCAGCTCTATCGCCACGGATCTCGTCTCCGTCAAAGACGGAGCCGAGCGCAACAAGCAGGGGGCCCGGAACGTGGAGCAGCTTGTTCGGGATGTCTCCGAAAAGATTGCCCTCATCATGGAATCCCTCCAGAGCATCGCCGGAGCATCCCAGGATGTGGCGGCCATCGGAGAGGAGCAGGCTGCCTCCAGCGAGGAGATCGCCGCAGCGGTGCAGGACATGGCGGGGAAGGTGACAAACTCCACCGAGATCGCCGAGGCCCTGCGGCACCAGATGGGAGATGTGGCCACCGCAGCGGAGAAGGTTGCCCAGGGAGGGGAGGAGCTGGCCCGGCTCAGCGAGGAACTTCGAGGGCGGGTAGCGGCGTTTAAAGTGGAAAAGGCCTCTTCGGGAACTTCTCGCAAGGCTTTGGAAGCTCCTGGGAAGCGGCGATAACCTTGAGATAGACCCAAAACCTGGGGAACCTCACAGAGGTTGTGGAAGTTCATAAACTGTTTGCGAAGCCCCGATCCCCCTCGCCCTGGTCCTTTCCGGAGCGAGGGGGATTTTTGTGGCTCCCTCCATCAGATTGCTCCCTGGCCCCCTCCTATTTTTCATAACTATTTTCTTTTTCCCCTTCTTATTTTTTCCCTTTGCCGGAAAATAGACTAAACTAGTTACAGTGGAACTTTCACTCTAGGGTTGTTCTCCATGTATACCGGGAACGATCGTGTCGGTTGGTACACAACACTACCCAAGGGGAGCTGATAGATATGTTTCGTTCACTTCGTGGAAGATTGATTGTGGTATTTCTTGTGGTGGCCCTTTCGGCCATGGGGGTTATAGGTTTCTTTGCTCTGAATCGTTCGAGTCGTGCCATTATGGATGCCACCTGGAAGGAGGGAGAGGCGCTGGTAGAGGCCTTGGCAGCCCAAATGAGCACCCATCTTGAGGAAAGAGCCGGGCTTGTGGAGATGCAAACGGAACAGCCTCTCATGCAAAGGATGAATCTGGAGGAGCAACACCCTTTTCTTGTCCCCCTGTATGAGCGGTACGGTTTCATCGATATGTTTGTGGCGAACCTTCAGGGAGAGACTCTTTCGGTAAGGCAGAATCTTCCTGGTCCCAGCATTAAAGACAGAAGCTATTTCCTTGAGGCGGTAAGGGGGAAGAAAAGCGTAATTTCCGATCTCCTTGTGGATCGTAAAGAAGGAAAACTTTCCTGCATATATGCCTCCCCAATAATTCTCAACGGAAAGGTGGAGGGTGTTCTCGGTGCTCTGGAATCTCTGGAAAGGCTGTCGGAAAAACTGGCCAATGTGCGATGGGGAGAGCGTGGGTATGCCTATCTCCTGGACGCCCGGGGGGTTGTTGCGGTGCATCCGACAAAAGATCTTATCGGAGAACTTAACGCTGCTGTGGAGGGGGATCGGATTCCCCCAGAACTTGCCCGGGCCATGCGGCGAGGGTTAGAGGGGCACTCTGGCCGGGTGGAATACCGTTTCAACGGTCGAGATCAGATGAGCGTCTACGCTCCGGTACCCTTTACAGGGTGGCTCGCGGTTCTCACCGCCCCTCGGGCACAGTTTCTCGCCCCCGTGGCGGCTCTGCGGAACGTGATTCTCGCCGCATCTCTTCTGGTGGCCTTGCTGATTATCGTAATCTCTCTGCTCTTCGCCCGGAGCATCGCCAAGCCCATCAGCGGCGTAACCGCCATTCTTGCCAGACGGGGTAATCTCGACCTGCGAACAGACCCCGCAGATGCCTGGATTCTGAAGGTGAAGCTTAAAGAAGTTTCTCAAATGGTGCAGGGGCTTGCCAAGATGGAAATCGCCCTGAATGAGACCATTCGCTCCATCGCCGGTGTAGCAGAGACCCTCGGTAAGAATGCGGAGGACTTCTCCGCCGTGGCGGAGGAGACCAACGCCAGCGTAGAAGAGGCCCGCAGTGGTGCGGAGACCGTAGGCAACTCCATGGAGACCATTGCCGCCATCGGGGAAGAACTCAACGCCAGCGTGGAAGAAGTAGCCTCTGGAGCCAGCACCGTAGCCACGAGGAGCAGCGAAGTGGCCGAAGAGGTGGAATCCGCCCGCTCTGCGGGAGAAGCGGGCATGACCGCAGTAGGGCAGACCGTGAAGGACATGAAAGACCAGATCCTTCTGGTGGAAGAATCTGCCAAAGCCACGGAAGAACTTGGGGAAAAGGCTGCCCAGATTCAGAAAATCGTCACCACCATCACCGGCATCGCAGACCAGACCAACCTTCTCGCCCTGAACGCCGCCATTGAAGCCGCCCGGGCAGGCGAAGCGGGCAGAGGCTTCGCCGTAGTAGCGGAAGAGGTGCGCAAACTCGCAGAAGAATCCAACACCGCCGCACGAAACATCGCGGACCTCGCCAGCTCCATCGCCGCGGACCTCGCCTCCGTCAGGGAGGGAGCGCAGAGGAGCCGCCAGGGAGCCCAGAACGTGGACCACAACGTTCGGGATGTCTCGGAGAAGATCGCCCTCATCATGGAAGCGCTGGAGAGGATTGCCAGCTCCGCCCAGGATCTCGCTGCAGTAGGGCAGGAACAGGCCGCCTCCAGCGAGGAGATCGCCGCAGCGGTGCAGGACATGGCCCAGAAGGTAAACGACTCCACCGGAGTAGCGGACTCCCTCCGGGGGCAGATGGGAGAGGTTGCCGGAGCAGCGGAGCGCGTCGCCTTAGGAGGCGAGGAGATGGCCACCATCAGCGAAGACCTCCAGAAGCGTATAGGGGCCTTTGTGCTGGATGAGGAAACCCGTCACGGCTCTTCCAAGGCTCTCACCGCTCCCCGATCCTCCAAAGCGTAAAAAATACGAAAAGAAACAAAAAAGGAATAAAAAAACTTCCCCGGTTTCAAGGGTTTTCCCCCTCGAAACCGGGGAAGTTCTATGTGAGAGGAATTTTTGTTAACACCTTTCTCCACGTACGAAGAAGGGGAAACTCTCTTTTTCTCCTTTGGTCCGAAGAGCCCCGGAGATGGCATGATGAAGAACCTCCTCTCCTCTCATGCGTTTCTTTTTTGTCACAAGCGAATTCAGATCCCCCAAGGGGTTAGCTTGTCTTCCCCGGAAGAAGATTCTATAATTGCAAGCAGCCTTAGACCGTGAATTGAATTCAGTTTTCAGAGTAGCCTATAGTTTTGACATCTGTTTTTGCTCTTTTTGCTTGCCGTTTCTTGAAGGGCGAGAGTATCTCGAGAGTTTACAGAAAGAGCAACGATGGTTGTCATATTTTGAGGAGGTGTTGTTCCATGAGATCGCTTCGAGGAAGACTTATAGCAGTGTTTCTGCTGGTGGCCCTTTCGGCCATGGGGACCATTGGGTTTTTTGCTTTGAATCGTTCGAGCCGGGCCATTATAGATGCGACGTGGAAAGAGGGAGATGCCCGTGCGTCGGAGCTGGCTCTTCGGATAAATGCCTATCTTCAGGAGCGAGCCATGGTGGTTCAGATGCAGGCAGATCGCCACGTGGTCCGGGGAATGAATTGGGAGGAAGTGGAGCCCTCTCTGGCACATCTTTACAACGAGTATGATTTTTTCCTCATCTTCGTCATTGATCTTGACGGAAAAGGGCGTTTCGTTAATCGAGATGTAGAGGGGAGTTATGCGGACCGGGAATACTTTCTCCGAGCTGTAAAGGAGAAGAAATCCACTATTACGGATCCTCTTGTCTCCCGCTCCACGGGAAAGCAGAGCTTTGTTATCGCCAGTCCCATTATCCGGGAGGACCGTGTGGTGGGAGTCCTTGCAGCCAGCATTCCTCTGGATGTACTCTCTCAAGAGGTCGGCGCGGTACAATGGGGAGAGAGTGGCTATGGCTATCTCATTGATTCTCGGGGGATTCTTGCGGCGCATCCCGTAAAGGAGTTTGTGGGTGAAGTCAACCTTAGTGTAAGAGGCGATCGCGTGGCCCCGGAACTCGCTGCCGCCATGCAGCAGGGGCTCAAGGGGGAGGCCGGTCGGGTGGAGTACTTCTTCAATGGTCGAGACCAGATGAACGCCTATGCCCCGGTACCTCTCACGGGGTGGCTCGCCGCTCTCACCGCCCCTCGGGCACAGTTTCTCGCCCCCGTGGCGGCTCTGCGGAACGTGATCCTTCTGGCATCGTTCATCGTAACCTTGATTATCATCCTGATCTCCTTCTTCTTCGCCCGGAGCGTTGCCAAGCCCATCAGCGGCGTAACCGCCATTCTTGCCAGACGGGGTAATCTGGACCTGCGAACAGACCCCGCAGATGCCTGGATTCTGAAGGTGAAGCTTAAAGAAGTTTCTCAAATGGTGCAGGGGCTTGCCAAGATGGAAATCGCCCTGAATGAGACCATTCGCTCCATCGCCGGTGTAGCAGAGACCCTCGGCAAGGATGCGGAGGACTTCTCCGCCGTGGCGGAGGAGACCAACGCCAGCGTAGAAGAGGCCCGCAGCGGTGCTGAAACTGTAGGCAACTCCATGGAGACCATCGCCGCCATCGGGGAAGAACTCAACGCCAGCGTGGAAGAAGTGGCCTCCGGCGCCAGCACCGTAGCCACGAGGAGCAGCGAAGTGGCGGAAGAGGTGGAATCCGCCCGCTCTGCGGGAGAAGCGGGGATGACCGCCGTAGGGCAGACCGTGAAGGACATGAAAGACCAGATCCTTCTGGTGGAAGAATCTGCCAAAGCCACGGAAGAACTTGGGGAAAAAGCCGCCCAGATTCAGAAAATCGTCACCACCATCACCGGCATCGCAGACCAGACCAACCTTCTCGCCCTGAACGCCGCCATCGAAGCCGCCCGGGCAGGAGAAGCGGGGCGGGGCTTCGCGGTAGTAGCGGAAGAGGTGCGCAAACTTGCGGAGGAATCCAACACCGCCGCAGGAAACATTGCGGACCTCGCCAGCTCCATCGCCGCAGACCTCGCCTCCGTCAAGGAGGGGGCGCAGCGAAGCCGCCAGGGAGCCCAGAACGTGGACCACAACGTTCGGGATGTCTCGGAGAAGATTGCCCTCATTATGGAGGCCCTCGAAAAAATCGCCAGCTCCGCCCAGGATCTCGCTGCAGTAGGCCAGGAACAGGCCGCCTCCAGCGAAGAGATCGCCGCAGCGGTGCAGGACATGGCCCAGAAGGTGAACGACTCCACCGGAGTAGCGGACTCCCTCCGGGGGCAGATGGGAGAGGTAGCCTCCGCAGCGGAGCGCGTGGCTCTGGGAGGCGAAGAGATGGCCACCATCAGCGAAGACCTTCAGAAGCGCATCGGGGCCTTTGTGCTGGATGAGGAAACCTCTTCCTCGCGTGAGCCTCTCAAGGCCCTCGGAACCCCGAAACGCCGTTAAGTTAAAATGTGTTGCACGCTGTTTGCAGCATGAAAATAGGATAGTTTTTCCACACAACCCCCCGGCTCCAGGGCAGCTTGCACAGCCTCCTCGCCGGGGGGTTTTGACTTTTCAGTATTTTCGACTTAAGCTCTTTCTGTGGAGGGGGGTGCGCCGTGGTGCTCTTTCTCCGTGCTGTTGTGGTAAAGTTAGCGGGACCTTGTGAAGTGCTGTGAAAGGCAGCTATTTTTGAGAAGGTGGTGACAGCATATGCGCATACTGCGACGTTCCCTCTATCTTCTGATGCTAGCTCTGGGGCTCTTGCTTCTCTCCTTTTTCGCCTTTCTTCCCGGAGGCTCCGGCAGAGCCCTGGGAGAGGGGGCTTCTCTGTTGCAACCTCTTGAGGAGCGCATCGCCCTGCTTGAAAAGGCCCTGGAGTACCGTATCACCGGGGAGAGCGAGGAGGCCCGGGGGAATCTCCCCGAAGCGCTCGGGGCCTACCGGCAGAGCTATGCTCTCTACGAAGATCCCCTTTTGAGGGAAAAAATTCGCGCCCTCGAAGAAAGGGGCGAAAATCTTCATCAAGCTTCTGTTACCGCAAGAACCGCTCCGGATCTGGAAGCTCTGCGGCAGCGCATCGCCTATCTGGAGAGCCTTGTGGGGGTGGGCGCTCCGGAACATTCTCGATTGCAGCTGAAAGAGGCGCAGGAGATAACCCGGCAGCAGATATCGCCTGAGGGAGGGGTTCTGAAGGTGGATCTCCCCGGGGATCCTCTGGACGGCCTTGAAATCAAGGTTCCTTCGGGAGCCTGGAAGATCCCCGTAGAGCTTGTGCTGCAGCGCCGGGAGATTGCAGAGCACGATTTCGGCCCCCTTTTCAACCCCGTATCCCCTCTTCTTCAGGTGCAGAACCCCGGCCTTCTTGCTGAAGAGCCCCTGGAAATTTCCATCCCCGTTACGATACCCGAGGGGTACTTTGGCATGGCCTTCTACTGTGACCCCCGGTCGGGGCGGCTGGAGGGGCTGATGCCCCTCGCTTCGGAGAAGGATCGGGTGGTGGCTGCCACGAGGCGTTTCTCGGATATTGTGGTGAGCGTCGTCTCCATGGATGCCGTAACAGGAGATTTGAACATCGATACTGGGTTTCGGCCGGGGTACGATGACTGGCAGTTCCCCAACCGGGGCTCCTGGATTGCCCCCCGGGGGCACTGTGCAGGGCAGTCGGTGGCGGCCATGTGGTACTTTTACGAAAGGCGTCTCGGGGGAGAGCGTCCTCTCTACGGTCGTTACGATAATAACAACCGGGGGTATGGAACGCTCGATTTCTGGCAGGACGATTCCTGGGGGTACCGCCTCTCTTCGGTGATACAGAGAGAGCTGAACTGGGATAGCCAGATCTACCAGACCCTGCGGGAGCTGCGCGGCGCGAATGATCCTGTCACCATGATGGCCTTCGCCTACATTATGCAGCTTACCGGAGGCCCCCAGTACGTGGGGATCACCTCCGATAACCCCCCGGCGGGACACGCCATCATCGCCTACAGAATGGAGAGAGACAGGATCTACGTTTCAGACCCCAATCATCATGGGCAGGAGCGCTACATCGCCTATGAGAACGGCAGATTTCTCCCTTACAACTCGGGGCTCAACGCCCAGGCCATAGCCGAGGGAAACGAGGTGGCCTTTACGAGAATCGGCTATCTCCCCCTCTCCCGCTGGATGGATTGGGAGGGGATCGGAAGGCGCTGGCAGGAAGTTTTTGCCGGAGAGGGACGGGTGGGGGAGGATTTCTTCCCTCCGGTGACGGTGGAGGTACTTGTTTCGGACGGTACGAATTTCTCCTGGATTCCCCTGGTGGATCGCTACGCCACGGATGAAGACACCACGAGAAGGGCCACCTACACCGATAACGGCTTTCGCTACAACATGACGGGGCGTCTCGGCGTTCGCGTAAATCCCACATATACCTCCATGCGGATTACCGCCTTCAGGCAAACCGCTACCATCTTCTCTGTTTCGGCGGATCAGACGGTTCCCTTCCGTTTGCAGCTTCAGGAGGGGGAGAATGATTTCGGCTTTCTTATGGAGTTTCCGGTGGATGGGCGCTTCAAGTTCTATGACTTTCAGCGCTTTATCGTTCGCTACAACGAGAGGGAGCCGGAGCCCCCGGAGGAGCGCTTCTTCTTCGAGAACCGTACCTTCTGGATGACGGGTTCCCCCTTCGCCAACGATTCCTCGGTGACCTTCCCCAAGGTGCCCCTCAATCTGGGGCTTGAGGTGACAGGGCTTTCGGGAGATATCCTTCCCAATACCCCCGAGGCGGAGCGGCTGGGGAAGATGACGGAGGGGGTGGCGAATGCAAAGGATGCCATGAAGGAGCAGATACTCCTGGAGATGCAGAAGATGGGGGTAACCCTTACCGAGGCCCAGCTTCAGGAGGTTCTCGCCCAGACCCTTGGCCTGAGCGGCTTTGAACAGGGGGAGGGGGGCGGCCAGACCGCTCCGGGAACGAAGATCCTCGCTTCGGGGTATGCGGCGGAGGGAGAGCCTCTTACGCTCACTCTTTCGGTAGCTCTTGATGCCATCCCCCCTGTACCTGTCGCCATGCCGGAGACACCTCCTCTGGAGGGGCAGGTGAGGGTGACAAAGTGGCTTGTCACCACGGGATTTCGTACAAGCCCCGAGATGGGGGGAAGCTCCGGCAGTGCTTCGATCTCCTGGACCCCCGGAAAGGATACCAAGGATGCCAACATCCCCGAATCCTTCTCGGTGGATCTGCTGATGTACTACTCCCTGGATTTCTACAAACGAGGTACCCAGGAGCCCTGGCTCGACAGCGGGGTTCCCGTGCGGTATGACAATCTTTCGGTGAGCTTTCCCGTGGGGATCTGCTTTTTCCCCGTCGTTGCGGGCAGCCAGGACTAGGAAGCAAAGGAGGTTTTTGTCATGTCGTATCATAATGCCTTTCCTCGAAATTCCTTTTTGAAAAGGTTTTCCCCAAAAAAGAGGCTTTTCTGGGGATGCTCCCTCTTCCTGGGGGGCGCTCTTCTCCTGCTTCTCTCCTCCCCTCTCTGCCCTCCGGGAGAGGCCTCTTCGGAGGTGCGGCAACGATGGATAGCCCCCTACTGGGCGGAGCTTCCTCTCTCATGGAAGCCCCTGGTGCAGCGGCGCGACGGGGTTCTCTTTTTCTCCGGGGCGGGGCCTCATCTGATTGATCGTCCCGAAGGAGAGAACCTCCCTCTGCTGGCCTTGATGATACGCAAGCAGCCCGCTCCTGAAGGGGGAGGGTACGAGGACTTTATACGTGAGATGGAGCGCCAGTCTTCGAAAGAAGAGGCGAAGAACTTTACCTCGCATCGGGAGGATGTTCTTCTCGGCGATCTCCCCGCAGTATGGTACTCCTTTTCGGGAGAGGCCCGAATGGGGGATGTCTTCCGGAAGATGGGAGGAACCTTGATCGTTACAAAAGAGCCCGATGCTGAAGGGCTTTTCACCCTGGCTGTGCTGATGGGTACTTCCGAGGCCGCGGAGGAGCAGAAGGATGCCCTTAGGGCTATTCTCGCCTCTCTTCGAAAGGGGGTACCCCCGCTGGATCTGCAAAAAAGCTTTCCCTACGGAGCTACTCCGGAGGCGTTTCGGCATACCTTCGGCCTTGCCTGGGCTTCGGATGGAATTTTTGCCCTGGGAGATGCGACAAACTGCAGAATCCGTCTCTTCGATGCCGAGGGGATGCTTCTGGAGGAGTGGGGGGAAAAGGGGAGGGGGGAGGATGGAACCCTCTCCTTTCCCCAGGATGTTGTCTTTGCCCCGGATGGCTCGCTCTGGGTGCTGGAGGAGGGGGATAGTGTGCAGGCCCGGCTACAGCGCTTTTCCCGAAAGGGGGAATTCCTGCAGAAGATCGATCTGAGCCCCAAGGTTATGGGAGAGAAGGGGATCTACAAGCCTTCTTTTGTGAGAGTGACCGATTCCGGAAAGATCGTGGTCTTCGGTTTCTCCGACACTTCCGACGGCAAGGAACGGATCCTCGTCTTTACTCCTTCCGGGGAGCTTCTCGCCGCCTGGGAGCCCGGAGAGGGCGGGGGGTTGGCATCTCTGCCGGGGGATCGGGTGCTGCTGTTTCAGGAAAATCCCGAAACTGATCGGAGCCCTCTCTTCTGCGTCTACGATCTGCAGGGAAAGAGGCTTGCCCAGTGGTCCTTTTACGGTACTGATCTCCCCTCCACCCCGGGAGATGAGGAGATCTATTTCAGCCCTCGGGGGCTCGCTACGGACGGGGCGGGGAATATCTACGTCTTCGACGACTCCGAGAAGGCCCTCTGGATCTACGATGCCGAGGGGCGCCTTCTTCAGGTTCTTTCGGTGAGTGAGCATTTCGGCATCTTTATGGGGATGACCGCCTCTCCCACAGGGGATGTGGTGGTGCAGGACCGACCGGCAGGGTACGGCATGGGAGAGCCTTCGCTGCACATTCTGAAAAACACCTTTCTAACCTCTTCCTCGCAACCATCTGAAAAAATGATTTCCGAGGATAGTCCCATTCCTCCGCCTCTCCCCGTAGGGGAAGTTCCCGTTCTGGGAACCCCCGTGGCAGAACCTCCGCCGGGAAAACCCGAAGGCGAAAAGGCTCTGCGGGAAGAGTTGGCCCGGCTGAAAAAGGCCCTGGCTCTGCGTGAGCAGGCTCTTGTCCTCGAAAAGGGGGGAGATCTCGGGGGAGCTGCGGCCCTCTATCGGGAGAGCCTCCCCCTGCATCCAGACAGTGCAGTAGAGGCCTATGCGGCAGCGCTGGAGCAGGCACAGAGCGAAAGCGCACTTCCTGGCAACATTCTGGAAAAAGCCTCCGGGATAGTGGCCTCTCCGAACCTCGCCCTCTCCGGAGAGATTCCAGAAATTTCCAAAAAACAGGAAGAGGGACCGGAGGAAAAACCGGAAAAGGTGCTCGAAGAAAAGCCGGAAGAGGCAACACTCTCTCTGGAAAGCCTCCTTGCGAAACCTTCAGAGGCTCCGGAACTTCCCGAGCCTCCCCAGTTGCCGGAGCTGCTTCAAAAAAGCCTTCTTCCTGCATCCCCTTACGAAGAGGCGGAGAAGCTTGAAGCAGAAGGCCGCCGCTACGAGGCCCTTCTTAAATACCAGGAGATTCTGCGTGAGAAGCCGGATCCCGCCATGCAGACCCACGCCCGGGAGCTGGAGAGCGCCCTCCGCAGGGAGGCCCGGCAGATGGTTACCCAGGCGGTGGCGGTACAGAATCGGGGAGAGTACCGGGAGGCCCTTCGTCTCTACCGGGAGAGCCTTGACATTTTCCCCCTGGAGCAGGTAAAAGAGTACGCAGATCGTCTGGAGATTTTGCTGCATCAGGGGGCTCAATCCCAGGAGGTTCGGGCGAAGGCAGAGAGCCTCTGGAGAGAGGGGGCGGCGCTGGAAAAGAACTGGCGCTACCAGGAGGCCCTGGCAAAGTATAAAGAGGGGCTTGCCCTCTCGCCGGATCCCAAGGTGGAGGAACATGTGAAAAAGCTGGAGGCCTTTCTGGCGGGGCGTTCCAACTGAATGGAGGCGGTATCCTGCCTTTTGAGGAATCCTTTGGAAAATCAGAAAAGGGCAAAAACGGAAAAACATAAAAATGCCGCTTTCTCGTGATATCATGCTCCGAGACGAAAATGCAGGAGCCCTTGGGAGTGTCTGCTTTCCATAAAGAAATTTCGGATATTTTCCCATTCTCTTCCTTTTCGGCATAACCCATCGGAGGTCTGTGAAGGCATGTTTAAACGGAATAAACCGCATATTTTTGCGGCAAGTATCTTGATTTTCCTTGGTTTTGGGGTTGCCAGTATTTTGAGCTATCTGGTGGCCCTTGCGTCCCTGCGTCATCAGATAGAAAAGCACACCCTTCCCCTCACAAGCGATACCATCTATTCTGAAGTACAGCGGGATCTTCTCGCTCCCATCTTTATATCCTCTCTCATGGCCCGGGATACCTTTCTTCGAGACTGGACCCTTCGGGGAGAAGAGGATGTGGATGAGATAACCCGTTATCTTCGGGAGATCCAGGAGCAATACGATACGCAAACCAGCTTTTTCGTCTCCCAGGAAACGGGACGTTATTACTACTATGAGGGCATACTCAAAACCGTCTCCCCCCAGGAGCCTCGGGATGTCTGGTACTATCGCCTGCAGTCCCAACCTTTGGATTATGAGGTAAACCTGGATGTGGATATGGCTCATCGGGATGCCCTCACCATTTTTATCAACCATAAGGTCTTTGATTACCGGGGAAACTTTATGGGAGCCACCGGGGTGGGATTAGGGGTAAAGGGAGTTATCAAGACTATAGGGGATTACCAGAGCCGTTATTCCAGAAACATCTGTTTTTTCGATCGTCAGGGAAATATCACTCTCGCAGGATCTCACTTTCTGGAGGGGGAGAAGGATCTTCGTGAAATACCCGTGTTGGGAGATTATTTCAAAAAAATTACAGATCAAGGAATGGAGACCTTTCAATATAGCGCCAACGGAGACGTCTACCATGCGAATGTCCGGTTCATTCCCGAATTCGATTGGTATCTTTTGGTGGTACAGGGAGAGGGGGAAAGTAAGCGACACATCTTCCTGGCTCTCCTTTTCAACTTGGGCATGTGTGCCGTCATTGCGATTTTGGTGATCCTCTCTATGCACGCTCTGGTGGAGGGGTACGAAAAGAAACTGGAAGCTATGGCCGTTACGGATAAGCTGACGGGAGTCTACAACCGCCATGCCTTTCAGATTTTTTTCAAACAGGCCCTCCAGGAGTACCGGCGAAGCAGAACCCCCTTTTCTCTTCTCCTGATGGACTTGGACGACTTTAAGAAACTGAACGACATCCACGGGCATCTTCAGGGAGATGCCATGCTTCGGGACGTGGCTAAAAGCTTTCAGGAAAATCTCCGGGGTATGGATGTTCTGGCCCGCTGGGGGGGAGAGGAGTTTGTGGTGCTTCTCAAAGGGTGCCCCCTGGAATTTGCCTTCGAACGGGGCGAATGTTTTCGTAGGCAGGTGATGGAACTCTCCTGGATCTCCAAGAGGGGGGAGCCCATACAAGGAACCCTGAGTTTCGGAGTGGCTCAGTGCCGGGCGGGAGAAGCTGAAGAAACCCTCTTTTCCCGAGTGGATGATGCTCTCTATAGGGCCAAGAGAAAAGGTAAAAATCGGGGCGAGCGAGGGTAGTCGGAGAGAGCGGGGCTTCCGCTTCACAGAAAAGGAGCGATGGATGATGGATTTCATGAAAAAAGCTCGGCAGAGGGCTTTAGAAAAAGATGCGGCGGATTCTTTGGTTCGGTTTCGGGATCGTTTCTATCACATTCCCGGAAAGATTTACATGGATGGTAACTCTCTGGGGCTGGCGGGAAAGGATGCGGAAGGTGCTCTTCTGGAGACTCTGGAGGAGTGGAAGCGCCTGGGGATCGACGGATGGCTGGAGGGGAATCCCCCCTGGTTCCGCATGGGAGAGACTCTGGGGGCGATGATGGCCCCTCTTGTGGGAGCGGAAGCCCCGGAGGTTGTTATGACCGGGGGAACTACCATCAATCTTCATGCCCTCACCAGCACCTTCTACAACCCCCGGGAGGGACGCCCCAAGATTGTGGCGGATGAGCTGAACTTTCCCTCGGATATCTATGCCCTTTCAAGCCTTATCCAGCTCCACGGAAGAGACCCTAAAGAAGATTTGATTCTGGTAAAAAGCCGGGATGGACGTACCCTGCACGAAGACGATATTATTGCCTCCTTCAAAGAGGATGTGGGGGTGGCGCTTCTCCCTGGGGTGCTCTACCGGAGCGGCCAGCTTCTGGATATCCCCCGGCTCGTTCGGGCAGCTCATGAGAGGGGGATTATTATAGGATTCGACTGTGCCCACTCTGCAGGCTCCGTCCCTCATCATCTGAGTGACGATGGAGTGGACTTCGCCTTCTGGTGCTCCTATAAGCACCTTAACGGCGGCCCCGGAAGCCCGGGCTTTCTCTATCTCAACAAAAAGCATTTTTCCCGTTCTCCTGGCTTGGCGGGGTGGTTCGGCTACGTGAAGGAAAAGCAGTTCCAGATGAACCTCGACTTCGAACATAGCCGCTCCGCGGGAGGGTGGCAGATCGGTACCCCCTCGGTCTTCTCCGGGGCGGCTCTCAAGGGGGCTCTCAAGGTTTTTGCCGAGGCGGGGATAGAGCCGGTACGGGAGAAATCTCTGGAGCTTACGGACTATTTCATAGAGCTTGTGGATAAAGAGCTTGCTCCTCTAGGATATACCGTGGGCACTCCTCGGGAGCATTCCCGTCGCGGGGGACATGTGGCGGTGGAGCACGAAGAGGCCTGGCGCATCTGCTCCGCCCTCAAAAAGCGGGGGATCGTGCCGGACTTTCGCCCTCCCCGGGTGATCCGCATCGCTCCGGTGGCCCTCTATAACAGCTACGAAGAGGTTTGGGAGGTAGCCAAGGCTCTGAAGGAGATCGTTCTCTCCCGGGAGTACGAGAACTTCTCCAAAACCCCCGCGGCGGTCTCCTGAGAAGAGAGATAATGACACCTCGGGCTCCCCTGATTTTTCCAGGAGCGTAGGTACACTTCATTCTGGGCAGTGTAAGGCGTGAGTACAATGATCCGGGGGGTGACAGGAGAAGAAAAGGTGCGGCACATGGTGTAAGGATATGGATGAGGCATGTGGCGATTTTCGGTATCCCCGGAACCTGCGTAATCCGTATAATTTTTCAAGGAGGCGTATCTATGGCACGGAAAGACGTTATCTACGGACTTAATGATAAACCCCCCTTCCCGATTATGGTACTTGCGGGGGCGCAGCATGTCTTGACCCTCTTCGGGGCCACCACGTTGGTGCCTCTCATCTTTGGCCCCGCCATGGGGATGAGCGGTCCTCAGATTGCGGCATTTATCTCTTGCGTTTATTTTGCCATGGGGGTGGCCACCCTTATTCAGATCAATCCTAAGATCGGTTCGGGGCTTCCCATCGTGCAGGGGTCGAGCTTCAGCTTTATTCCTCCCATCATGACCATCATCGGCGCCTATGAGGCCATGGGCCCGGAAGTGATCATGCAGTATGTCGGAGGGGGTCTTATTGTGGGGGGGCT
>Ga0334886_1000208_pt1 | contig 101267 bp, 109 predicted proteins | sample GraSluR1_MG_9_FD_207232 | JGI IMG/M metagenome (GOLD analysis project Ga0334886, IMG submission 207232) | Sludge microbial communities from methane-producing bioreactor in Wageningen University, Netherlands - Granular Sludge_27_06-R1 | ecosystem: Engineered > Bioreactor > Anaerobic >...
AATTTTCTAGTATGATTATCCATTGAGAGACTCCTTTGGTAGGGTGACGTTTTGGTCGACTAAATTTTACCAAAAGTGAGTCTCTTTTTGAGTTGAAACGAAGAAAAAAGTGTTAGTAGAAAATCGCCTTCGATTTTCCACCAACACAAAATATTATAGAACCAATTTAATCGTAGTCTAGCGGAGCTTCAACTCTGCTAGACTTTTTTGTTTTATCCAACGATTTTAGTGTAAACTTATCGTTCTTTACTTTCTTCTAATTTCTCGCTAAACTATTTAAGATGCCTTGCCAATTCAAAAGCTTATATAGACTGGCTGAAAGATATGTGCGAAGGGCATTGGAAGGATATTTCGTATTTTAAAGATAAAAGGATTAATACGATTTAGAAATCCATAGATAGGAGAGACACATGCACAAACTTCGAAAGATTCCTTGGCAACAGCTGTTAAAAATTATTGGTGTGATAGGATTAATTGTTAGTTCAAATCTTTTTTTTCAACTAACACAAAATGAGTTTTCCTTTGAATTAATGTTCAAATTTGCTTTTTCTTGGCACACTGAAAAATTCCTTTTAGGGTGCTTTGTACTGCTTATTTTTTATGGGTGGGTCAGCAGTCTTTTAGGCTCACTGAAATCGGGTAGTGTATTTTATCTTTTAACGGTGATTGGTGTAGGAATTGCGAATTATTTGAAGATGAACTATCGGATGGAGCCGATCTATCCAAATGATTTGAAAATGATTACTGAATTCGGAATGATCTACGACATGATTGGTCTTCCATTATTTCTTCTGTTTTTACTGATGTTGGCATTAGGAATTGTTTTAGTTCTCTTTAGTTTGAAGAAAAGCTGGAAGTTGGAGAAAAAACAACAACGGATGCGTTTTGTATTTTTCATTTTAACTAGCAGTTTGTTGCTGTATATCGGTGGATTCAACCAGCAAGGGAATCTATTGCGCAAGGCTTATAATAAAACGGCTTTATGGATTCCCTACAGTCAAAAAATGAATTATTACAACACTGGGTTTATAGGTGGCTTTTTGTATAATTTACCGGTGGAGGCGATGGAAAAGCCAGCGGATTATTCTCAAGTGAATGTAGAAAGAATTACTAAGAAATATCAAAAAAAAGCAAAAACAACTTCAGAGGAAAAACCGAATATTATTTATGTTATGAGTGAAAGTTTTTCTGATCCAAGTCGTTTGAATGGCTTAGAAATTTTAGGTGGAGATCCACTGCAAGATTATCGTACAATCGCCGATCAAACCTATAGTGGTCAGATGCTATCGCAAAATTATGGCGGTGGGACGGCGAATATCGAATTTGAAGCCTTGACGGGTTTTTCCATGGAGCTATTCAATGCACAGATGACTACGCCTTATACAATGCTGATGTCGGATTTTGATTCATTTCCTTCGTTGGTCGGAACATTGAAGGAACGCGGGTACGAAACGACGGCAATCCATCCTTACAATACTTCAATGTACAAGAGAAAAGATGTCTATGAAACATTTGGGTTTGATCAATTCTTGGACGAAAAAACAATGAAGCATACGGATAAACTTGAAAATAATCCGTATATTTCAGATGCAGCAGCCTATCAAGAAATCTTTGATCAATTAGATAAAAATAAAAAGTCGCAATTTTTGCATTTAGTGACAATGCAAACGCATATGCCGTACGAAAATAAATACTCGAACATTCCTTACTTAGTCAAAGGGGATGATAGCTTATCTGTTCGGGCATATTTGCAGGATATTGCATACAGTAGTCAAGCGTTGAAGGATTTTCTGAAAAAATTAGACGATCTACCGGAACGAACCTTGGTTGTTTTTTGGGGGGATCATTTGCCAGGAATTTATTCAGACGATATTCAAAAGAAAAACCAAGGGCACTTACTACATGAAACAGAATTTCTGATGTATGACAATCGCCATAAACTCAATAGACAGCAAGTTACAACAAGTCCCTTTTATTTTGCAGCAGATCTTTTCCAACAGGGCAGACTTCAAATGACTGGATTTCAAAATTTATTAGTGGCTTTGCAAAAAGAGTTTCCTGCCTTTGAAAAAGGAATGTACTACCAAAGTGGACAATGGTTTAAAGAAGCTCGTTTCAATCAAAAGCAAGAGAAAATTTATCAGGAATACCAAATGATTCAATACGACATTACAGCTGGTCATCAGTATAGCTTGAAAGAAAATTTTTTTGAATAAACACGAGATTAAAGGAGTAAATATGGGGTTTAAAAAGAAAGACAATCAGAATTATTACAATCCACTGCGTCGGGCAATTTTAACTCATCAAATGATTGAGCCTGGTGATAAAGTGGCGATTGGAATGAGTGGCGGAAAGGACAGCACGACATTGCTCTATTTATTAGATCGGATTCGACGTCAACGGCGTTTAGGTTTTGACTTTGAAATTGTACCGATTACTCTTGATATGGGATTTGAAGGCTGTGACATTACTCCGATGAAAAAATTTGTTGAAAACTTAGGCTATCAATTAGAGGTAGTTCCGACAAATATCGCGAAAGTCGTTTTTGATGTACGTGAAGAAAAGTCGCCCTGTTCTTTATGCGCAAAGCTTCGCCGTGGAATCTTATATAATCGCGCAAGTGAGTTGGGGTGCCAAAAAGTCGCTCTAGGTCACCACGTAGATGATGCGATTGAAACCTACTTTATGAATTTTTTGTTTCACGGACGTTTAAACAGTTTTGAACCAAAAAGCTATTTATCAAAAACGAAGGTGACATTAGTACGCCCAATGATCTATTTAGAGGAGAAACAAATTATCCGACTTGTGAAACGTGAAGAACTCCCTGTAATTTTTAATCCTTGCCCTGTGGATAAAAAAACAAAAAGGGAAGAAATCAAGAACTTGGTGACGCAGCTTGCTAAAAACTATCCAGATATCCGAGAAAAGTTTATAATGGGCATGGAACAAGGAACAGCTGAAGATTTTTGGACAGAAGTCTCTGCTGGAAACTCTTACAATTCATTAATTGAAAAGTAGTAATTGTATTCCAGCCTTTTCTCATGCTATAATTCATTTTGTATTCATGAGGGAGTAACTAGCAGCGCAAGCTGTGGCAACGCCACCAGCAAGAAAAGCAATTTTCTGGTGTTGTCTTAAATAGTGAGACTTATGTATGTGTCTTTCGCATACACAAGTCTATTTTTTTATTCCTAAAAGGAACATCATTTTAAGGATGTCAGTTCAACTTTGCCAGTTTTTCTATACGCTTTGTCAGTTCAACTTCCTGTTTTAGCAGAATAGTAGAATGATATGTCTTCGAAGGTCCAGATAAGTTCTTTTAAGAATTTATCACCATAATTTAAGAGCAGACTAGCGTAATTGGAAGAATGGTATACGACATTCGAAACGAATAAGGAGGATAATAATGTCAGAGGAGAAAAAACAACAACTGCTAAAGCCTTTTTATACTGAGGAAACAGAACAGGTCTTAGCAGAAGTTCAAACGACGGAAGAAGGATTAACAACCGCTGAAGCAGAAAAACGCTTAAGTGAGTTCGGTTTGAACGAATTAGAAGAGGGCGAAAAGAAAAGTATGTTCGCTCGTTTTATCGAACAATTCAAAGATTTAATGATCATTGTCTTATTGTTCGCGGCAATTATATCTGCGGTCGTCTCTCATGAAGTAGTGGATTCGATCATTATCTTAGCTGTTGTTATCATTAATGCTGTGATGGGTGTGGTACAAGAATCAAAGGCCGAAGAAGCAATCGAAGCTTTGCGGGAAATGTCTACACCAAATGCGAATGTTTTACGTGATGGTCATATCAGTTCAGTAAAATCAACGGATCTTGTGCCTGGTGATATCGTGATGCTGGAAGCCGGAGATGTCGTTCCTGCAGACTTGCGTTTGATTGAAGTTGCTTCATTGAAAATTGAAGAAGCAGCACTGACGGGTGAATCCGTACCGGTAGAAAAAGAACTGATTGTGATTGAAGACGGAGAAGTTGGTATTGGCGATCGTGTCAATATGGCCTATTCAAATAGTAATGTGACTTATGGTCGAGGTAAAGGTGTCGTTGTTAACACAGGAATGAATACCGAAGTTGGTAAAATTGCTGGTATGTTAGCACAAGCAGATGAGACAGAAACGCCACTTAAAACGAATTTGAACCAATTGAGTAAATTCTTGACCTTTGCAATTATTATTATCGCTATCGTGATGTTCTTTGTTGGGATTTTCTTCAACGATACATCTTGGGTTGATATGCTGTTGACTTCGATCTCGTTGGCGGTTGCAGCAATTCCAGAAGGGCTACCAGCGATTGTAACGATTATCTTGGCTCTTGGAACGCAAGTAATGGCAAAACGAAATTCTGTAATTCGTAAACTGCCAGCCGTTGAAACATTGGGTTCAACTGATATTATTGCTTCAGATAAAACTGGGACATTAACCTTGAATCAGATGACGGTTGAAAAATTATACGTAGACAATCAACAATATGATGCAAATGGTGAAGTACCAGTAGATAGTATGGCGATGAAAGTCATGAACTATGCGAATGACACGAAGTTTACCCAAGAAGGTGGCTTAATTGGAGATCCAACCGAGACAGCTTTGGTACAATTTGGGCTAAATAATGCTTTTGATGTTCGTGAAAAAGTAGCTGAAGAACCACGTGTCGGCGAATTGCCTTTCGATTCTGATCGTAAATTAATGAGTACGTTACACGAAGAAGGAACCGGTAAAATTCTGGTTGCTGTCAAAGGTGCTCCCGATGTGCTACTTGGTCGTACGTCGCAAATCCTATTGAATGGTCAAGTTGTACCAATGACTGACAAAGAGAAACAAGATATTTTAGCTAATAATAAAGACATGGCACAACAAGCGTTACGTGTTCTAGGCATGGCTTATAAATATGTCGATGTTGTTCCGGTTGAATTAGAATCTGAAGTAGTGGAAAATGATTTAATTTTTGCTGGTTTAGTCGGTATGATTGACCCAGAACGTGCTGAAGCAGCTGAAGCTGTACGAGTTGCTAAAGAAGCTGGCGTTCGTCCAATCATGATTACGGGCGACCACAAAGATACCGCCGAAGCAATCGCTGCTCGTTTAGGAATCATCGAAAAAGGTGATGATGCATCTGTTCTAACTGGTGCGCAATTAAACGAAATGTCTGATGAAGAATTCGCTCAGAAAGTTGAACATTATTCTGTCTATGCTCGAGTTTCTCCAGAACATAAAGTTCGGATCGTGAAGGCTTGGCAAAAAGAAGGCAAAGTAGTGGCTATGACTGGGGATGGTGTAAATGATGCGCCAGCCTTGAAGCAAGCGGATATTGGTATTGGTATGGGAATCACGGGTACAGAGGTTTCTAAAGGCGCTTCTGATATGGTTCTTGCTGATGATAACTTCGCGACGATCGTTGTTGCAGTTGAAGAAGGTCGTAAAGTCTTCTCAAACATTCAAAAAGCAGTTCAATATTTGTTAGCAGCCAACTTGGGTGAAGTATTGACCTTATTTATTGCAACTTTACTTGGTTGGGATACCTTATTACCTATTCATTTATTGTGGATTAACTTAGTTACGGATACCTTCCCAGCGATTGCATTAGGGATGGAACCTGCTGAAAAAGATTTGATGAAGCATAATCCTCGTGGGCGTAGTTCAAACCTGTTTTCTGGGGGCGTTTTATCAAGTATTATCTATCAAGGGATATTAGAAGCAGGTACGGTACTATTTGTTTACTGGTCCGCAATTCAGTGGCCAGTTCATACAACGTATGCAGAAATCCATTCTGATGCTTTGACAATGGCATTTGCAACATTAGGCTTGATGCAGCTATTCCATGCCTTCAACGTAAAATCTGTTCATCAGTCATTGTTCCAGGTCGGACCATTCCGCAACAAGAGCTTTAACTGGGCAATCTTGTTATCCTTTGTTTTAATGATGATCATTATTGTTGTACCAGGTTTGAATGATATTTTCCGGGTAGCACATCTTGATCTTTATCAATGGGGGATTGTAATTGGGGCATCCTTTGCGATTATTCCAATTGTTGAGATTGTTAAAGCCTTCCAACGAAGTGCACAAAAAAAATAGTTTAAATAAAAACTCGCCTGAAGCCATTAATGTTGCTTCAGGCGAGTTTTCTATTTGATCAAAGAATACATTTGCATATCTAGTAGTACACCATTTTTTATCGCATTTTTCCTCAATGTACCTTCCAATTGAAACCCATTTTTCTCCAACAAATGACAAGATGCATGATTAGTTGAAAAAGGTTCCGCAAAAATTCGAATGATGTCAGTATCGCTAAAAAGGTGGTCTGTGAGTTGTTTGATTGCTTTTGTACCGATTCCTTGGCCCCAATACTCCTCAGCAATGTAATAGCCCATCTCAGCAGTTAAGTGATGGATGTTCTCACAACGAAAAGCACCGATGCTTCCAATTGCTTCATCTTTTTCATTCACGATTGCAAAGGCAAAGGTTTTGTTCGGATCAGCTTCCAGCATGCTTTGAATAAAATCTGCGGCGTCTTGCTCAGTATAAGGATAAGACAGCCCGTCTCGCAGATTTGCTTGAATTTTTTTATTGTTTAGCGCATTCGCTAAATTTTTAGCATCCTGATTGCGCCATTTCCTTATGATCCTGTGCATAGTTGTTCTCCCCCTTATAAAATGTATTTCTTTTAAGGTATCATCAAATAAATAATAAATGAAGCAATTTTTAATATTTTCTGGGCTGCTTTGCATATTGTGCGAAAATCGGTAAAATGAAAGTATTAAAAAAAGAAAGTAGGAATAAATGAATGCGACCTAATACAGGGTTTTATGCTAGAGAAATCAACGAAATCGTTCAAAATACGGAAAAAATGGGTGAACGCTTGCACCCAAGCTATGAAGAGATTCGTACTGCTTTAGATGAAAAGAAAATGGCTGATTTTGACCAAGAACGTTTATCAGAAATCCATGAACTTTTTAAAGAGGGAACACAGTTTTATCAATTGAATTTAGAAAAAATCGGTATGTTAAAGGCACCAGCAAAAGTAATGGGAAACCATAAAAGCTTTGAAAAGGCGTATATTCAATATGTAGCTGGCTGTCAAGAAATGACGGATAGTTTGTTACCGGAAGTAAATGAGGAAGCCTTCAATGCAGCTGAAAAAAAACAGGACGCTGCAACGGATACAATCTACAAAACGATTCAAAAAATAACTAATCTGTTATTGAAATAGTAAACAAGTGAAATATCAAAAAGAACAAAGGTTTTCTAATTTTTTTATAACGTTATTTTAAATACAGATGAAGAAGGATCGAGTATTATTAGTTCATAACCAATAACAACCTTTTCTTTTTCATTGCATTTAGGTAATACTCCTTTAGCACCGATTTGCCGATCGGTGCTTCTTTTTTTGAATTTTTACTTTAGTAGCGTAGCAAAATAAAATGAATACGAAACTATTTTAAAATTTTATGCTAGAAGAAATCTTTCTATAATTATGAATTACGTTTCTATCGCTGATTAGTAAAATATCAAAAGAGCTGGCTATTGTCTGAAATACTCAGTAGTCAGCTCTCATTTTGTTTAATTTTCGATATTTCGTACGTAATTTTCGAAATAATCATTCAAATCATTTTTAATTTTTTGATATTCTTCTTCGCTATATTCTTTTTCTTCTAAACGTCCTTTAAAATTTGGTAAATCCAAATCTTTTTTCAATCGTTCAATAACTTCCTCTTTATTCATAAGTACTACCTCCATAGTAGAGTCTTGCTGTCGACTAATCAAAGTAGACACAAACAGCTTCCGGTGCAAAGACATCCTTTTGAATCATACTTAGAAGACCAGTCTCGCTATCACGGCGATAAAGGGTTAAGTTGTCACTGTTTTGGTTTGCTGCGACTACATATGAATTATCAGGACTCAATGCAAAGTCTCTTGGGAAATCTCCCTCGGTTGAAATGGTTTGGATCGAATCAATGCTTAAGCCATCTTCAGCGATTGCGAAAACAGCAATTGAATTGTGTCCGCGATTTGACGCATACAGATAACGCCCATCATTTGATACGCGAATCGCTGCACCGCCATTTTCACCATCAAAATCCTTTGGTAAAGTAGAGACTTTCTGTGTTTGAGTGAAGCTGCCATCTGCTTCATCATAAGTTAGAACGGTAACGCTGCTGTCCAGCTCACCAAATAGATACGCAATCATTTTATTAGGATGAAAAACCAAATGACGAGGACCGGTCCCCGGTTCTGCTACATAGACTGCTACTTCTTCGACCTCACCAGCTTCTGAAACATCATAGGTGTAGACGCGATCGGTGCCAAGATCACATACAACGAGGCGTTGATCAGGTGCAAGATCAGTATAGTGAGTATGAGCGTGATCCTGATTTTTATGTGGACCTGTTGGTTCTTTATGAAAAAGGGCAGCTGCGGCTTCAAGAGAACCATCCGGCAGAATTTTATAGGTATTCAGCTCCCCTTTATGGTAGTTGGCGCCGTAAACAAGTTGACGTGCTTCATCGACAGCTACGTAACATGGTGAAGCGCCTTCTTCTGTCACCGCATTCAAAAATTTGTTTTGTGGATCGTAACTGGACATCCCGCCGTGACCATCTCTACTTGTGACTGAGTAAAGAAAGCCCTCTTTGCTTTTTGCGAAGTAGGTAGGGCTGGTTTCTTCTGTTACTAATTGTAAATTGTTTAATGTGTCAGTCGCTGTATCTAATTCGATCTGATAAATACCTTGACTGATGCGTCGTGTGTACGTACCTAAAATTATTTTGTGGATCATTAAAAAACCTCCTTCAATGTATCTACATTTTAACAAGTTTATTCTCACTTGGATAGCGCTAACTTTGTGATATAATTGAAAAATAAATGTGAAAAGAGCGTGACCTATGACTGAAACAGAAATTACTCAAATTGGAAAAAATGCGATTAACGATGAAAATATCTTGGTACTTTTTGGTGAAAGTGTTACACCAGACTTATTAGATGTTTCGATTGTTCAAAAACCTATTAACGATGAACCAATTATATTAGAAAAAGGTGGACAATTGATCTTTGGGGATCAGGCTTATCAGGTAATTGGGGTAGGACCTTTAGCCAATCAAAATTTAAATGAAATTGGACATGCGACAGTTTTCTTTCAGAAAGAAGCTGGAGTGATTCCAAATGCGATCTATGTTGTTCCAGAAAAGCTTCCAGACTTGGAAGTAGGGATGAAAATTACCTTTCAGTAGGGGTGTGAGTGAGTGGATAAAAAGAAATTAACGCAAAAAACCTCTTGGTTTTGGAAATGGTTTTTAAACAGCCAGGTAGTTGTAGCATTGATCATTGTATTGCTGCTGCTGTTGATCGCGTTAGTCTTTACAAAAGTATCCTATTTGTTTGAGCCGGTGGGACAATTCTTTGCGATCGTCGGCCTTCCAATGGTAATCGCAGGTATTCTCTATTATTTGATGAATCCTGTGGTCAATTTTCTGGAACGTAAAGGACTGAAGCGGACTTTTGCGATTGTACTGCTTTTCATCGCGGTAGTTGCCTTACTTATTTGGGGAATTGTAGTGATTATTCCGCAGATTAGAGAGCAGATCGGTTCAATGATGAAAAGTCTGCCTAGCTACTTTGACACAATAAGTGATAAATTAAATGATATTTTTAAGGACCCTGCCTTCAAGCCGTTTCAACAACACATTGATAATAGTCTGCAGAAAATCTTAGAGTCATTAACGGATACTGCGCAAAAGATTTCACGAGTTACACTGCAAGGATTAGGAAGTGTTGTTTCTACGCTAGCTACAGTGTTGATCGCGTTGATTACAGCGCCGATCATTTTATTCTTTTTGTTAAAGGATGGCGATCAATTAGCGCCTTACATTCTTAAGCTTTTGCCGACAAAAGCACGAAAGCCGACACTTAAGGTCATGACTGAAATGAACTCGCAGTTAGCTTCATATATTCGTGGGCAGTTAACGGTAGCTTTTGCGGTAGCCGTCATGTTTATTATTGGCTTTTCTTTAGTAGGAATGAATTATGCGATTACTTTAGGTATTTTAGCTGGATTTTTAAATTTGATTCCTTATTTAGGCTCCTTCTTAGCAATGGTGCCAGTGGTCTTCATTGCCATTGTCACTGGGCCAATCATGCTCGTAAAAGTCATTATCGTTTTTGCGATCGAACAAACAATTGAAGGGCGTATTGTCTCACCTTTAGTATTGGGGAATCAATTGGAAATCCATCCTGTCACAATCATGTTTGTATTGTTGACGGCTGGGAAAATCTTTGGAATCGTTGGAGTTATATTAGGAATTCCATTTTATGCGGTGGCGAAAGTTATCGCAATCCATGTATTTGAGTGGTACAAAGGGGTATCGAACTTGTACGAAGACGAAACAAAAGAAAAAATGCCTGTCGACGAATAATCGACAGGCATTTTTTTAAAATTGTGCAGCCAATGATTTGGCTTTTTCTTTTGCCGCAGCCATAATCTCAGGTGCTCTTGCTGGATCATAATCCGCACCTTCAATGTAAATAGAATCAAAATCAGTGATACCAATAAAATTCAAAATTCCCTTAACATATTGTGCTGAGAAATCTTGACCGTTATATGTACCGCCACTTGATTGGATGTGAAGAGCTTTTTTATCTGTAATCAATCCAGTTGGACCTTCTGCTGTATATCTGAAGGTTTTACCTGCGACGTTGATTGTGTCGAACCAAGCTTTTAACTTCGTTGGAATATTCAAATTCCATAAAGCATTGGCGATGACGATTTTTTCACTAGCTAAAAATTGATCAGTAAATTCATTGAAAACGCGCACCTTTTCTTGCTGAACACTACTCAATTCTGTAAAATCAGTTCCCTTTTGTAACGATTTCCAAGCTAATAGTAAGTCGCCATCAATCTCAGGGAGATCTGTATAATACAAATCTAACATGGTGAATACATCTTCTGGATGACTGGCTTGATGTGCTTCAATAAAAGTATCCAGAATAGTGACAGTTTGTGAGTCTTCTGCGGACAACGGGTGAGCATTCACTACTAGAACATTTGCCAAAACTAACACTCCTTAAATTTAATTACAAACGAATCGTACACAAAATATCCAAAGCAGACAATTTATCTGCTTGGAAGCTTTAGTTAAAATTAGATTTTGTTAACTCGCAAGATATTGTTTATATGCAGTGGTACCGCCAATCACATTTGCGACTTGGAAGCCTTCGTTTCTTAAAAATTGCGCCATCGTTTTTGAACGACCGCCGAATTGAGTAAATAGGTAATACGTTTTACTTCTGTCAAGTTGGTCCAAACGATTTGGCAATTGTGTCAACGGGATATGAGTTACGTTTGATCCTTCGGGTAAATCAAAGGAGTCAATAAAGTCAGGGTCTCTCAAATCTAAAACTTCCACGGGTTCTTTAGCAGCAAGCAGCATAAATTCTTTTGTTGTTACCGAATAATTCATTTTTTCAACAGCCTTTTCTTTCTTAATAGTGATTACAACGTTAATGTATTTATCGTCTAATTACAAGTGTTATCATAGACATTTTACTTGAAATTGACAAAAAGTAAAGCTAACATTCAAAAAAATTTCAAAACTAGAAAAAGTTGACAAGTTTTTTTCATGGATTTAGTGAAAATATCATTTTTTTGTTATTGGATAAGTTTTTTTTGAGTTGGAAAATAATTGCAGAATTTTTTAGGGAAGATATTACTTGCGTGAATCAGAAGGCATCGTTAGAATAGTAGTGACGGAGGGAAGAGAATAATGGAAAATTTTCATTTAGGGAAACTTAGTTTGAAAACAATTGCTATTCGTGCACGTGATCGTGATGGCATGATTCATTTTTATCGCGATATCATCGGACTGCACTTGCTGCGTGAAGAAAACGAATTGGCGATTCTTGGATACAAAGATCCGGCTAGCGAATTACTTTGGCTGGAGGAAAGTCCGCGAGCAGATGAGCATCGCGGAGAGATCAAAAAAATGCAACGGGTCTCATTAGTAGTACCCAATTTAGAGGAGTTAGCAAACGTTTATTACCGTGCCAAAGAAGAAAATTATCCTGTTAAATCTGCTTTACAAGCTGATGATGAAAAAGGGTTGCTTTTTGAAGACCCTGAAGGAAATGAAATCGAAATTTTCTTTGCTCCTAGTAAAGAACGTTCCACCTCAGAACCAGTTGAATTAGATTTTAATGAATTAGCAAAAAAAGCAACTAAGCGTGAAAAGATCCACGGAGCTTATTTTGATAAGCTTCATCTAAATGTCAGCGATCTGAATAAACAGCAAAGCTTTTTAGCAGATATTCTAGGGTTGCAAGTTCACGATGAAAGTGAAGAAGAATTGTTGTTGAATCGTGGAGATTTTAACGTAGGGTTAACGACTGCAAATGGTGGTACAATTGATTTACCTACCGATAAAGTACTCGGCTTGGACTTTTTGCAATTTAAAGTTTCGAAAACGAAACTGTTGGAGTTGTCTCAACATCTCAGCAATAATCAGTTCAATTACTTCATTGATAAAAAGAAATCCTTGATTACGATTTATGATGCGGCCGGAATTGAATGGTGGTTCGTATTGAAGTAAAGATAATGAAGTCGCGAGAAATCGCGGCTTTTTTGATTTTACCTCTAAATTCCCCCTTTAAGCAAATCGTATTTTAAAAAATGTTCAGAAGTCTTGATTAATCATTTTGTGCTATACTCTTTTAGAATTACTACTTACGGAGGTTGTTATGTACCCTGAAACGTTTCAATTAATTGAAGAAAAAATGCAAAAAGCTGTTTTTCCAGGAGCAGTTCTTAGCTTTGTTGAAAATGAGGAAACTGAAGTTCAAGTTATGGGAAATGCACAAGTGGAACCAACAATTATTTCTATGCAGGAAGATTACCTTTTTGATGTGGCGTCCTTAACAAAAGTGGTCTGCACGACAACTGTTATGTTGAAATTAAAGGAAGCAGGCAAGGTTACGTGGGAACAATCTCTTCACAGCTTATTGCCGGAATTTCAAAATGAAACGATTACGTTGCGTCATTTATTGACTCATACATCAGATATTCAAACCTATATTCCAAATCGAGATCAGTTAAATGCTGAAGAATTACGGACTGCGTATTTAAGCCTACAACCGGGAGAAGATCTGGGGAAAGTCGTTAAATATACTGATGCGGGAACAATTTTGTTGGGATTTCTGCTTGAAAAACTATATCAAAAAGATGTAATTGATGTCTTTAGGCAGGAAGTCCTACAGCCTCTTAGTATGTCCAATAGTCATTTTTTACTGCAGCCGCCATATGATAAGGTTGTTCCCACTGAAAAATTGATAGATGGAACGATTTTAAAAGGCCTTACTCATGATCCAAAAGCCCGAGTATTAGCAGAGCATGCTGGCAATGCAGGTCTGTTTTCGAATATGAAAGATTTAAGTAAATTTGCAAAAATGTATTTGAATCTTGGGGTTGTTAGCGATATGATTTATTTGCAGGATAAGACAATTCAAGAAGTGCTTCATGATCAAACACCAACAGGAAAAGGAGAACGTTCGATTGGCTGGGATTTAAAATTCAGCCCGTTAGACCACACTCCATTGCTTTTCCATACTGGGTACACTGGAACATTCATGCTATTGGATGTCGTCAAAAAATCAGCATTCATCTTTTTGTCGAATCGCGTTCACACGGAAGATCATCGTGCTAGTTATGTGGTTCATCGTGATGAAATTTTGGCCTGCTATCTGAGCGAACGTATGGAACGATTAAAAAAATAGTACAGGCGATTGCTTTTATTAACTTGAAATGATTATCTTTTCGCAGCTTGCTTAGAGCGAAATAAAAAAATTGAAAAAGGAGCAAGAAGTATGGAACCATTATTTTTACAACCAGTCTTTCAAGAAAAAATTTGGGGCGGAGATCAGCTGCATACGGTTTTCGGATTTGATATCCCTAACGACAAAATTGGAGAAGATTGGGCAATCAGCGGACATCCACATGGCGTTAGCATCGTAGAAAATGGCCCTTACAAGGGTTGGAAGGTCAGCGATCTATGGAATGAGCATCGTGAATTATTTGGTAAAGCAGAAGGTGATGTATTTCCATTGTTAACTAAAATTTTAGATGCCGAAGACGATTTATCAGTTCAAGTTCATCCAGACGACAGCTATGGTTTGAAACATGAAGGAGAGTTAGGAAAAACAGAATGCTGGTACATCATTAATGCCAAACCCGGTTCAGAGATTGTTTATGGACATAATGCGAAATCTCGTGAAGAACTGGCAGAAATGATTGAAAACGAACGTTGGGATGATTTATTGCGTCGTGTACCTGTAAAAAAAGGCGATTTCTTCTATGTACCAAGTGGTACGATCCATGCCATCGGTAAAGGCATCATGATTTTAGAGACACAACAAAGTTCAGATACAACGTACCGCGTTTATGACTATGATCGTAAAGATGATCAAGGCAACACACGTGAACTGCACATCCAACAATCAATTGATGTAACCACTGTACCGGCGATCAGTCCCGAGTTAGAAGTTACTGAAAAGAAAAAGGGAACATCTTCTGTGATCACGTACTTGAAGACAGATTTTTTCAATGTTTACGAATGGGATGTTATTGGTGAGCTTTCACTTAAAAAAGAAGGCGATTATACGTTGGTGACAGTCGTAGAAGGATATGGTAATTTGATCGTTGATGGCCAAAGCTATGAAATGAAGCCTGGTACAAGTTGCATTTTACCAGCACAAATAACCGAGTGGAAAGTCGAAGGCGAAATGAAAATCATCGCTTCAACTCCAGGAACAAAATAGTAAATGTCTCATTTTTTCATATACAAAAAAATGCTCATCCGACTAACGCGGATGAGCATTTTTATTTTATGGTAATTCTGGCAGATCAACATCTTCCCCGTACTTATTTTTTAAAGCGGTGTGAAGCAAGCGCACAGCTAAAGATTTATTGCGGGCTAAGATCGGACCGTGGAAGTATGAGCCATAGACATTTTTGTAAATGACGCCTTCACCTTGGTCTTCGCCATTATTCCCATTACCCTTAACGATCGTACCAAGAGGTCGTTCACCTTCACCTAAGAAAGTACGGCCATTGTGATTTTCAAAGCCATAGTAGGTTTCACCAAATTCTTCGTTATGGATCTCGATATCCCCGATGAAACGATGGTTGTCTTGGCTTAGGGTATAATGATCCAATGCACCGATACCATCGATTTTTTCTCCATTTGCACCAATATAGTAGTGGCCCAGTAACTGATAGCCGCCACAGATTGAAAGAATGACCCCGTTGTTTTCGATGTACTTAATCAAGTCTTCTTTTTTATCTTGAATATCTTTTGATACGATTACTTGTTCATAATCTTGCCCGCCACCGATAAAGACAAAATCGTATTTATCTGGATCGAATTCTTGATAGATGCTGACGATCTCTGAATGAATCTCGATGCCCATTTGTTTGGCATAATAATTCAAGGTTAAAAGATTGCCGTTGTCACCGTAGGTATTTAATAAGTTACCGTATAAATGTGCTAAGTTCAATTCGTATTTAGCCACGATCCATACCTCCATCAATATAGCCTTTTTGGGCTAATTCTTTCCGTAATTGTAAAACGGCTGTGTAGGTCGCTAGGATATACACATGCTCCGTCGGCAATAGTTTGATCTTTTCAATCACGTCCGTCAAATCTGCCGTCTCAATCAGCTTGTCTTCAGGGATTCCTGCGACTTTCAGACGAAGGGCCATGTCTTCGTGGCGATCTCCACCTGCGATCACTGCCGGGATGTCCATCTCAGCAAAAGCTTCATGATTGCCATCCCAGATCCAGCTGATGTCGATACCATCTGCATAATTGGCATTTAATAAAGAGACCAATGAAAATGGATAGGGAGCTAAACCAATCATGTCGATGACTTGATTTAAGCCGACCGGATTTTTTACTAAAACCAGCGTGCATTTTTTGCCATCGATTACAAATTCTTCTTGGCGTCCAAAGACTTTTTCATCATAGCCAAGTCCGCGTTTGATCTTGTCTTTAGAAACGCCATAGTATTCTGCTACAGCAGTTGCGGCAAGGGCATTGTATACATTGTACATACCGCCGACTTCGATCTTATAATCTTGACCATCAATTACAAATTCTGAAGATTTATTATCCATTGCTTTCATCTCCGTTAATTTGTAATCTAATTCCGGACGATGGAAGCCACAGTTTGGACAATAGTATTTTCCCAGATTGGCATAGGTAATCATTTTGTACTTTAAGATATGCTGGCATTTCGGACAAAGCAAGCCGTCCGTATTGTAATGGGCATCTTGGTCTTTGTCAGGTAAATGATCGAAACCGTAGTATTTTCTTGGATTGACTGTTTCCAGTGAGTTGAAAATTGGTGAATCACCATTGCATAAGATTGGCGCATTTGGTGATTTTGCGGCACCGTCAACAATCAGCTTATATGTCGTATAAATTTCACCGTAACGATCCATTTGGTCGCGGAAAATATTTGTGAATAAGAACAGCTCAGGTTTGATATATTCTGTGACTTTGCTTAAGCTGGCCTCATCGATTTCAAGAACTGCAATTTTTTTGCCGCCTTTTTTTCCTTTGGCGTTTAAAAAAGTTGATACGATTCCCTGGACCATGTTGGCACCTGTTGGATTCGTTAATACGTAATCAAATTCTTGTTTCAAAATATTAACGGTCAAGGCGGTAGTCAAGGTTTTTCCGTTGGTACCCGTCACTACAACCACTTTATAATCTTTTACTAATGTATCTAAAATTTTCGGATCCATCTTTAATGCAAGCTGACCAGGATAACTGGATCCACCTTTAAAGAACGTTTTTAATACCCATTGGGCAGTCTTTCCGGCAGAAATAGCCACTTGACTTCGTAACCCCATTACACATCCTCCATGTCTGTAACAAATTTAATTCATCTTATCATATTTAAAAAAAAAGTTTAAATAGGTTTTCCTATTCTTAATTTTTCCATAGAAAAAGCTAGGGCAAAGTTTTGCTCCTAGCCAATAATAATCTTTTCTTCCGGAAATTCATAGCCTAAGTCCTGTGTTTCTTTTGGAACAAAGAGCATCAGGGTATACAGCATACCGACACGTCCGATAAACATCAAAACAGCGATCATGATTTTTCCGGTATTTGAAAGGTCATCAGTGATTCCTAAAGAAAGTCCAGTCGTTCCAAAAGCTGAGGTAACCTCGACAATAATGGAGATTAGCGAATGATCTTCAGTTGCAGTTAAAAAGAGAATACTAAACAAACACATTCCAGCAGAAAGCATGAAGACGACCACCGATTTTCGCACATCCTCTTGGGCGATTTTCCGACCAAAAATATTGATGTCATTTTCATTTTTCAAGAATGAGTACAAATATAGACCGATGATTGCGATCGTTGTTGTACGTATCCCGCCGCCGACAGAACTTGGAGAGCAACCAATGAACATCAATAATGAGAAAATAATCAAGGTTGTATTTTGAAATAGATTCAAATCATGAATTTGCAATCCGGCATTGCGAGTCGTCATAGAATAGAAGGAAGAATTTAACCACTGATCAAACAGATTCATGTGAGCGAAGTTGTGGTCTTTTTCTAAAAGCCAAATAGCTACTGTACCGCCAATAAAAAGTACGAAGAAAGCCAATAGGGCAATTTTCGAAAAGAGACTAAAGCGAAAGGGCAGCCGTGATTTAGATTTTTTATGGTAAATCCAGCCATGAAAATCCATTAAAACGGGGAATCCGATTCCACCAATAAAGATCAGGACCATGATTGTCACGATGAAGAAAACATCATGAGAAAAAGGGATGATTGATTCACCAGTTACGTCAAAACCAGAGTTCGTCACTGCAGAGATCGCTTGATAAAATCCGAAAAAAACGGCTTCAGAGATTTTATGGTAATAGCCTGCTAAATAGAAATAAATTGAAAAGATAGTTCCGAAAAGAACTTCGATCGCCAGTAGCATAGTGAAGGTAATTCGGATCAAATTAACGATTCCGCTAAGGCGCGGCTGATTCATATCGGTCATGATTAGTTGTCGCTGCTTTAACGTGATCCGACGTTTGGACACGATAAAAAAGAAGGTAGTAATCATCATGATTCCTAAACCACCAATATGGAATAACACCTCGAGCATCAAAACACCAGCATCATTAAAGACTGAATTGATATCAAAGGTGGTTAAACCAGTCACTGAAATGGTCGAAATGGCCATAAATACCATATCAAGAAAGGGTACGTGTGAACCTGGCTCACGAAAAATTGGTAAATGAAACAAGATCAAAGAAAGAATGGTCATCGCTAAATAGTAGAAGACGATGATTTGAATCGAAGAAAATCGATTATTAAGCTTTTGCCAGCTTTTTTTGAGAAAACTTACTCGGCGATCAAAATTCATAGAAGACTCCTTCAATCATCTGTGGGAATTTTTTTACAATAGAGATAGTATAGCATGCTTCCGTGAAAAAAACTTCCACCGTTTTGGTAGGAGTAGAGGAGATAAAGGTTGTGTTTGATTAGTTGTCTTGCGCAGTCGCTGCAATGTCGATTTCACGAATCGTAACTTCCTGTGGCATGTCATAGATAAATTTAACTGTCTCAGCAACATGAACGGGATCAAGTGTAATGCCTCCCATGCTTTCTTTCCATGCTTGATAATCTGTTAAGGCACCTTGATCAGTCACATGTGTAAGTAATTCTGTTTCAGCAGCGCCGGGTGCGACCAAAGAAACGCGGACATTTGAACCGGAAACTTCTTCACGAATTGTTTCGCTTAAACCATGGACGCCAAATTTTGATGCGACATAGGCAGCATGGTTGGTAAAGGTTTTCTTACCCGCAAGAGATGACATATTGATGATTGTTCCCTGCCTACGCTCGGTCATACTAGGTAATACGATTTGCATACCGTTTAGTACCCCCATTACATTCGTGTTCATCATTGTTTGCCATTCTGCTGGATTTTGGTTTAGGACATTACCAAGTAGCATTACACCAGCATTGTTGACTAATAGATCTACTGGGCCAAAGACAGCTTCTGCTTTTTTAATGCTGGAGTCAAAGGCTTGGTAATCTGTTACGTCAACCTTTTCAATCATGACATTTTCGAAATTCAATGGTAGTGCTTCGATTTTTTCTGCGCGACGTCCTAATAACAGTAACGGATTGCCAGCTTGATTAAAAAGTTTGGCGATCTCGGCACCAAACCCGGAACTCGCGCCTGTAATTACAACTAAAGATTTTTTCATATAAATTGCCTTCTTTCAAAACTATGATACACTGACTTTACTACTTGGAGTTAACTCCAGGTCAAGAAGGAAGTTGAAAAAAATGAAATCTTTTTTGATTGGTGATATTTCAAAGATGTATGGTATCTCCCAAGACACTCTGAGATATTATGACAAAGCGGGCCTATTACCATTTGTTAAAAAGAATCAAGCAGGTCGCAGGGTATTTACTGAGGATGATCTTGGTTATATCGAAGTAATTGATTGTTTGAAGCGCTCTGGAATTCCTGTTAAGGAAATTGCGAAATTTATGGATTGGTGTGTAGAAGGTGATAAAACCTTGCCGCAGCGCTACGCTTTTATGGTGGAGCAAGAGGCAGTCTTAGAGAAAAAAATCCATGAATTACAGGCTCAACTTGATTTTTTACGCTGGAAAAAATGGTATTATCAGACTGCGAATGAAGCAGCGACAGAGGAAATCTTTTTTAAACTAGGAACACGTCAAGTTGATAAGAAATGGCGTCAAAAGTATCTAGAGACAATAAAGCCCGAATCTTAAATTGATTCGGGCTTTTTATTATGAAATCAATACACCAATCGCTAAGAAAGCGAGAATTAAAACAATTATAGTGACCAATAACTTCGTGACAAATTTTATCCATTTATCAAAGCCGATATTCACCACAGATAAGGAAACTAAAATCAATCCAGTTGGGGCGATCAATCCGATCAAGCCTTGTCCCCAGTTATAGGCATCAATAATCAATGCACGGTCGATGCCGACAACATCGGCTAGAGGTGCCATGATAGGCATTGATAATACCGCCAGACCAGAGGAAGATTGAATGAAGAAACCTAAAATGACATAGACTAGGAACATAAACCAAATGAAGACGACATTGTTCATCCCGCTGATGGCATTGCTGAAGAAGTTCATGATTGTATCACTGATAAAGCTATTTTCCATCACGATACCGACAGAACGAGCTAACCCGACAATCAAGGCAACCCCTAATAGATCCGCAGCACCAGTAACGAAGCTGTCGATGAATTTCTTTTCTCCTAGCCCTGAGACGAAGGCTAGTATATAAGTAACTGCTAAGAAGACTACTGCGATCTCGGTAAAGTACCAGCCTAGTTGCTGCACGCCATAAATCATCACAACAAAGCCTAAAGCAAAAACAATCAGTGAAAATTTTTGGCGATTAGTAAAGTCTGTATTTTTCTCACGAGTTTGATCACCTAGAAAACGTTTAAGATCACTTTCTGCTTGATCAGCAACTAGTGATGCGGCTGGATTCAAACGCACCTTTTCCGCGTAACGAATCGTATAAAGGATCGAGATGCTAATTGCAGTCACCCACATCAAAATACGTAAAGGCATGCCATCAGTAAAACTGATTCCTGCCGCATTTGAGGCGATGACCGTAGAGAAAGGATTGATTGTAGAGCTCATGGTTCCTATCGCAGTTCCCAAATAAATCGTGGCGACTGCTGTTAATGTGTCGTAGCCAGCCAATAAGAAAATCGGGATTAGGATTGGGTAAAAGGCAATAGTTTCCTCAGCTAAACCAAAAGTAGTCCCACCAATGGCAATCAAGGTAGTCACAATGACGATCAGCCATTTTTGTTTTCCCTTTAATTTTTCGGAAAGACGCATCATGCCAGCATCCATCGCTCCGGTAGCATTAACAATTCCAATAACACCGCCTAAAATCAAAATGAAGATCATAATATCGACACTTTCAGTAATTCCTTGAACCTGAGATTTTAAAAATTGAGTGATAGTTCCAAGCACACCACGCTCAGGCTTTTTGATTCTTTCATAGGAATTAGGAATTGCGGCTGGACGATAAATTGTGCCATCTCGAAATTTGTCGACTTTAATGTGGATATCATATTTATCCAATGTTTTCTGTGTTGCCGGCTCCATGATCGTTTTATCCTGAGCATCTGTAATCGCGAATTGATCTTTCCCGCTGTCATAACTCAACGTACTGTACTTGCCTGAAGGAATAAAGAATGTTAGTGCTTGAACCAAAATCAGTACAATAATGATAACTGTGTACGCAGAAGGGAAACTCCGCTGCTTCTTTTTACCAGATTGTTGCATGAAAATGCCTCCTAGTTTTATATTAATAAAAATAATTACCAACGAAAAGTATAGCACTGGGCCCTTATATTCTTAAAAAGATAGCCTGTGAGTTTGTTGAAATTAATGATTGATTCTTCTAAGATGAGGTATTAATGAAAATTATTACTGTAAATAATCTGGCTTTTCCGCTATAATACGATAGGAACAAAAGGGAAAGGTGACAAGAAATGGCCCAGCTTTTTTTTAAATACGGTGCAATGAACAGCGGCAAAACAATCGAGATACTAAAAGTCGCTCATAATTATGAGGAACAAAATAAACCAGTAGTATTGATGACTAGCGGATTAGATACACGTGAAGGTGTGGGAAATATCTCTAGCCGAATCGGACTGAGCCGTCCTGCTGTACCGATTTTTTCTGAGACCAATATTTTTGAATTTATTAAAAGACTTGATTACAAGCCTTACTGTGTATTGATCGACGAGTCGCAGTTTTTAACAAAAGAACACGTGATTCAATTAGCGAAAGTCGTAGATGATTTAGACATTCCAGTTATGGCCTTTGGTTTAAAAAATGATTTCCGCAATGAAATGTTTGAGGGGTCAAAATACTTACTATTGTATGCAGACAAATTGGAAGAGCTAAAAACGATTTGCTGGTTTTGTCATAAAAAGGCAACGATGAATCTACATTACATTGATGGTCGTCCAGTTTATGAAGGCGATCAAGTCCAAATCGGCGGCAATGAGGCCTATTACCCCGTTTGCCGTAAGCATTATCTACATCCAGAGATTACCAATCCTGCTAAATAAAATAGTTAGTAGACATAGCCGACAAAAAATTACATTAATATGAATTAGGAGGAGTTTTATCCATGTACGATCAATTGCAAGCAATCGAAGATCGTTATGAAGAGCTTGGCGAATTACTGAGTGATCCAGAAGTCATCAGCGATACGCAGCGCTTCATGCAGCTGTCAAAAGAAGAAGCCAATACTCGTGACACAGTAGAAACCTATCGTCGTTATAAAAAAGTGGTCGAAGGCATCAGCGATGCTGAAGAATTATTAGGTGAAAACCTAGATGCTGAGATGGCTGAAATGGCAAAAGAAGAACTGTCAGATTTGAAGAAGGAAAAAGAAGTTTTAGAAGAAGAGATCAAGATTCTTCTGTTACCAAAAGACCCGAATGATGATAAAAACATTATCATGGAAATTCGCGGAGCTGCTGGTGGAGATGAAGCGGCATTATTTGCTGGAGATTTATTTAACATGTACCAAAAATACGCAGAAAATCAAGGCTGGAAGACGGAAGTCATGGAGGCCAATGTTACTGGTATCGGCGGATACAAAGAAGTAATCATGATGATTACAGGGGACAACGTCTATTCGAAGCTGAAATATGAAAGTGGCGCGCACCGTGTTCAACGTGTACCGTCAACGGAATCTCAAGGTCGTATTCATACATCGACTGCGACTGTCGTGGTTATGCCAGAGGCTGAAGAGGTTGAGATTGATATTGCAGACAAAGATATTCGGACAGATATTTATCATGCATCTGGTGCCGGTGGACAGCACGTCAACAAAACGGCATCTGCGGTTCGTTTGACGCATATCCCTACTGGTATCGTCGTTGCGATGCAAGACGAACGTTCTCAAATCAAAAACCGCGAAAAAGCAATGAAGATCTTGCGGGCACGTGTGTATGATAAAATTCAGCAAGAAGCGCAAAGTGAATATGACGCAAGCCGTAAATCGGCTGTTGGAACAGGCGATCGTTCAGAACGTATCCGTACGTACAACTTTCCACAAAATCGTGTAACGGATCATCGAATTGGGTTAACGATACAAAAATTAGATCAGATTCTAGCAGGCAAGCTTGATGAAATTATTGATGCTCTAATTATGTATGATCAAACGCAGAAGCTGGAAGAGATGCAAAATGGCTAAAACTTACGTAGAAGTCCTATCTGGGGCTTCTTCTTTTTTAGAAGCTAACGGAAAAGAAGGTTATGCAATCGAGTATCTTTTTCTGGCTCGCAAAAATTGGGATAAGACGCAATGGCTCATAAATATGAGAAACGATATTTTACCAGATGATGAAGCAATGATTGAGAAAGATATTGAGAGCTTAATGAAAAATATTCCTCCTCAATATTTATTAGGCTATGAATATTTTTTTGAACACCGTTTGAAGGTGACCGAAGATACCTTGATTCCGCGACCAGAAACAGAAGAATTAGTTGCTTTATGCTTATCTATGAATAAAAGCAAGGCGAAAAAAGTTGTAGATATTGGTACAGGAACGGGCGCTATTGCGATCAGTTTGAAACTAGCGCGACCAGATTGGCAGGTAACAGCTCTTGATATTTCACAAGAGGCGTTAAAAGTTGCAGAAGAAAACGCTGAGAACCTACATGCAAAAATTAATTTCAAACGAAGTGATGTACTATCTTCAATGAATGAAAAACAAGATATTATCATCAGTAATCCCCCTTATGTCAGCCAAAGTGAATGGGCTCTGATGGACGAGAGTGTTCGAACCTGTGAACCTAAGTTAGCACTTTTTGCGGAAAACGACGGGTTAGCTATCTACCAAAAAATTGCTGCAGAAAGCCGCGATCTTTTGCAGCCAGCTGGTATGATTTTCTTAGAGATTGGCTTCCAACAGGGGCGAGCGGTTCAAGAAATTTTTCAAAGAGCCTTTCCTGAAAAAAATGTACGGGTCCGTCAAGATTTATCAGGAAATGATCGGATGGTTGTCATTAGCTAAAAATTATTTTTAGTGTAGAAAATAATAAAAGAACATTGATGCGACAATGCTAAAAAAGAAAAAAAGTTATCAACATGGTTATACACACTTGACAACCGCGTTATCCACAATACGGGGATAAGTCAGAAAAGAAAGTTTATAAATGAGGAAAGTTAGAATAAAGGAGCTGTGGAGAAGCTGTGGAAACAAAAATTTATCGAACAGATCAAATAAATCAAGCGGCAGCACTATTGCGTCAAGGAGAGTTGGTGGCTTTTCCTACTGAAACAGTCTACGGACTAGGTGCTAATGCGCTTTTGCCGGAATCAGTGAAGCGAGTATTTACGGTCAAAGGACGTCCCAGCGACAACCCGTTGATCGTCCATGTTTCAGACTTTTCGATGACTAAAGAATTTGTGGAAAGTTATCATCCGTTGACTGAAAAAATCGTTAAAAATTTTTGGCCCGGTCCTCTAACATTGATTTTTTCGATTAAAGCTGGGAGTTTGAGTACGGTCGTGACCGGTGGTTTATCCACAGCGGCTTTTCGAATGCCTGATAATAAAAAAACATTATCTTTAATTGAAAAAACTGGTGCACCTTTAGTAGGTCCAAGTGCGAATACGTCAGGTAAGCCAAGTCCAACAACAGCAATGCATGTTTTTCATGATTTAAAAGGGAAAATTGCTGGGATTTTAGATGATGGGGCAACACAAATCGGGGTAGAATCGACGGTGTTGGATTTGAGTGGAGAAGTGCCGACAATTTTGCGTCCAGGTGCAGTGACAAAAGAAAAACTGGAAGAAGTTTTGGGTATTGAAGTTCCTTTAGATAAACATTTAGTCAAAGAGAGTGAGACGCCGAAAGCGCCTGGGATGAAATATAAGCATTACTCGCCTGATGTGTCGGTTTTAATGATTAAACCGGGCGATTGGGGAAAAGCCATCGCTTGGGCTGATACAAACGGGAAAAAAGTCGGTTTACTAGCGACGCCTAAAATTGCTGATAGCTATCCTTCAGCAGATCGCTTTGTTTTTGAAGACGACTCAATTGAGGCAGCAACTCGCGGATTATTCAGCGGATTGAGGGCATTGGATGAAGCCAATCAAGCGGATATAATCTTTGCCGAAGTCTTTCCAGAGGATCATTTAGGCTTAGCCTATATGAATCGGTTGAAGAAAGCAGCAGCACAAAAATATTTTGGAGAAAAGTAAACAAAAGATTCGATTATCTGCTGAATCTTTCGTATACTTAAATCAGAAAATTGAAAGGTGGCGTTGGGATGGATTATAAAACACTAGATCCCGAACTATGGGGAGCAATTGAAAATGAGGCGGAGCGTCAAGAGCAGAATATCGAACTGATCGCTTCAGAAAACATCGTTTCAGAAGCTGTAAGAATGGCACAAGGAAGCGTCTTGACAAACAAGTATGCAGAAGGGTATCCTGGCCGACGTTATTATGGCGGTTGTGAGTTTGTTGATGTCGTAGAAAATTTAGCAATTGAACGTGCGAAAGAATTATTTGATGCAAAATATGCGAATGTCCAAGCACATTCTGGTTCACAAGCCAATCAAGCGGCGTATTTTTCTTTGATCCAGCCTGGCGATACTGTTTTAGGAATGGATTTGTCAGCAGGAGGTCACTTAACTCATGGCTCACCGGTGAATGTCAGCGGAAAGCTGTATAACTTTGTTAGCTATGGCGTGGACCCTCATACAGAGACGATCGACTACGAAGTCGTTCGTATTTTGGCGCGGAAACATCAGCCTAAATTGATCGTCGCAGGAGCAAGCGCGTATAGTCGTACGATTGATTTTGCCCGCTTCCGTGAAATTGCTGATGAAGTTGATGCAAAATTAATGGTGGATATGGCTCATATCGCAGGATTAGTAGCAACTGGTTTACATCCTAACCCTGTTCCATATGCAGATGTTGTAACTTCAACAACACACAAAACCTTGCGTGGACCACGTGGCGGTTTAATTCTGACAAATGATGCGGATATAGCTAAGAAGATTAACAGTGCTGTTTTCCCTGGATTGCAGGGTGGGCCTTTAGAACACGTAATCGCAGCTAAGGCTGTGGCCTTTAAGGAAGCATTGGCTCCTGATTTTAAAGAGTATAGTGAACAAGTTCTAAAAAATGCACAGGCAATGGTTAAGGTATTTAATCAAGCACCTGAAACTCGTGTGGTATCTGGCGCTACGGATAATCATTTGCTTCTGATTGAAGTGACAGGTTTTGAGCTAACTGGACGTGAAGCAGAAGAATTGTTGGATAGTGTGCATATTACCGTTAATAAAAACTCCATTCCTTTTGAATCAAAAAGCTTTAAAGAGACTAGTGGTGTTCGAATCGGAACTCCAGCCATTACTAGCCGCGGTTTTCTAGAAGAGGACGCAAAACAAGTAGCAGAATTAATAATTGAAACCTTACGTTCTAATGGAGATGAAGAGAAATTATTAGAGATTCGCCAGGCAGTATTAGAATTAACAGAATCTCATCCAATTCAATCACATTAGACTAGTTTTCTGACACTAGTTGTCTTATAATTAGGAGAAATGCAGAATAAAGGATGTCTTTTTTCTATATTATCTTTAGAGAAGGGACTCCGATGAAAATTTCTCTCGTTTTTCTCTATGAAAAATGAACACTTCAAAATGAGTAAGGAGCAATTTATTATGGGTAAGTTTCAAGTAATTGATCATCCACTGATCCAACACAAATTAACGATTATTCGTGATAAAAACTGCGGAACGAAAGTTTTTCGTGAAGTAGTTAATGAAATCGCAATGTTGATGGCGTATGAAGTTTCACGAGATATGCCATTGGAAGATATCGAGATCGAAACACCGATCACATTATCAACACAAAAAACGTTATCAGGTAAGAAAGTTGCGATCGTACCAATCTTACGTGCGGGTATTGGTATGGTGGATGGTATTTTAGAATTGATTCCGGCAGCCAAAGTTGGACATATCGGTATGTTTCGTGATGAAGAAACATTGGAGCCGCATGAATATTTCTTCAAAATGCCTGAAGATATCGACAGCCGTCAATTGTTCATCGTTGATCCGATGTTAGCAACTGGTGGTTCAGCGATTATGGCCATTGATTCATTAAAAAAACGTGGCGCATCAAACATGAAATTTGTTTGTCTAGTTGCAGCGCCAGAAGGTGTAAAGGCATTACAAGATGCTCATCCAGACGTTGATATCTATACAGCTGCTTTAGATGACCAATTGAACGAACAAGGTTATATCGTTCCTGGTTTAGGAGATGCTGGCGACCGTTTATTCGGAACAAAATAAAAGAACAAACGTGGTCGATTTCATTTCGATCACGTTTTTTTGAAAAAAAGAAAGTACGCCACAATACTCGGCGTACCTTCATTGCTTTAGATGTGTAGCTTTATGAATCCTTTAAATCTTTTCCATTTGTTTATAATTGATAACGACAACGCCGTTGGAATGACTGATTAATTCTTCGTTGTCTTGCTTCTCATCGATTTCAACGACGGCTGCGTTTTTCAATTGTTTAGCGATGACCCCAGTTTGGGATTTGCCGCGAATGGTGAACATGACGTGTGTCTTGACGGGAAATTTTTTCCCGACTTCAGAAGGATCAACGTGCGTCTCTATTTTGCCAAATGTAGCCATATTTTTTGAACGCCCCCTTTTTTCACATACCTTATTTTAGCACATTTTCAAGTTTTTTTCATGTAATCGCTTTTTGAGAAGAATCTTACTTTACTTTTTCGCTGAAGTTTCTTATAATTTCTTTTGTACGAATCGCCAGCTTAGCTCAGTTGGTAGAGCAACGCACTCGTAACGCGTAGGTCACAGGTTCGAATCCTGCAGCTGGCATCATTAAAAAACACCATCGTCTCAAAGCTTCGGCTAAGAATTCGGTGGTGTTTTCTTTATCGACAGTTTTTATTGGTGATGGTCATAGCTGATTTTATGTACTAGCTATTTTGATGTGTTCAAAAAAATAATTGTTTTGGAGAAATCTTTTGAGGGAGAATTATGAAAAAAGTTTACGGATTCCATTTGAGTGTATGGGTGTATATTTTATTTATGTACTTTACGCAAGGAACCTTTTCCTTTATGGCTTTGAATGTCTTTCTGGCATGGTTGCCAATCGTTTTTGCGGAATTATTTTTGAAATTAAAAAGTAAATGGCGCTGGTTTTTCATTTCGTCATGGTTATTATTTTTTCCAAATATTCCGTATCTAATGACTGATTTGTTTCATTTGGCTAGTTTGAGGATTTATCAGCCTGGGGGACATTTTCTAGATGACAGCAATGCTTGGTGGTCCTATCTTTTATTATTGCTGCCAATTCTTTTGATGGTGTTTGTGGGTATGGTGCAAGTATTTAAAATAATCTCGGCTGTTAAATTACAGATGATACAGAAAATCAGTGGCATTGTATTATTGTCAGTTCTTTCTAGTATAGCGGTTTATATTGGTCGCTTTGACCGCGTTCATTCGGTCGAGCTGTTCATTCATCCTATGACTGTATTGAAATTACTTATTGGTAATTGGAGTGTTGGAAAATTTCAGTTTGTCCTGATGTTTAGTATTTTGCAATTAGGGATTTGGGGATTGATCTATTTTTTACCACATGTTTTTCAAGAAGAATAAAGATTTTGCAAAGTCAGCGATGCTGACTTTTCTTTAGACAAATAAGCGTCTATAATAAGGCAAGTATACTGTGGGAAAAGAGATGAACAATGGATAGATTAAGAAAGAATAATAATGACAGCCGAATTGATTATGGCGTTATTTTACCTGTTTTTATATTGTGTTTGATTGGGATGTTATCACTTTATGTGGCTTTAACTCATGATACTAATAGGGATACGAATATTTTTCGTGGCCTTGCAATGCAGGGGACTTGGTATGTAGTAGGAGCGTTAGCCGTTGTAATTATCATTCATTTTGATGCAAAACTTCTATGGCGTTTAACCCCGTTTTTGTATGTGATTGGTTTAGCGGTCATGTTGGCGTTGTTGAAATATTACGATACGGCTTTATTTGCTTCTACAGGTTCGAAAAACTGGTTCAAGTTTGGGACACTGACTTTTCAGCCTTCGGAACTAATGAAGATTGCTTATATTTTAATGATGGCGATGATTATTACCAAACATAACGTCGCAAACAAAATTCGATCTCTTAGGACGGACATACTTTTAATTTCTAAAATGTTGTTCGTGACGCTTCCAGTTCTAGCTCTAGTTTTAGCTCAAAAAGACTTTGGTACAATGCTTGTCTTTTTAGCCATATTTGCAGGAATGTTTTTGATGTCGGGGATATCATGGTTAATCCTAGTTCCCACAATTATCTTGGCAATTATTGTGGGTGGCACCTTGATATTTTTAGTAACGACAGATACGGGTCGAGAAATTTTGTCACACATCGGGTTCAAGAATTATCAGTTTGCTAGAATTGATTCGTGGCTTGAGCCATTTCATGATCCACAAGGGAAAAGTTATCAGTTAGCTCGCGCTTTAATGGCAATTGGTTCTGGTGGAGTTTTTGGGACTGGCTACAATGTCAGTAATGTCTACGTGCCAGTTCGGGAATCGGATATGATTTTTACAGTTATTGGTGAGAACTTTGGCTTCATCGGCGGTGCTTTTGTAATTTTGATTTATTTTATTTTGATTTATCGTATGATTCGGTTATGCTTTGACATGAATAATGAGTTCTATGCTTATATTGCATCAGGAATTGTTATGATGATGCTGTTCCATGTTTTTGAAAATATTGGCGCAAATATCGGTTTGTTACCATTAACGGGAATTCCGTTGCCGTTTATTAGTCAAGGTGGATCATCGATTCTGGGAAATATGATCGGAATCGGTTTGATTCTATCAATGCGTTATCAAAGCGCAGACAAACAACCTATTAGGAGGACACGCAGTGCTTAAATTTTATTGGTATCCCAAATGTTCAACTTGTCGTAAAGCCAAAGCATGGTTAGAACAGGCGGATGTACAGTTTGAAACAATCGATTTGGTTCAAGACACGCCTTCAGCTGATACTTTTGAAAAGTGGATAACAGCTAGTGGCTTGCCAGTTCGCAGATTTTTTAATACTAGCGGCATGAAATATCGTGAATTAGGTTTGAAGGACAAAATGGCAGATTTATCGGTAGAAGAAGCCAGCGAATTATTAGCAAGTGACGGGATGCTAGTGAAGCGCCCATTACTGATCAAAGATGATCAATTTTTAACGAATGGATTTAAGGAAACAACATACGAAAGGAAGTTCTAATTAAATGAGTTACTTGAAAAAAAATGAAGGTCTGTGGATCTTACACAATGATAAAGACTATTGCATGGGTTTAACTGCTGAAATGGCGGATACACTTGGTGAAGTGACCTTCATCTCATTGCCAAAAGTTGGTCAATCAGTTAAGGCTGGTGAACCATTACTGGAAATCGAAGCAGAAAAAGCGGTCCAAGAATTCAAAAGCCCGTTGACGGGTGTGGTTTCATCTGTTAGCGAAAAGGTGGTTGCTGATCCTGCTGCGTTGAATGTGAAAGAAGAATTGGATGCATGGATCTTGTCTTTACGGGAAGTCGATGTTGACGAGTTTGAAAACCTATAAAGAAATTTTCATTTGATGTTTGACAGGAGAAAATCAGCCTGATATAATCCTTTCATACACATGAGAAAGCGATGAAAAGAAAAGTACATCTGATTAAAGTACAAAGAGAGCTCCGGTATGCTGAAAAGGAGTTATGGCAATGAGATGGAAAATGGTCTTTGAGCAGGATGGACGAAGCGGGTGCTAAGTCTATCACGGGAGTGCCCGTTACAGCACCTCAGTATACGCGTGAAGCAAGTACTGGCAGAGGTTGTGATCGCAAGGTCAGAACGAATTTTAGGTGGTAACACGGAAGTCAAAGCTTTCGTCCTAAGTGTACATTCGTACATTTGAGGGCGGAAGCTTTTTTTGTCAGTCCAACTTCTCGCAGCAGCTCATAGTTGGACTGACAAAATGAAATTTTGAAGCTTTATAAGGATACTCGTACTTTAGTTGGATGATATGCGTAATGAGAATAGAGTTATTTTTCCCGTTTTTGGAAAAATAAATTCATTACAATGAGGTAGCTGTCAAACTGCTTCATCAAAATTTTCGCAGATTAGTGCAATGACAAGTGAAATGAAAAATAGTTATATATCTGAACTAGCTAAAAGCTAATCAGTTATTGGGAAAGGGTGTAAGAAACATGGCATTGATTGAGTTAAATCAAGTGGGGAAAAGTTTTGCCGGCAAGACTGGACCAATCCACGCAGTCAATGGAATTAATTTAGCAATTGAAGAAAAGGATGTTTATGGCATCGTTGGTTATTCAGGAGCTGGCAAGAGCACATTGGTTCGTTTATTAAATGGATTAGAAACACCTACTGATGGACAAGTATTAGTCAATGGTGAAGATGTTGCCAAGCTACAAGGAGCAGCATTAAGAACGTTTCGAAAAAAAGTTGGGATGATCTTCCAGCATTTCAATCTATTATGGTCACGAACAGTCATTGAGAACATTCAATTACCCTTAGAATTGGCAGGCGTGGCAAAAGACCAACGTCGCAAAAAAGCAGAAGAACTGCTAAGTCTAGTCGGACTTGATGGCAGAGGAGACGCTTATCCTTCTCAACTATCAGGCGGACAAAAACAACGGGTCGGGATCGCAAGAGCGTTAGCCAATGATCCAGATATCCTGCTTTGTGATGAAGCGACCAGTGCGCTAGATCCGCAGACAACGGAAGAAGTTTTAGAATTACTAGCCAATATTAATAAGAAATTAGGGTTGACGATTGTGTTGATCACTCATGAGATGAACGTAATTCGCAAAATTTGTAACAAGGTCGCTGTGATGGAGTTAGGAAAAATCGTAGAAGAAGGTTCTGTTCGTGAAGTCTTCCGCCATCCACAACAGGAAGTGACCAAGATTTTCGTTCAACAGGATCTTGAGCCGAAAGCCGATCCATCTGAATTATTGAAGGAATTTATTAAAGAAAATCCCAACGGAACATTAGCGACATTGCACTTTTTAGAGGACAATGCCAATGAACCAGTCGTATCACAAGTAATTCGTAATTTTCCAGTGAATATCAGCATCGTTTATGGCAATATCGAACGGGCAACTGGAAATTCCTTCGGCACATTGACGGTTCAATTGACTGGCGATGCGGATAAGGTTGAAGAAGCGATCGCCTTTATTAAAAATCAACAAGTGGAAGTGGAGGTGCTGCACCGTGGATAAGAGTTTTTCAGAGACGTATTTAAATTTTCAACAGGTATCATGGGATACGCTAAAGGAAGCCATCAATGATACCTTGTTTATGACGATCGTTTCTATGTTGATCGTGTTTGTCTTAGGGTTATTGCTGGGGCTGATGCTTTACTCATTAGGCCGGAAACGCTCCGCTGCTCGCAGTATCTTATATGGAGTAGTTTCAATTCTCAGTAACATTTTCCGATCAACGCCCTTTATGATTCTAATGGTTTTGATCATTCCATTTACCAAAGCATTGGTAGGAACAATGCTAGGCGCGAAAGCAGCGATTCCGGCATTGGTTTTATCAGCGGCCCCATTTTATGCACGACTGGTTGAAATTGCTTTTCGTGAAGTTGACTCCGGTGTGCTAGAGGCGGCAGATTCGATGGGGGCTAGTTACTTCCAAACAATCTATAAGGTTTTGATTCCAGAAAGCTTGCCAGCATTGATTTCAGGGTTAACAGTTACCTCGGTTTCAATGATCGGTTTCACAGCGATGGCGGGTGCAATTGGTGCAGGCGGACTTGGAGCATTGGCCTGGCAAGAAGGCTATCAACGTGGTAATTACACAGTCACACTGGTAGCGACAGTAATCATTTTGATTATCGTATTTATCGTTCAAGGACTTGGCGATTTCTTGACAAAACGAACAGACAAACGTTAACACAGAATAGCAATTATTCTTAAAAATAAATCCAAAAAAATAGGGGGAACCATCAATGAAAAAGAAAATTTTAGGTTTTGCAGCAGTAGCATTATTAACAGTTGGCTTGGCAGCATGCGGAAATAGCAGTTCAGGCTCATCAGACAGCAGCAGTAAAGAAAAGAGCGACACATTAGTCGTCGGTGCATCACCAACTCCGCATGCGGAAATCTTGGAGCACGTAAAGCCATTGCTTGAAGAAGAAGGCGTGACTTTGGAAATCAAAAAATTTGATGACTATGTGTTGCCAAACAAAGCGCTGGCAGACAAAGATATCGATGCAAACTATTTCCAGCACAAACCTTTCTTTGAAAAGGCAGTGAAAGAGAATGACTACAAATTCACGGATGCAGGTGCTGTTCATATCGAACCAATGGGCTTGTACTCTAAGAAAATCAAAGACATCAAAGATTTAAAAGACGGTGCGACAGTTATCACTTCAAGTTCTGAATCAGACTGGGGACGCATCATCACAATCTTGCAAGATGCGGATTTAGTCAAGGTTAAAGACGGTGTAGATTTAGAAACAGCAACATTTGATGATATTGCTGAAAATCCTAAGAATTTAAAATTCGATCACTCAATTGACCCTGCTTTGTTGGCTACAACTTACAGCAATGATGAAGGCGATCTAGTAGCGATCAATGCCAACTTCGCTTATGGTGCTGGTTTAAATCCAGTGAAAGATGCTGTCTTGCTTGAAAAAGATACTTCACCATATGCCAACATTTTAGCCGTTCGTACAGAAGATAAAGACGATCCTCGGATTGAAAAACTGAACAAAGTTCTACATGAAAAAGATGTTCAAGATTGGATCTTAGAAAAATGGGACGGGTCTGTAAAACCAGTTGATAAATAATTTAATTAAGCGCTGAAGGAGTAAAATCTTTCAGCGCTTTTTTTCAGCCTATTTTATACTGACAAAGGTAAAAAAAATCATACTTTACTTAACTACTAGCTGTTACACTGGAAATATAAATTTTAAATCAGCTCGAAAGGATGGACTATATGAAATTAAATGGAAGTTGTTTGTGCAACTCGGTGACGATTACTATAGAAGAAGTTGAACCAGCGATCACCGTCTGTCATTGTCATATGTGTCAAAAATTCTTCGGTGGACCATTTTTGTCATTATCGAGTGTGTTGCCAAAGGATGTTGAGATCAGTGGAGAAGAACAGATTCAGCGCTATCTGTCTTCGGAATGGGCAGAACGGGGATTTTGCAAGCAATGCGGCAGCGGTCTGTTCTATCACAGTTTAGCTGATGACGAGTACTATTTTCCAGTAGGCTTGTTTGCTGAAATCGATCAGGCGAAGCTGACGATGGAAATTTTTTATGATCAGAAGCCGGCGTTCTTTCATTTTAAGGAGCCGACAGAAAAATTAACCGAGGAAGCGTTCTTACAAAAACTCTTTACAGATTCTGATTAGTTCAGTCGAGAAAAAGCATTTTTATAATTATTCTAAATAAAGGATAGTTTTTTAGAAGAAAATTGGTGAATCAGTTTGTATTCCATTCTCATTTAGTCTAAAATATGTGAGAACGAGAAAAAAATTTTGGAGGTACTTTCATGTCAGTTTTAGAAATCAAAGACTTGCACGTTGCCATTGACGATAAAGAAATTTTAAAAGGTGTAAACCTTGAGATGAAGACAGGCGAAATCCACGCCATCATGGGACCAAATGGGACTGGTAAGTCAACTTTATCCGCAGCAATCATGGGCAACCCAAACTATGAAGTGACGAAAGGCGAAATCCTTTTCGATGGAAAAAATATCTTAGACTTGGAAGTCGACGAACGCGCACGTTTAGGATTATTCTTAGCGATGCAATATCCAAGCGAAATCCCGGGAATCAGTAATGCTGAATTCATGCGAGCAGCGATCAACGCTCGTCGTGGGGAAGACGAAAAAATCTCCGTGATGCAATTTTTGAAAAAATTAGATAAAAAAATGGAATTGTTGAATATGCCGGAAGAAATGGCGGAACGCTATTTGAACGAAGGCTTCTCCGGCGGGGAAAAGAAACGCAACGAGATTTTACAATTATTGATGATCGAACCTACATTTGCAATTTTAGATGAAATCGACTCAGGACTTGATATCGATGCCTTGAAGGTTGTAGCTAAAGGGATCAATGAAATGCGTGGCGAAGAGTTTGGCGCGTTGATCATTACCCACTACCAACGTCTATTGAACTACATCGTACCTGATGTGGTGCATATTATGATGGATGGCCGAGTAGTCTTGACTGGCGATGCAGAATTAGCGAAACGTTTAGAAGCTGAAGGCTACGCAGGTATCTCTGCTGAATTAGGTATCGATTACAAAGAAGAAGTTTAGGAGGGCAAGATAGATGAAAAAATGGACAGAATATCTTGAGGCCGTCAAAGCTTTCTCAGCCGAATGGGCCGAACCTCAATGGATGACCGATCTACGGGTCAATGCGTTAACAAAAATCGATGAGCTTCCTTTACCAGTGATTGAAAAGGTAAAATTCGCTCGTTGGAACCTTTATAATGTAAAACCTGAACATCAAGAAGCAGAAGGGACCATTCCAAGCTTTGATCAAATGAAGGACAATCCGATGATCGTACAAAGTGGGGAGACGACTGTTTTCGAACAAATCTCACCAAAGCTTGCAGATCAAGGCGTGATCTTCACTGACTTAGTGACAGCGATGCAAGAGCATCCTGAATTAGTCAAAGAATACTACATGCAAAAAGCAGTACCCGTTGAAGAAAATTCTTTGACGGCGTTACATGCCGCTTTCATGAACAATGGGATCTTCCTGTATGTACCGAAAAACGTGGTGATCGAAGAACCAATCGAAAGTCTCTTCTTGCATAACGGCGATGACGATGCGCATTTCTTCAAGCACGTCTTGATCGTGGCTGAAGATAATAGTGAATTCTCTTACTTAGAACGTTTTGAATCACAAGGCGACACAGCGAAGAAACTTTCTGGGAACGTAGTGGTCGAAGTGATCACGAAACCAGGTGCTCGTGTGAAATTCTCAGCGGTAGATTCAATGGGAGCAAACATCGCGACTTATATGAACCGACGCGGTTACCTAATGCGCGATTCCATGATCGATTGGGCAATCGGCATCATGAATGACGGCAATGTGATCGCAGACTTTGATTCTGATTTGGTGGGTGAAGGCTCACATTCAGAAGTCAAGATTGTAGCGATCAGCGATGGTAAACAAATTCAAGGGATCGATACTCGTGTAACCAATAAGGCCCCGCATACGATCGGGCATATTTTACAACACGGCGTTATTCTTGATAAATCCACCTTGACCTTCAACGGGATCGGGCATATCTTAAAGGGAGCGAAGGGCGCCGATGCACAACAAGAAAGTCGTGTATTGATGCTGTCTGAGAAATCTCGCGGCGATGCCAATCCGATTCTTCTGATCGATGAAAATGAAGTTACTGCCGGACACGCGGCCAGTGTTGGTCGCGTTGACCCAGATGAACTCTTCTATTTAATGAGTCGCGGACTAGAACGCGCGGCAGCGGAGCGTTTGGTTATTCGCGGATTCTTAGGACCTGTTATTACTGCTATTCCAGTCAAAGCCACTCAAGAGCAACTGATCGATACGATCGAAGGGAAGTTGAGTAAATAATGAGGGATTTTTCTACTATTAGAAAAGATTTTCCGATCCTTTTCCAAGAAGTAAATGACGAACCACTTGTTTATTTAGACAATGCAGCAACTACACAAAAGCCGACGCAAGTCTTGGATGTTTTGCGCCATTATTATGAACATGACAATGCCAATGTTCATCGTGGGGTGCATACGTTAGCTGAACGGGCGACAGCGGATTATGAAAATAGTCGCGAAAAAGTCCGGGCCTTTATCAATGCGAAGGAAACAGCAGAAGTCTTATTCACACGGGGAACGACCACCGGCTTGAACTGGTTGGCTCGCAGTTATGGTGATGCTTTCATTAAAGAAGGCGATGAGATTGTCATTTCTTACATGGAGCATCATTCCAATATTATTCCGTGGCAGCAATTAGTCGAACGCAAAGGTGCAGTTCTGCGTTATTTGCCATTAACGGATCAAGGCTTCATTGATATGACAGCCGCAAAAGACATCATCAACGAAAAAACAGCGATCGTTTCATTGGCCTACGTGTCAAACGTGCTGGGTGTGATTAATCCGATCAAAGAATTAGCGGAAATGGCTCATGCCAATAACGCGGTAATGATCGTGGACGGTGCGCAAGCTGCTCCACATATGGCTGTTGATGTTCAAGCACTTGATGCCGATTTCTTTGCTTTTAGCGGGCATAAGATGTGCGGACCAACGGGAATCGGTGTATTATATGGCAAACGTCAATGGTTAGAACAGATGGAACCGGTAGAATTCGGCGGCGAGATGATTGATTTCGTTAATCTGTTTGATAGTACCTGGAAAGAACTGCCATGGAAATTCGAAGCAGGCACACCGAACATCGCAGGAGCCATCGCTTTAGGCGCAGCGGTTGATTACTTGAACGAGATCGGGATGGAGAATATCCATCGCTACGAACAAGAATTGGTTGACTACGTCTTACCTAAGCTGCATGAGATCGACGGAATCACGACTTATGGACCACAAGATCCAAAACATCATACCGGTGTGATTGCCTTTAATCTGGATGGCATCCATCCTCATGATGTAGCGACTGCTTTAGATATGGAAGGGATCGCGGTGCGTGCCGGTCATCACTGTGCACAACCGTTAATGAATTATTTGAATCTGCCAGCGACGGCGCGGGCCAGCTTCTATTTCTACAATACGAAAGAAGATGCGGACCGTTTGATCGAAGCAATTCAGGCGACGAAGGAGTTTTTCAAAGATGGCGCTAAATAAATTAGACAATTTATATCGGCAAGTGATCTTGGATCATTCCGCTCATCCTCATCATCGTGGAAAGCTAAGTGACTCTACGAAAACGATCGAGATGAACAATCCTACTTGCGGCGACGTGATTGAGCTAGAACTAATTGTCAAAGACGACGTGATCACAGATATCGCATTTTCCGGCAGCGGCTGTTCGATTTCAACCGCTAGTGCTTCTATGATGACGGACGCAGTAATCGGCAAACCAGTCTCAGAAGCAGAACATTTAGCAGTTATTTTTGCCCAAATGGTTCAAGGCAATCCGATTCCTGAAAAGGATGAAGAAGCATTGGGAGACGCAGCGATGCTTAGCGGAGTCGCAAAATTCCCAGCCCGCATCAAATGCTCAACGTTAGCTTGGAAAGCCTTAGGCAAAGCGTTGACCGATGAACAAGGCAAAGCTCGGGAAGGGCAATATCATAAAGATTAGCAAGATTTAAATACATTAATATGAATAAGGATGCCAGTTCTACTTTCTGCTTTAGCAGATTTAGTAGAATGGTATACGGCATGAGAATCAAACTTATTTTTCTGAAGGGAAAATAAATATATTAATACGAATAAGGAGCGGGACTACATGAGTGTACCTGAAATGCAAGAGGAATATCAATTTGGCTTCCACGATGATATCGAACCCGTCTTTACGACTGGTGAAGGTCTATCGGAAGAAGTCATTCGCGAGATCTCCCGCGCAAAAGGAGAACCAGAATGGATGTTGGATTTTCGCTTGAAATCCTTAGAAACATTCAGAAAATTAGACATGCCCGGTTACGGACCAGATTTATCTGAACTGGATTACGATAAAATCAACTACTTCATCCGTTCCAGCGACAAACCTGCTCGTGATTGGGATGATGTACCAGAAGAAATCAAAACGACCTTTGAACGTTTAGGGATTCCAGAAGCAGAACGCGCTTATTTAGCTGGTGCCTCTGCCCAATACGAATCAGAAGTGGTGTACCACAACATGAAAGACGAGTTCACTAAATTGGGAATCGTCTTCACGGATACCGATTCAGCCTTGAAGGAATACCCTGAATTATTCAAAGAATACTTCGGAACATTAGTACCGCCATCAGACAATAAATTGGCTGCGTTAAATTCAGCAGCTTGGTCAGGCGGAACCTTTATCTATGTACCAAAAGGTGTGAAGACCGATATTCCGATCCAGTCCTACTTCCGAATCAACTCGGCGAATACTGGACAATTCGAACGCACATTGATCATCGTGGACGAAGGCGCAAGTATCAACTATGTCGAAGGCTGTACCGCACCAACGTACTCTTCTGACAGTCTGCATGCCGCAGTCGTAGAAGTTTTCGTAAAAAAAGACGGCTATTGCCGTTACACGACGATCCAAAACTGGTCAAACAACGTCTACAGTTTGGAAACAAAACGTGGACAAGCCCAAGAAAACGCGACAATGGAATGGGTCGACGGCAACTTAGGCTCAAAAGTAACCATGAAATACCCAAGTGTTTACATGGAAGGCAAAGGCGCCCGCGGTACGATGCTATCGATTGCCGTAGCCGGCAAGAACATCGTGCTAGACAACGGTGCCCGCATGATCCATAATGCACCAAACACCTCTAGCTCGATCGTTTCAAAATCCATCGCCAAAGACGGCGGTGCGGTAGACTACCGCGGAACCGTCCGCTTCGGACGTAACAGTGCTGGCTCATTCAGCCACATCGAGTGCGATACGATCATCATGGATGATCAATCAAGTTCCGATACGATCCCGTACAACGAGATTCTGAATGGAAATGTTTCTTTAGAGCACGAAGCGAAGGTTTCAAAAATCTCTGAAGAACAATTGTATTATCTAATGAGTCGCGGTATTTCTGAACAAGAAGCGACGGAGATGATCGTTATGGGATTTGTGGAACCATTTACGAAGGAATTACCAATGGAGTACGCTGTAGAGTTGAACCGTCTCATTCAGTATGAGATGGAAGGCAGTGTAGGGTAAAACCTATCTATAGGCTAAGAACGTTGATATTATAGCGTTCTTGGCTTTTTATTTGCCTTCGATCTCATAAATACTATCCGAAAAACTATCTATTTGTCAGAAACCTAAATAGTTTGCTAACTTTTGACTGGTATTTTCAGCTTGTTGCGGTGTAACATGGCTATAAATATTCATGGTAGTTTTTACATCTTTATGACCTAAGCGCTTTTGAACCTCATTAATCGTTGCACCAGCTTCAAACATAAGCGAACAAGCAGTATGTCGGAAACCATGAGGACTTATTCTTTTTAAAGTTAAGCCTTCTTTTTCCGCTTTGTCATAAATCCAATCGAGCCAATCATTTACTACTTGCGGATAATACAAATCGTTACTCATATTGCTAAACATGAGTTGCTTTGCTTTTGACGTATTAAATCCAAGTTTGAAGTAATCTTCTTTTTGAATACTAAGCCACTTTTGCAAAATTCGTATCGTTTCATCATCTAAGCTGATGGTACGGTATGAATTTTTTGTTTTTGGTGTCTGCAAAACAACTTGATCGTATTCATCAATGGCTATCGTTTTGCCGATTGTTAGTGTCTTATTGAATATGTTCAAGTCTTTAATATAAAGCCCTAATGCTTCTGATTTACGCATTCCAGTAATAGCAAGCAAACGGAAGAACGCATAATATTTATAGTTATCAAGTGTTTGAACGAATTTCATAAACTCGTGTAATTCATCTTTACTATAAAAGTTAGGTTTCTTTTCCTCTTCTTTTTTGCGTGGAAGAATCGTCTTTTTCATAGGGTTACTTTCCATTAATTCCATAGAAACGCCATAATTCATTACTTGGGCGGTAGCACGTCTTATATAGTGGTATTGCTTATATTTGCTATGCCATTCATTCACACATTTTTGACAAAAAGAAACGGTTATTTGGTCTAGTTTTAACTTGCCGAATTTCGGCAATACATGTCCTTCAATAAACCTTCTATTTGTGGCTACTGTAGAAGATTTAACACTTTTACGGTGTTGTTCCAACCAATCGTTATAAAGTTCTTGAAAAGTGATTGTGCGCTTCTTTTTAGAACCTTTTAGAATGCTTGCTTTTAATTTATCAAACTCAAGGCTTGCTTCCGCTTTGGTGTCAAAACCCTTACGAGTGGTGACAATCTTCTTTTCTGTAATAGGGTCAGTAGCAACGTATCCACTGAATAACCATTTTCTTTTATTATTTTTATCTTTGTATTGTTCAAATTTTGCCATAATAATTCCCTCCTGTACTGCTGGGGGCAAGCGGAGGGAGTGATTATTTATTTTTGTTGTATTCTTCTCTATCTATATCAAAAACAATATCTAGCAATTTCATTGCCTTTATCCTATCTTCGTGAGTTAACTCTTTTCCACAATAGTATAGTGGGGTAGTACCAATGATAGAATAGTTATTTTTATTTTTAATATTTGTTCGATATTCATTTTGAATTATTCTGTTTAGGTCGAAAAAGTCAGCCTTGCTTTTAGCGGAATCTCTGTAAGATATTTGATTTCCGGAATCATCATTAAAAAGGCAAAGAAATTCATTTGCTTCTAGCGGTCGAGTTTCTTCATATTCTAGACCTTTTATAAATTCTGATAATGGAACAACTTGTTTATTTTCTTTTTTTTGTATCCCATGGACTAATGAATTTCGTTCTGTCGTATATCCGGCTCTTTCTAAAAGTTGGATATAAATGTATTTAACAACCTCTTTATCTCCTCCACCAAAATAATTAGCAATCCTTTCGAGGATTTCCATTCTAGGCTTTTTCTTGTTTCCATTTTCAATATCAGAGATAAAACTTTTAGATACTCCTATAGCATCAGCTAATTGTTTACTGGTTGTATCATTACCCCGGAGTTCCTTAACATAGTTTCCAAGTTCAATCATTTCAGGATATTTAGCCACTTTCTGCACTTCCTTCCTATATTTATACCTCATAGTGTAACATCGTTTTAATGTAAGAACAAGAAAATAAAATAGTTTTGATATTAGTATTGCGTTCTTTTGAAAGCCATGCTAAAATGGTGTTGTTCTTAAATGAGAACTAAATAAATTTCAAGTTCTTTAAGAAGAACAAGAAAGGGGAAGGTAAGATGCGCGTAAGAGCGAAACGAGAACCTATACAGATAGAAATGATTAAAAAAGGATTTAATCAAAAGACGCTTTCGAAAAGAATCGGAGTGCAACAATCGACTTTATCGAATTTTCTAAGCAATAAATATTCTCTATCTCCAAACAAGGCTTTCGAAATATCTAAAGCTTTGGACAAAGACTTTGATGATTTATTTCTGATAGAAGAAAAGGAGGTGACTAGATGAAGTTAGAAGTAGATTTAAGCCCGACTATAGAGCAGCAATTAACAAAAGTTGCTAGTCGTGTATGGGCGGAGACAATGAAGCGTGAAGTTGAGAAACGGACTTTTCCAGAATGGATGGATTTAGAAACAACATGTGAATATTTACAAGTATCACGATCCAATTTATCTAAGTTTATAAAAGAATTGGATTTTCCAGTTTCAACGATCAATCAGACGAAGCGTTGTAATCGTAAAAAGGTTGATGAATGGATGGCACAATTTGAAATTTAATTAGTTGCTGGGGGCAAAGTGGAAAGTAAGTTAGTCAAATGGTAGTCTCAAAGGTTTTGATATAGGAGGAATAACAATGGAAATCACACAAAATCAAGCAATCGAAAAAGCTTTACAAGAAGTCATTTCAAAGGAAGCAGCGGCAGAATTAGCAAATTTGGAAGGCAAAGCACTAGAAGAAACGTTTGAATGTTTGTACGAACAAATGGACTATCAAAAATTGCTACCACAAGAACCAACGGTAAGCGGAGTATTGCGTGGCTTGAACGATTTAGTACAAGCAGAGTTTAAAGAACGACTTTCTATTGAAGAGTATCAAGAAATTTTGTATCAGCAAGTCGATCAGTTAGCCAGCTTGTTAGGAATTGAATTATCTGAGGAGTAAAAAATGATCGAGAACAAAGAAAAAGCCTTATCCATAATAGTCTTGGCGGACAGGATAAAGGCAACAGTATTGGGAAAAAACCCGATATTCTTTGTTCCGATTATACCATATTAAAAAATCGGAGGGAACCATTATGAAACGAAACTTAATTATAGGAAGCATTTTAATCGGCGGAATTTTCGGCTTATTACCATTAATTGCAAAAATAGCTATCTTTGCAGGATTGGCGTTATATCTCTTCACTGCCTATGACGAGTATGACTATCAATTAAGAGTTGGAGGGCGTAAGTAGATGTATAAATCAAACTTGTTAAACCAACTTGATAGACTTGAGTTAGAAGAAATTAATCGAGGAATCGCTGAACTAGAAAATAATATCGGGAAAACCTACTTTGGAAATTCATTCAATGAAAAACTAACAGTTTTGTATGTACTCAAAAAACATGCAGAACACAAACTAATTTGTCGAGAAATAAACGAGCTAAAAAATCAGATTTTAACCGCATGGTTAAATATTACTGATATGCAAGAAGCAAGGGTAAAAACATTCACTACATGGGTAAAGTATCAGAATCAATTAAAAGGTGCTGAATTTGTTCGGGATGGGTTGAAATACGAACTTGAGCAGTTGAAGCTCATGGAGGTGTCTGAATGATTTATATAGGAAAAGTCCGACCGTCCATCATGGAACCACCAATTGATAAAAGTATTATTCAATTTTTTTCAGAATATACACCGATTAAAGTTGATGTTTCTGATGATCCCGAAGAACAAAAGAAATTAAAGACGATGGGAATTGACGGTTTTATAGCTGGTGAAATGAAAGCCTTGATACGTAAGAACGAGAATTTAATTAGTCGTGACTGCTTAATTTTAGATTTAGATGATGTGATTGTATCTGAAATTGATTTGATAGACGCCATCAAACAAAAACTAGGCAAGTTTGCTTATGTTCTTTATCCAAGTGTTAGTCACGGATTAAAAGGCGTACGCTATCGTTTAGTGATTCCATTGGATAAGCCAGTGAACGAACAAGATTATAAGATACTGATTTACTTCTTTTCAAACAAGATACTGGATGGCATTATCCACAATGCGGATCAGTCAAACCTTACCTGGTCGCAAATACAATTACTTCCAGTATTGTCACAATATATTAAGGAAGAACAAATTGTTATCCATGACGTAGAAAACTTATTTCCCGTAACTGATGGTTTAGGTACCGCAAAACGTTGGCTGAAAGATTACAAGCCAGACACGGGAGGCGTAACTTCACGTAAACTATACAAAAACACAAACCAATTTAAAAAAGGCGGGTCACGTTACCGGAATACCACCACTGAATTGTTTGAAAGTTTGGTTGTTGGTTGCGAAGAAGGAAACCGAAACAATCGGATTGCACAGATAACAGGTGGCTTATTGGCTCGAGCGGTTGATGTGTCGGCAGTGTTCGAACTGGTGAAAGTTGCCAATCAATATTTTACAGAGCCGTTATCAGAAAAAGAAGTTGAAGCGACCTTCTTTTCGATTGCTAAAAAGGAGTTGGGCGTTGATTGAGTGAATTAATCGAATTACAAAACATACAAAAGCACAAACAAGAACGAGCGAAGGACTTGCCTAACTGGGTTTATTATGACGAAAATGGAACGTTGAAGGTAAACGCACAAAAACTAGGCTATGAAGTCATGAAAGAAGTTCCTATGATTCGAGCGAATGAGTTATCGTTTGGTGCAAGGTTTGATAAGACGATTGGTGCATGGCGGTTAGATAGTTTGAGTGATTTTTTAGAAGGCTATATCACGAAAAAATTAGAATCAGTAGGTAAGTGGAGCCAACAAAAACTAAACGAAACCAAGAAATTTATATTCATTAAAATATATGATAGCACGATGAAAGAAAATCCATTCAATCGTAGCAAGCCCTACCTAGCCAATTTTAAGAACGGCACATACAACATTAAGACTGGTGAATTGAAGCCACATGATATTAAGGATTATATCTTACAAAGCCAAGAGTATGCAATAGACCCAAGCATTAAAGACTATCCGACAAAAACAGTCGCTTGGCTGAATGATTTAACAGGCGATAAAGAAAGTGTGCTTTATCTCATGGAAATTATCGGTTATTGCTTCTATCGTAGTTATGCACCCTTTCAATGTATCACGATACTACAAGGTAGCGGAGAGAATGGAAAATCGACTTTCTTAACTATGCTAACAAAGATACTCGGTCAAAGTAATGTTAGTAATGTGACGTTGCAAGATTTAGGGAACAAACAGAATCGCTTTGCCAGCAGTAACTTGTTTCAGAAGTTAGCGAATGTATTTGCGGATATTGGGGCAGACTTTATCAAGTCTACAGATTTATTGAAGGCTCTTACTGGTGGTGATCGTTTATCTGCCGAACAGAAAGGGAAAGACGCGTTCATGTTTATCAATTTTGCAAAGCTGATATTTTCTGCTAACGAGTTACCGCCATTCAGTGATTTTACATTAGGCTGGGATAGACGATTGAATGTGGTTCCGTTTGATTGCGTGATTGATGAAACCTTTAAACAGAAACATGATTTGCAAGCAATTGAAGATGAGATTCCGATATTTACTGTTGAATGCATGCGAGCATTTTTTGAAGCCTTCCAACGTGGAGAACTGACCGAATCAGTGAAAATGAAGGAGATAAAAGAAAAGTGGCTGAAAGAATCGAATCATGTTTTACGGTTTATTGAAGAAATGTGTGACCTAGATATGGAGTTGAAAGAAGGCGATTCATCAAAAATGATCTATGAAGAGTATCGAAACTTTTGTTTTAAAGAAAGTCTAAAAGAATTGTCACAACCAAAATTCACGAAACAATTGGAGAAGATGGGTATTTTCAGAAGAAAACAAAGTATCAATGGAACTAGAATGTGGAGATACACTCATCTAAAACTAAAAAATGAGTACACCCCTATAATAAGTTGATATATATTGGACACTTTGGACAGGGTACTAGAATCATTGATATAACAACGTTTGTGAAGATAATATGCAATGAATATCGGGAAAACGCTTGGACACCTAGTTGGACAGGTAAATAAAGTGTCCAAGCAACTGTCCAACGATAAATAGCAAACTCGTTAAAATAAAGACTATAAAACGTTGATTTAACAGCGTTTATAAGGACGTGTCCAACATGTCCATAAAAAAACAATAAATCACAGGGGTCAGCATATTTTTTTTACTAAGGAGAGATTAAATGTTAAATATGATTGAAACAAATAAAAAGATTCATTTTGAATATACAAAAGAAATCGGTCAAGTATTAATGAACGCCTTATCATTCAGTGTGGCATTGCAGACGAAGGATTATTCTACCTTTTCCCCCGAAGTGTTGGAGCAAATGGAAAAAGACCCTGAATGGTTGTATGATATTGCTAATTGGCTGCAAGTGACAATCGTTAATTCTTTATTGCAGAGTGATAACTACGATAGCATAGATGAGATCGTGAGAGAGTTTAATTGTCTGCTTAACCTATATGATCGAGCGAGACAACGAGAGCTTACATCGAATGAGGATAATTTGTTTTTAAACATCCATGATAAGTTCTTGGCTTTGCTACTAACAGATGATGAATTGATAACTAATTTATTGGAGGTAGAATAATTATGTATATGAAAAGTATTAGATACTTCGATGGTGAGAAACACATCGAGTATTCAAACACTCAAGAAGATGTAGACTTTATTAGTTTTAAGGAAGATAAAATCGCTAAAGTTAATTTTAAAGATGGAACATACCTAAAGATAGTATCTCCTTATATTGAATACAAATCAAAATGGGAACAAGATGATTCTGACGAATGAGATCGCTTTGGTTGGTAATCTATGGCAGTTAAAAAACAATGCAATCATGCTGGATGTAAAATATTGATTGATTATAGGCAGAAGTATTGTGGGAAGCACAAAGCAAAGCAAACGGCAATTAAGCGTGAAGAAAGAAAGCGAAGCGAAGGTAAATATTTTCAATTCTATCAAAGTAGAACATGGCGAAAGGCTTCATACTTGTATCGGTTAAATCATCCAGTATGTGAGGATTGCCTAGAAGAAGGCTTGATAAGGAAAGCTGATGTTGTAGATCACAAAATTGAGCTAAAAGATGATTGGTCTAAAAGGTTAGATGAAAGTAATTTCCGTTCGTTATGCCATGCACACCATAATTCCAAGACAGCCAATGAAAGACAAAGACGAGAAAAGAGCACCCTTTGAGTTAAGGGGGCATTGTGTGAAACTTACTGACAATCGATGCCTACTCATGTTGGTACAAATAACCATTGTAAAAAGGCATAAGGGTAATTACAAATAACGATTACGCTTGTAATCACAAGTGAAAAAGTATATAATGAAAGTAGGAGATTTATTGAAAAATACAGTTGTCATTACTGATGAAACAGGGAAACAGCGCACCATTGAGTTACCTCATTTTGGACAGGTAACCATTCAAATGCAGAACGGAAAAATCATTTATATAGATAAATTAGACAAAGAAAAATTCTGATCGAAAAACGAAGGAATGTTGGCTTAATTGCTGGCGTTCCTTTTTCTTTTGTCTGAAAGGAGGACAACATGGGACACCCAAAATTATTAGAAGATACAAAAGGCAATATATCAAGTGAAGAAAAGGCTGTCCGTGTGGACGCTAGAGAAGAATTGTTCAAGCAGCAACCATTAATAAATATCACGCCCCCTGACTGGATGGCAGCGAGCGCTAGAAGTGAATGGAATCGTATCGTACCAACATTAAAAAAAGATTATCCATTGAGTGAAGCGGACTATGGTTCATTGGTAGCATATTGTTTAGCCTTTGCTCGAATGAAAACAGCCGAAGCCGAGATAAGAAAATCAGGAACGTTTATCACATGTGAAAACGGAGTAAAGAAAGCTAATCCAGCAGTTCGAGTTCAATCTCAAGCTATGAGTGATTTGAAAAAACAAGCCACCTCACTAGGTATGACCTTAGAATCACGATCAAAACTAGCTTTGAACAAGGCTAAAAATGATGAACCCGAAGACCCATTCAAAGAGTTGATGGGATCATGAATGATTACATTGAAAAAGTATTATCAGGCGAGTTGGTTGCACCTAAGAAAATTATCCAAGCGTGTGAGCGCCATATAAGCGATTTGGAGCGTTCTAAGTCAGATAGCTATCCTTATGTGTTTGATGAAGAACAAGCCACCAAAGCGATTAAATTCATTGAGTTGCTACCATCTACGGACGGTAAAGCAATCAAGATGTTAGGATTTCAAAAATTCATTCTAGGCAGTCTTTATGGCTGGCGTACTAAAGAAGGGAATTACAGGCGATTCAATCGAGCGTTTACCAGTATGAGCCGTAAGAATGGGAAAACGTATATCGCAAGTGGCATGGCTGCCAATGCGTTGATTATGGAACAAGAACCAGCAGAAGCAAGGCAAGTATTGTTTGTAAGTAACGCTTTGAAACAAGCTAAATTGGGCTATGATATGCTGTCTAATTCACTTAGAAACGTGGTCAAGTCTAGTAAGTTTTTAAGACCACAACTGAAAATTATGAACTCTAAGATTCAGCACTTGCCCTCTAATTCGTTCGCTATGGCACTGGCTAGTGAAACCAGCACGCTAGATGGGTTTGCACCAACAACCGCAATTCTTGACGAGTGGCACGAAGCAAAAACTCGTAAAACGTACAACGTCATTAAGTCAGGAATGACCCAACAAAAGAACGGCTTATTGTGTGTTATTAGTACCGCTGGGCTTGATTTAAACGTTCCTATGTACGAGGAATACTTATTGTTAGATCGTGTGCTAAAAGGCGAAGAACAAGCCGACAGGTACTTTATAGCGATATGGGAATTGGACGATCCCGAAGAAATTCATGATCAAGAGAAATGGATCAAAGCCAATCCGATTTTTGAAAGTGAAGAAATCAAAAAAGTAATGATTCCAACCATTCAAGATGATGTGAACCTTGCTTTGAAACAAAATAACCTTAATTCTGTATTGGTGAAAAACTTCAATTTATGGAGACAAGCGAGTGAGGACAGCTATATGATTGCTGAAGACTGGCAGGCAACCGAAGTAGAACCACAAGATATTACAGGCAAGCCCGTTTATATCGGAGTGGATTTATCTAAAACAGATGATTTAACTAGCGTTTCATGGATCGTACCGCTAGATAACGGCGAACTTTATTGTGATTCACATAGCTTTGTAGCCACCAAATATGGGCTTCAAGACAAAGAAAAGCGCGACGGTTTGCCTTATCGAGAACTAGAAAAAGCTGGTGAGTGTTCCATTACTCAATTAGAAAGTGGAATCGTGGACTATGACCAAGTATTTCAGTTTATTCAAGATTTGATTCAAGAAAATGATTTGGAATGTATGGGGATTTGTTATGACCCGTATAACGCTAATTCGCTTATCAGTAAAGCTGAAAAAGCCAACTACCCAATGTTAGAAGTAAGACAAGGAACGATTACTCTAAACGTTCCGACCCGAACTTTTAGAGAACAAGTTTATGAAGGCAACGTTATTCACAATAAAAATACGATTCTCACCCATGCAGTGAACAACGCTATTTTAAAAACGGATAACAACGGCATTCAGATTAATAAATCAAAGAACAGTAACAAAATTGATCCAATAGCTGCATTAATCAATGCCTATGTGTTTGCAATGGATTACTTCACCACAACGGAAGGAGCGAAAGCAGACAATGAATTTTATACAAGTGAAGAATTTTCTTTCTAATTACATTCATACCGTTCTTTTACTTCTTGGATTGGTGTGTGTGTTGGTTGCAATCACCTTACTAACAAATGTCTATTATGGCTTGTTAGCGCTGGGCATAGTGCTTATTGGGATAGCGGTCATGCTAAATACAGAACAGAAGGGAGGTTAAAAGATGGCATTTTTTAAAGCGAGACAAAATACAACGGGAGATCCTTTCTTGGATCATGTGGTATCAATCCAATCGGATGATTACACCACCAGTTTTACAAGCGTTCGTGCATTAAGAAATAGTGATGTGTTTGCAGCCGTTCGGATCATTGCCAGTGATATTGCTTCAAGTCCGATTCAATTGGTTAAAAACAATATGCCACAAGCTGATGATGAACTGGTGAAGTTACTAAACGAGAAACCTAATTCAGAAATGGACGGTTGGCATTTCAAATTTGCTTTAGCAGTCAATATGCTGTTAAACGGTAATAGCTTTGCAGAGATCAAGCGTAACGGTGAAAAGGTAGAAGAACTTCACTTATTACCTAACTCAAGTGTAACGGTTACTCAATTAGATAATGGCACGTTGTCTTATCAGATTGGTGATAAAAAAAGACGTGTGAAGTCTAGCGATATTTTGCACTTTAAATATTTCACTCAAGATGGTTTGACAGGATTACCACCACTTTATGCTTTACGTGATGAACTAAAAATCCAACAGGCTGGCAATCGTACATTGCACAATTTCTTTACTCGTGGTGTCAGTGGATCAGGTATTTTGAAAGTTCATAAGTCTGATTTAGACGGATCAGCCAAAAGTGCAATTCGTGAAAAGTTTGAAGAAGCCAATGGATCGAGCAGTGGGGATAATGCCCTTAGAACGATCATTCTTGATGAAACAATGGACTATAAAACATTAGAAGTAAATACCGATGTTTTGAAGCTTATTAACTCCAATGATTGGAATACGAAACAAATTGCTAAGGCGTTTGGGGTACCAATCGAGCGTTTAGGCGTTGAAAATGAACATTCCAGCACAGTTCAAAGTAATCTCCAATACATTCAAAGCACACTGATCCATTACTTTAATGTGTTTGTAAGTGAATTTGATACAAAACTAAAAACTAACACACGCTTTAATTCCGATCAGTTACTAGAGACTGACCCCGAAAACAAAGTAAAGAACGTATTGGAACAGGTCAAAGGGTCACTTCTCACGATTAATGAGGGGCGGTCGAAAATGGGGCTACCCCCAATGGATGGCGGAGATCGTTTACTAGCAAGTTTGAACTTTACTTATTTAGATACATTAGAGAAATACCAATTAAAAGAACAGGAAGGAGTTACACCAGTTGAATAACGAAGAAGAAAAAGAAAAACGGCTGACAGAAGAAGCCGATCTAAAAGCCGATTCTCCCAAAGTGGAGAAAGAAAATGAAGAACAACCAACAGACGGTAAAACTATTTCAGGCTATGCGTTGAAATTCGGGCAACCGTCAAAAGATTTAGGCGGCTTTGTGGAAGTCATTACACCCGAAGCATTAAAAGAGGTGGATTTATCAAATGTGTTCTTATTGCAGAACCATGATTATAGCAAGCCTTTAGCAAGCGTTAAAGCAGGCACGTTAAAATTAAACATTGATGATGTTGGTTTACATTTTGAAGCGACTTTAAACGATACGAGCTATGCTAATGATGTGTATGAGAATGTATCAAAAAAATTATTGGACTCAATGAGTTTTGGTTTTGTGTTAGGGATCGATTCCTTCGACAAAAAAGAAGATGGCACAATTGAACGATCAATAGATAAAATCAAAGCACTTAATGAAATTAGCGTGGTGACCGTTCCCGCTTATGATTCATCAAATGTCCAAGTCAATAAGCGTTCTTACGAATCGTTTATGAGTAACAACCAAGCAAAGCAAACAAACAATAGCTTAGAATCCACTTCTAAAGCACAAAAGGAGAGTAAAAACATGGAAAAAACGTTAATTGATAATGAAAAAACTGAAATGCGTGGGTATGAAGAATATATCCGTTCACAAGGCGAAGTGCGTGATGGAGTCACTACTGTAAATGCAGCGGCAGTTGTTCCCGAAGAAGTAATCGGTGAAGTCTTTGATTTGAAACGTTCAAATTATAACTTAGCTCAATATGCAACAGTAAAAACAGTATCAAATGGACAAGGTAAATATCCAGTAGCAACTAACCAACAAGCAGTGTTAGCAACAAAAGCTGAACTTGCTGAAATTGGTGATATTGACGCTGAAATGTTTACTTCAGTTGATTATAAAGTAGAAACTCGTGCTGGTAAGATTGCCTTATCAAATGAGGTTGTGGAAGATTCAGCAGTGAATATTGTACAAGAGGTCAAAGATCAATTAGCAAAATTGGTAGAAAACACCGACAATAAGCATATCATGGATTTATTAAAAACATTCACTAAGAAAACGGCTGCTACGTTGGACGATTTGAAACAACTATACAATGTGGCATTAGACCCAGCATTAAATAAAATGGTAATTCTAAACCAAAGCGGATATCACCACCTAGATACATTGAAAGATTCAGATGGACGTTACATTTTACAACCCGATGTGACAGCGCCTAGTGGTAGATCATTATTCGGTATGCCAGTAGTATTGATTGCAGATAGTTTGTTTGCCAATCCTAAAGTGGGTACGTTCCCTATGATTATGGGCGATATTGCCCAATCTATCTTTGTTGCTCGTAGAAATCAAGTAACGACTCAATGGGAAAAATTCGATTACTACTCACAAGGACTTGCAGTGATCGTTCGCAACGATTACAAGAAAATTGATCAAAATGCTTCAGTGTATATTGAGTTTACGCCAGTTGTAACACCAAAAGTATAGAAAAATATTGGGCGGCGGTTTATCCCGCTGCCTTTTTTATTAGGAGGGATAGAATGGTAAATTTGGATAGCATAAAAAAAAGTATGCGGATCGATCACACTATTGATGATGACTTTATTCAACAATTGATTGATACAGCAGGCGAATATATAAAAAGTGCTATTGATAGTAGCGCAACGGATAAAGATATGGATAATTATCAGCAATTTGATTTGGCGGTGTCATTACTTACTCAACATTGGTATTTGAACCGTCAAGAAGCCAGCAGCGAACGGATACCAGTAACGGTACAAGCGTTAGTACAACAAATGAGAGGTGCTTATTATGCCGATCATTAAGAATGTGAATGAATTGACAGAGAGAATCAAGTTTAAAAAGACAAAACGGGTAAAAGATGAAGATGGGCAGATGGTGGATAGTGAAGAAACTGTATTTGAATGTTGGGCTAATGTGCGTTCACAAATGCTAAAAGACGTACTTGCTAGTGTAGGCACCATTCTTGAAGGAACGTTGACGTTTATTATTCGATACGATCAAGATTATGAACTAACAAACGATATGAAAGTAACTTGGAAAAACAAGAGTTATAAAATTATTTCAATCAATGAAGGAACGGCGTTTAAAGATTATACAACGATCATAGCTAAACAGATTTCTTAGACTGATTACGGTTGTAAACGTTGTAAGAATTTAGTATAATTAAGGTAGTAAATGAAGGGGTTAGCTGCCTGAATTTTGCAAGACTTAGCTAGTCGAAATCTATTGTCGGACTGAAAATTGTAGGTGTGGTTGCAAACATGCTGGACTAAGAAAGATGATAGATGATGAACGTTCATTTTTTCACCTCTAATGGAGACGTAGCTTAGTTTTTATTGGTAAATCACGTTCTTCTTTGTCTTTCATATTTTGTAGTTGACACGTCCAACACGGGCGTGTTTTTTGTGTTATTATTAGTATAAAAAAGGTGAGATATTATGAATAATGTAATTTTAAAATTTGATAAGACAGAAGTTTCAGATTCCGAGATACAAGAACACATAGATTGGTATCTTTTAAAGGTGGAAGAAGGATATAATTATCTGAAAGATAATCAAAATAAATCGGCAATGGCTGTTTTACGAGAAATTAATAGGAATTTAGAACAGGAGTATAAATATTATCAAAAAACAAGTATTGAGAAAATAATAATTTTTAATAATGATTTAAAGAGTAGGTATTGTGATGGTATTACAAGTGCTTATATAAAACAAACTGATAAAAATAGTTATAGCATGTTGGATAGTAATTTTTATGATATAGCAGATTATATTGGAATGATTAAAGAATTATAATGCCCCCAGCTAAAAAAAGCTATCTAAAAACTATCTATTTGTAAAAATATTTAAGAATATACGAATTTTGGAAGATAACTTTTAGAGATTTTTTTGTTGATATAACAGCATTTGTGCGTATTAAGATAGAAAATCGTTAAATGGAAGGCAGTGTTGGCTAAAGCCTTTTTTAGCACTAGAAACGTTGATTTATCAATGTTTCTAGTGCTTCTTTTTTTCGTAAAAGCAAACTAACTACAAAACTAACTACAACAGCGATTAAAATAAATATTTCTCTTTTTCAATGAATTGTGCGAATTGATCTGCACTGCGTTCTTCACGTTCAGGATAGAAGTAGTTATAGACCTGACGAGTCATTTTAGAATCTTTATGACCAACTCGGTACATAATATCCTCTAAGTTCATATCAGCCATTGCGCAAAGAGAGACATGTGTTTTTCTAAATTCATGAAGTGTAATTCGTTTTAAGTTGTACTTAGTCGCTATGACATCATACCAGTCATTTGGCTGACCGGGGCGACAAAAAAGATTATCTTTATTAGGGAAGACTAGCTGATGCTTATTCGTTGCTCTAATTCCCAAAACCTTAAACTCAAACTGCTGTCTAGTTCGCCATTCCTGTAACATAGCCATCGTTTCTAAATCAATTGAAATAGTCCTTTTACCGGCATTTGTTTTGGCGCTTTGACTGGCTACTTTAGTTTTTTTAGATTTTGGATCGTACTCAACTTCTGCCAATGTTTTACTGATTGTTAATTTGTTGTTATCAAAATTAATATCGTTCCATTCTAAGGCAAGTATTTCAGATTTTCTTGCACCAGTGTAGGCTAAAATACGAAAATAGGTTTCGATTTTCATATTGCCATGTTTTTTACAAGACTCCAAGAAAATAGCTAATTCTTTTGGTGTATAAACAGTCATTGTTTCTGTAGCGACTAAATGTTCATCAATTTCTTGACGTTTGATTGGTTCAGTTTTACGCATGGGATTTTCAAGAATCAATTCCTGTTGAACACCATATTGTAAAATTTGAGCAACAGCCCTGCGGAAATAATAAGCTTGCTTATAACCATCTCTTATCCAGCGACGATTGACTTGAGTACAAAATCGGACTGAAATGTCTTTAAGCATTTTATTTCCGAAGTATTCAAGTGCATGATCTTCAATCGCTCTTCTTGTTATCATGATAGTAGATGGTTTTACTTTTAAACGATATTGTTCAATAAATTCTTCATAAAGCTCTTTAAACGTAATATTACCATTCATCTTTAACTTATTTTTATCAAAATCAAGTTGTAACTGTCGATAAGTTTGCTGGGCTTCTTTTTTTGTTTGGAAACCACTTCTAGTAGTGCGTACTTCTTCACCAAATTCCGTTTTTCCAAGGTAACATTGGAATTTCCAAAGCTTTTGATTATACTTAGTGTATTGTTTAAAAGATACTGACATATAAAATCTTCCTTCCTAATTCATTATTTGGATTAGGATATTTTGTTGTTTGTAAGATTTTAATATTCGTTTTTATTCCCTATTTATGTTCAGCGCTTTTTAATTGATTTAAAACGTTCTTTAAGTCTTCTAGGTCATATAAATGTTGTCTCCCGATAATAACCGCTTCTAAACCGTTTAGATGAAGCATTTTTAACGTGTCGAAACCAATATGCAGCTCTTTCATTAAGGTTTGTTGGTTCACATATCTACCAAGAATCAAAGGTACTTTATCAGGAGTATTCATAGGCAATTTCCTTTCTGAGACTAATAGAATATTCAAAATTAATCAATAAAATTTTATTCAACCTTTCTTTCAGATATAGTATATGTTTCAAGGGATGCGAGCTAGAAGCAAATACTGTATATTGATTATAAGACTTCCAGCTCCCATTTCCTAGAAAAATATTGATGAGTTAAAATCTTACTTCTTACAAATATCGTTTTGATTTTATAAATTGGATAAATAGAAATATGTGTTTAAGCTTCAATATCTTAAATAGTTATCTGTAAATTTGTCTCTTTTCTTCTATCAAATTATCTTTTGTCAAAAGATATCATAGGAGTTTCACCTCTCCCCAGTTTATGGCGAGCTTTACAGAAGTATCATTATATTCTTTGCATGTCGTGGCAGTAGGTGACAAGTCTACTTTGCTTGAAAAAAATCGCTCGCAATAAAATACACGGTCATGGCGCTTTTCAAGCGTTGCTCAATACAAAGAAAACGTATTTGATAGAAGATTATTCAATTATCAAAGAACAATGTTTCTATAAGTAAATTGGAAAAAGAAGAAATAAAAGCAACATAATTCTGATTTTTTTCAAAAAAGATAGAAAAGAGACAGGCAAAGTAGCCTGTCTCTCTAATTTAACCAAGGTATTTTTCTGGATCAAAATTGCGGACTATTTTTATAAAAGTTTCAGTTAAGTTTTGAAAGCAATCTTCATCCAAATAGCCTTGTCTGGATGCTTCTTTAATTAGCAAGGGCTTGAAATCTTTAAGTAACAATTCCATAGCTTGTTCATCCCCTTTTTTGGCTTGTTCAATTAGTGGTAAGAAATTTTTCATTATATCCCCCCTTCCTTAATGTTAGGTGAAAGAAGGAAGGGGGAGCACGATTGTTACACCATTGATTATCTTTTTAAAAATACCTCAAGTTTTTTTAATAATCTTTTTCTGAATATAGAGACTCCTTGACGGCTGATATCAAAAATTCGGGCAATTTCACTATCTGTTTTACATTGAATATATTTTTCATAAAGTAGTTTTTTTTCTTTGAAGTTTAGTTGTTCAATAGCCCTAGATAGCGCTTCGTTCTCAGCGAAATTTTCTAGATTCATAATTTCAGATTCTGAGATAAAATCAAGAGATAAATAAGATTCGGATATACTGCTTCTCATAATATCTTCTAATGAATCAGTTGGAAAGTAGGTATGAGAATATTTTTGTTTCTTTTTTAGGCAAGCACTGGCAGAATTTTTAATAGATTGCTGTACATAACTAACAAATAAATAGTTAACTTCAACTTCTGATTTCATGATTGAATCATCCTTTACTAATTATTTAATTTATACTGCCAGTAACCTCGAGTCACTTTCTCGACGTTTATAGAAGAATCTGAATTCATTCTTGGTAAAATATTGTTCGTCAAATTTGAGTAGTTGATAGATAGTTGAAAATCATTAATCAATTTTTCATATATTTGTTTATTACTTAGTGGCACACCATGACTTTTAAGAAGATGAGAAATTTGTAATGCTATTTTTGAGTAAGGAAGGTAGGATTTTCCTTCTTTTTTTGCTAATAAGTACTTAGCGTTCTCAATATCTTCTTTTTTAATATGATTTTGTCTCATTGTCGAATATTCATTATTTTCGTGAACATTCGTGTTAGTTTGACTAAGCTCATTTAATCGCTCTTTTAAGTCAAAATATTGTTCAGTTAGTTGTCGTCTTTCAGTCATAATTGCTTGCATAAGATGGTAAATGACTTTTTTTCTTCTGAAATATTCATGTTTTCTCCTTTCAAATTAGGTATTCAACAATAAATTGAAATACCTAATGGAAAAAGCAACAAATATTATATATTGACAACACATAGATTCTCATCTATATTATACATAGATGTCCGTCTATATGAAAGGGTGAGGCGTATTGAAATGAAAAGACTTAGTTGATATCAAAAAAGTATAAAAATAAACAGTAGTCTTAAGGGAGACAATCTCCTTATTTTTTTGAGCATCACATAGATGTGCATCTATGTGGTTGAGGAAGGGATAAAATGAAATCATTAGTTTTATTTGAGTCAGAGATGTGTTGTGGTATCAAGATGACAGGAGCAGAAGTAAATAAAAATCTATTATATTTGAGCCCAACATTACAGAAAATTCAACGAGAAACAAATTACGAAGTGGAGCGTCATAGCTTAACAATTGAACCAAATGTATTTTTGGAAAATGAGGAAGTCAAATCATTAATAGATAAAAATGGCATTAGTGTCTTACCGATAACCATTGTGGATGGAGAGGTAAAAAAGTTTGGTGCCTATCCCTCATTAAAAGAATTTGAAAATTTTACAGGTGTAAATGAATAAAAATTTAGGAGGAAATATCATGGAAATGTATCAACCAGAGGCAATTCATTTAACGAAATATCTATTTTTCACAGGTAAAGGAGGCGTTGGGAAAACTTCTACAGCTAGTGCTACAGCAACTTATCTAGCTGACAAAGGGAAACAAGTCATGTTGGTTAGTACCGACCCAGCAAGCAATTTGCAGGATGTCTTTGAATTAGAACTCTCAAATAAAGGGACTAAAATTCCTAATGTAGAAGGTTTAGTTGTCGCCAACTTTGACCCTGTGGAGGCGGCTAATGACTATAAAGAAAGTATTGTAGGACCTTATCGTGGTAAATTGCCAGATTCAGTTTTGGAAAATATGGAAGAACAATTGTCAGGCTCTTGTACTGTAGAGATAGCCTCATTTAATGAATTTGCCAATTTTTTAACGGATAAAGAAGCCTCTACAAAATTTGATCATATTATTTTTGATACTGCCCCAACAGGTCATACTCTGAGAATGCTTCAATTACCTTCTGCTTGGAATAATTATTTAGATGAGAATGAGACCGCAACTGCTCCTTTAGGACAATTATCAGGTGCTGTAGACAAAAAAGAAATGTATGATCTAGCTGTTAAAACCTTAATTGACGGTCAGAAAACGACGTTGATGTTGGTAACGAGACCGCAAAAAACGTCTTTATTAGAAGCAGATAGAGCGTCAAAAGAATTGGAAGAAATGGGGATTAAAAATCAAGCATTAATTATTAATGGGGTACTGGAAGAAGCAACAGATAAAGTCTCTGAGGAATTTTATGCTATTCAACAGGAAGCATTAAAACAGATGCCAGCAAGTTTAGCTAAGTATCCAGAATATTTTGTACCATTACGTCCATATAATTTAACTGGAATTGAAAATATTAGAAAATTATTGAATGAACATCAAGAAGAACTATTGACGGGATCAATTAAACCAAAAGAATTTCCCCACTTACAAGCCATTGTGGATAATTTATATAAAACGGATAAAAAAGTTATTTTTACAATGGGTAAAGGTGGCGTAGGGAAGACGACGATAGCCGCAGCAATTGCAATGGCATTAGCGGATAAAGGGAAAAAAGTTCATTTAGCAACGACTGATCCAGCAGCACATCTTCAATTTGTTATTTCAGAAACTGACAAAATTAGCGTGAGTCATATTGATGAAGAAAAAGAACTAGCAGATTATCAGTCTGAGATATTAACAAAAGCTCGTGAAACAATGTCAGAAGAAGATGTGGCATATGTTGAAGAAGACTTACGTTCCCCTTGCACACAAGAGATTGCTGTTTTTAGAAAGTTTGCGGAAATAGTTGAAGGAGCAGATAGTGATGTTGTTGTGATTGATACCGCACCAACAGGTCATACACTATTGCTATTAGATTCAACACAAAGCTACCACAAAGAGATTGAACGTTCTTCTGGAGATATACCCGAGTCTGTTCAAAAGCTACTGCCTAAGTTACAAAATGGGGATGAAACAGAAGTAGTAATGGTCACATTACCCGAAGCAACACCTGTTTATGAATCAATTCGATTAAAAGATGACTTGGAGAGAGCGGGAATCGCTCGTACTTGGTGGGTAGTGAACAATAGCATGCTTTCTAGCGGAACAACGAACCCAATGCTTTTAGCAAGAGCACAAAATGAAGAAGTTTGGATTGATAAGGTAGCAGAGCTGTCTAACAATCATTACGCAGTGATTGAATGGAAAGCTGAGGATATTTCAGGAGATGCTTTAAGAGATATTTTATAATTTACGAGATAACTCATATTTTACTCATTGACAAAACATAGATAAAGTTCTATATTAAATATAGATGAACATCTATATGGAGGTGAGAATATGGATTATTTAGGATTATCAAAAATTATGAAGGCAATTGCAGAGCCTAATAGACTTCAAATATTAGATATGATTTCAACTGGTGAAAAGTGTGCATGTGATATTTTGGATAATTTTGATTTTACTCAGCCGACACTATCACATCATATGAAGGTTTTAATTGAGGCGGGAGTAGTAACCGCACGTAAGGAAGGCAAATGGCAATATTATTCTCTGGTAACAGAGAACATTGAAGAATTTCAAGAATTAATACATCAGATATTGAATATAAAACAAAAAGAAGGAGTTATGTAAAATGAGTAAAGTATCGTTGTATGAACCAGCAATGTGTTGTGACACAGGAGTTTGTGGTCCCGGAGTAGATACAGAATTGCTTCGAGTTTCCTCTATTATTCAAACATTGGAAAAAGCCGATGGTGTAGAAGTAGAGCGTTTTAATTTAACAGGTAATCCTGCGGCATTCATAGAAAATGAAAAAATTGGGGAGTTGTTACAGTCTAAAGGAGCCGACATACTACCAGTTGTTTTATTAGATGGTGAAATTGTGAAAATGGCTGGTTATCCGTCAAATGAGGAGTTTAGTGTCTATACTGGTGTTAATTTCTCAGAGGATAAGAAAGAAGAACAATCAAATAGTTGCTGCTCTCCATCATCTGGATGTTGCTAAACGAAGAAACTAAAGCTTATGAGAAGAAATTCTCATAGGCTTTTTTATTAAGTGAGACAGAATCTATTGACAATAGATAGATGAACATCTATATTATATATAGAAGAACTTCTATGTATGGAGGGATGAAAGATGGATTATGAATTAACAGCAAAAGTTTTTAAAGCATTAGGAGACCCAAAAAGAGTTCAAATTGTGGATATGCTCTCTTGTGGTGAGCGTTGTGCATGTGATTTATTAGAGCATTTTGAATTTACGCAACCAACGCTTTCCCATCACATGAAAGTGTTAATGAATGCAGGGATTGTTCAAGCCAGAAAATCAGGGACATGGCACAACTATTCATTGAATGCGGAGAATATGAAAGTATTATCTGGTGTTATTCAAACAATAATTCAAAACACTGATGACTGTATTTGTCATACGATTGATAATGCTGCATGTTCTTGTGAGGGTAAAGGGAGAGTAACAGCTACAAAGAAAGTAACAACTGCTTAGAATGATGATGTTAAATTTAAAGGAGGAAACCAAACATGAAATTGTACCAACCAGATCAGCTACCATTAACAAAGTATCTATTTTTTACAGGAAAGGGAGGTGTTGGTAAAACAACGACTGCTTGTGGCACTGCTACTTATTTAGCAGATAGTGGGAAAAAAGTTATGTTAGTCAGTACCGATCCAGCAAGTAATTTACAAGATGTTTTTCAAACAGAATTAACAAATAAAGGGAAAGAAATTCCAGAAGTTCCGGGATTAACTGTAGCAAATTTTGATCCAGTAACAGCAGCTGATGACTATAAAGAAAGTGTTGTAGGACCATTTAGAGGGAAACTACCTGATTCTGCTTTAGCGAATATGGAGGAACAATTATCTGGTTCTTGTACAGTAGAGATTGCTGCCTTCAATGAATTTTCTGGTTTTTTAACTGATCCAGAAGCAGAGAAAAAGTATGACTATATTATTTTTGATACCGCACCAACAGGTCACACGTTAAGGATGTTACAGTTACCGTCTGCATGGAGTAATTTTATGGATGAAAATACAACAGGAGCTTCATGCTTAGGTCAATTATCTGGTTTAGGTGATAAAAAGGAAATTTATGAGCATGCTGTAGCCACATTAGCTGATGGAGCAAAAACAACTTTAATGCTTGTAACTAGACCACAAAAGGCACCACTTTTAGAAGCAGATCGAGCTTCTAAAGAATTACAAGAGATAGGCATTGAAAATCAAGTTTTATTAGTGAATGGCGTCTTAGAGGAAGCAACAGATAAAGTATCTCAATTGATTTATGATGGACAACAAGAAGCGTTGGCACAAATGCCAGATAGTTTGAAAGCTTTTCCTGAGTACAGTATTCCTTTACGTTCTTACAATGTGACTGGTGTTGAAAATCTACGCCAATTGTTGAAATCCAATCAAGGTGAATTTTTAACTGAAATAGTCACACCAAGAGCATTTCCTAGATTGAAAGACATCGTGAATGAGTTGCATCAATCTGGTAAAAAAGTGATTTTTACAATGGGTAAAGGTGGCGTTGGGAAAACGACTATTGCTGCGGCAATTGCCACTGGTTTAGCAGATAAAGGCAAGAAAGTTCATTTGGCTACAACCGATCCAGCTGCTCATTTACAATTTGTGATTTCTGAATCCGATCAAATCAAGGTGAGTCATATCGATGAGGACAAGGAATTAGCAGATTATACAGAAGAAGTATTAAGCAAGGCTCGTGAAACGATGTCACCAGATGATGTTGCTTATGTAGAAGAAGATTTACGTTCGCCTTGTACACAAGAAATCGCTGTATTCAGAGCTTTTGCAGAGATTGTGGATGATGCCGATTGTGATGTGGTAGTTATTGATACCGCACCAACAGGACATACATTACTATTACTTGATTCTACCCAAAGCTACCATAAAGAAGTAGAGCGGACATCTGGTGAAGTACCAGAATCAGTGAAACGTCTCTTACCTCGTTTGCAAGATGGAAAAGAAACCGAAGTGGTCATGGTCACTTTACCTGAAACAACACCTGTTTATGAATCTATGCGACTACAGGAAGACTTGGATCGAGCAGGCATTGCTCATACATGGTGGGTCGTGAATAACAGTATGTTAACAAGTGGTACAACAAATCCAATGTTATTAGCCCGAGCACAAAATGAAAATACATGGATTGATAAAGTAGCAGAATTATCTAATAATCATTATGGGGTTGTAGAATGGCATGCAGAAGAAATCTCTGGAGAAGCACTACACAATATATTGAATTAGAAGCATTTTATTTTTTTTATTGATAGATAGAAATTTTTCTATCTATCATGCACTTATTTGAATTTTATGATGGAGGAAGATGATGATGGAAAAAGAAGAACAAAAAGGATTGGGAATATTTGAAAAATATTTAACGCTTTGGGTGGCTTTGTGTATGGTTACGGGTGTTTTAATTGGGAAATATTTGCCAGCTGTTCCAGCAACTTTAGGGAAATTCGAGTATTATCAAGTATCTATTCCAACAGCAATCTTAATTTGGTTGATGATCTATCCGATGATGTTGAAAATAGATTTTACTAGTATTGTCAATGCAGCTAAAAAACCTAAAGGTCTGATTGTAACCTGTACAGTGAATTGGTTAATTAAGCCATTTACGATGTATGCCATTTCAGCATTTTTCTTTTTCGTTGTATTTAAAGGGATTATCCCAAATGATTTAGCCAAAGAATATGTTGCAGGAGCAGTATTGTTAGGTGCGGCACCCTGTACTGCAATGGTCTTTGTTTGGAGTTACTTAACCAAAGGAGATCCAGCTTATACATTAGTTCAAGTTGCGATTAATGATTTAATTATTTTAGTGTTGTATGCGCCAATCGTTGCTATTTTATTAGGTGTTGGAAATGTAGCTGTTCCAATTAATACATTGATTTTGTCGACTGTTTTATTCGTAGTGATTCCACTTCTTTTAGGTGTTGTCACTCGAACATTCATCATAAAAAATAAAGGACTTCATTATTTTGAAACAGTATTTCTAAAAAAATTTGATAAGGTTACGATTATTGGGCTTCTCTTAACGCTAGTGATTATTTTTTCTTTTCAAGGTGAAAGAATCTTGAATAATCCACTGCACATTCTTTTGATTGCAATTCCGCTAACCATTCAAACACTATTTATTTTTGCTATTGCGTATACATGGGCTCGCTTTTGGAAGTTGCCTCATTCGATTGCTGCTCCGGCAGGCATGGTTGGAGCTAGTAATTTCTTTGAATTATCTGTAGCAGTAGCCATCTCACTATTTGGTTTACAGTCAGGGGCAACATTAGCAACAGTAGTGGGCGTATTGGTTGAAGTACCAGTCATGTTGCTATTAGTTAAAGTTGCGAATAGTACAGTTGGATGGTTTCAAAAAAATGAGTTACCTCAATCGTTAAGAAGCTAGTTTAAGAAGACTAAATTTATTACTTGGAGATGTTGATTGTGGCAGGTGTAACAAAAAAATTATCATTATTGGATCGTTATTTAACCCTCTGGATTTTTCTTGCAATGGGCTTTGGTATTGGATTAGGTTATTTTGTACCAGAGGTTGTGACAGGAATAAATAAACTGGAAGTTGGAACAACTTCTATACCTATTGCGATAGGCTTGATATTAATGATGTATCCACCGTTAGCTAAGGTGAAATATGAAGAGATGTGGCGTGTCTTTAAAGATTGGAAGGTTTTATTATTATCACTTTTCCAAAACTGGATTGTCGGTCCCATTTTAATGTTTATTTTAGCTGTTGTCTTTTTACATGATTATCCTGAATATATGGTGGGGTTAATTATGATTGGTCTGGCTCGTTGTATTGCAATGGTAATTGTGTGGAGTAACTTAGCTCAAGCGGACAATGAGTATACGGCAGGATTAGTGGCGTTCAATTCCATTTTTCAAATTATCTTTTATTCAGTGTTTGCCTATATTTTTGTGACAGTTATTCCGGGATGGTTAGGCTTAGAAACGCATGCTGTTTCAATTGGAATGGGTGAGATTGCAACAAGTGTTTTCATTTATTTAGGTATTCCTTTCATTGCAGGCTTTTTATCTCGTTGGATTCTAATAAAGAAAAAAGGAAAGAAATGGTATGAAGAAAAATTCATTCCTAAAATTAGTCCAATTACATTGGTTGCCTTATTATTTACAATTGTTGTGATGTTCTCCGTTAAAGGAGAAAAAGTCATTGAACTTCCAATGGATGTAGTAAGGATTGCCATTCCATTACTCATTTATTTTGTCCTTATGTTCTTTGTTTCATTCTTTATTTCTAAACGTATGGGAACCAGTTATCCAATTGCAGCTTCATTATCGTTTACCGCAGCGAGCAATAATTTTGAATTAGCAATTGCGGTAGCAGTTGGCGTATTTGGTATTAATTCAGGGGAAGCCTTTGCAGCAGTAATTGGTCCACTAGTGGAAGTTCCGGTTTTGATTGGTTTAGTAAATGTAGCATTGAAATTTAAGCAAAAATATTTTAAGCAAACTTAAAAAAGGAATGAGGCATCTTTATGAAAATTGTGATTATTGGTTCAGTAGCAGCTGGGACAAGTGTGGCTGCAAAGGCTAGACGAAATACAGAGGAAGCAGAGATTGTTGTCTACGACCAAGACAAGGATATTTCCTATTCAATTTGCGGGATTCCTTATTATATAGGAGATGAAGTTGAAGAGTTAGATAAGTTGACCCCTAGAAATGCTGCATGGTTTAAAAAGCGTTATAATGTAGATATTTTTACAGAGCATCGAGTGACAGCTATTCATCCTGAAACTCAAACGCTTGAGGTTGAGAATCTTCAAACAAAGGAGAAGAAAACCGAATCCTATGATGAATTGGTTTTAGCAACAGGATCCAAACCGATTGTGCCAGAGATTTTTAAAGCACAGCAAGCTAATAGAAATCTTTTTCATGTTCGTACTATTCAAGATGCTGCTGCCATTCACTCATTTATTGAAAAAGAAAAGCCACAACAAGCTACTATTATTGGTGCAGGCTTTATTGGATTAGAAATGGCAGAGCAATTGGTTCATAAAGGAATAGAGGTAACTATTATTCAACGTGGCAATCAAGTCATGAAACAAATGGATGCTGATATGGCTTATCGTGTCCAAAAGGAGCTTGAAAAGAATCATGTTAAGCTCCAACTGAATACAACAATCACAAAAGTAATAGAGAAGGATGGCTATATTACTGAATTAGCAACCAATCAAGAGCAAACAATCAAATCGGATTTAGTCATTCTTGCAGCTGGTGTTACTCCGAATACTTCACTTATTCAATCGACAACTATTCAATTGGGAAAATCTGGTGCGATTAAAGTGAATAAGAAAATGCAGACAACGGTACCACATATTTATGCGGTAGGAGATGTTGCTGAGAGCTATTCTGTCATTACAGATAAACCAATATATCGTCCACTTGGATCAACTGCTAATAAGATGGGTAGAATTGCTGGTGATATCATCACAGGAGGAACACTGGAACATCGTGGTATTTTAGGAACTGGTATTGTTCGAGTTTTTGATTTAGCGGTTGCATATACTGGTTTAACAGAAAAAGAAGCTAAATTAGAAGGATTAGAGACAGCTATTCTTTATAATATTAAGCCAGATCATGCGGACTACTTAGGTGGAAAAGAGCTGACAATCAAAGCTTTAGCAGATAAAAGTAGCGGGAGAATTCTTGGAGCTCAGATTATTGGAGAGCAAGGTGTAGATAAACGAATTGACGTAATTGCCACTGCAATTTCATTTGGTGCAGTAGCAGAAGATTTGTTCCATTTAGACCTTGCTTATGCACCACCATTTGCGACAACGAAAGACCCCGTTCTTTATACTGGAATGGCGTTAGATAATGCAATAAGCAATGGAACACCTTTAATGACCCCAACTGAATTGATTGAGCGACAAGCAAGTGGAGAACAACTGCAAATTATTGATACTCGTTCCAAAAAACAATATGAAATTTCTTGTGTTAAAGGGGCTATCCATATTCCATTAGCAGAAATACGTGATAGAGTGGCGGAGCTAGATAAAAATGTAACAACAATCACGTATTGTAATAAGGGCGTAACTGGAAATGCTGCTCAAAATATCCTGTTAAACGAAGGATTTAAAGAAGTCTATAATTTATCTGGAGGAAATAAAAATTACCAGATAATTGCCCAAATGCTCGCCTCTAACTGATTTAATGATGAAGGGATTAAATAGATGACAGAAGAAAAAAGAGCGCTGGCAAGACTTGCTGGTATCTTGGGAGCTTTCCTCGCTGCCAAACTATTAAACTATCAAATAAATGTTAGTATATTTGTAAATTTTGTTATAATTGTTGTGGTTCTATATGTTTTAGCTAAAAAAAGAGAATCTAAAGCTAAAGAAGACAGAAAATAGTTTGTCGCAAATGCAGTTGCACCTTGACTGCATTTGTTTTTTGACAAAAGAAATATGAGTAAGGAGGTAATGAGTAAATGAGCTATGCACTAGATTTAAAAGGCTTAAAAAAAGTATATGCGACCGGTGTTGAGGCGCTGCGTGGTATTGATTTAACTGTAGAAGAAGGAGATTTTTATGCACTGCTAGGTCCAAACGGTGCTGGAAAATCAACAACAATTGGAATTATTACCTCACTTGTTAATAAGACTGCTGGTCAAGTAAAGGTTTTTGATTATGATATTGATAATGATTTAGAGCGAGCAAAGCAACAGATTGGTCTTGTGCCGCAGGAATTTAATTTTAATCCGTTTGAAACGGTTCAACAAATTGTAGTAAATCAAGCAGGATATTATGGTGTCTCAAGAAAAGAGGCACTGAAACGTAGTGAAAAGTATTTGAAGCAGTCCAATTTATGGGAGAAAAGAAACGTTCGTGCCCGTATGTTATCTGGAGGGATGAAACGAAGACTTATGATAGCTCGAGCATTAATGCACGAGCCACGTCTGCTAATTCTTGATGAACCAACTGCTGGAGTGGACATTGAGCTTAGAAGAGAAATGTGGGCATTTTTAAAAGAGTTAAATGAAAGTGGCACAACAATCATTCTTACAACTCATTATTTAGAAGAAGCAGAGATGCTTTGTCGTAACATTGGAATTATTCAATCAGGTGAGCTAATTGAGAATACAAGTATGAAAGCACTTCTATCAAAACTACAATATGAGACTTTCATTTTTGATTTAGATAGCTACGACAAAAAGCCTGTGATAAAAGGTTATAAGCACTTTTTTGAAGATGATCTAACACTTGCTATAGAAGTTGAACGAAATCAGGGAGTTAATAATATTTTTGAGCAGCTCAATCAGCAAAATATCAAGGTTCTTTCTATGCGCAATAAATCAAATAGATTGGAAGAGTTGTTCTTAAAAATTACCGAAGACAAACATCAAAAGGAGGAGAAAAATGTTTAGTATCTACTTTACAGCACTTAAAAGCTTAGCAGTTAAGGAAACCAACCGTTACCTACGGATATGGGTACAAACTTTAGTGCCTCCTGTTATTACGACCTCATTATATTTTGTTATTTTTGGAAAAATGATTGGTGGTCGTATTGGTGATATGGGCGGCTTCTCCTATATGGAATTTATTGTACCAGGTTTAATTATGATGTCTGCAATCACAAGTTCTTACGCAAATGTTTCTTCATCTTTCTTTTCTCAAAAATTCCAAAAGAATATTGAAGAGCTATTAGTTGCACCTGTACCCACACATGTTATTATTTGGGGATTTGTTATTGGTGGACTGGGTAGGAGTATCTTAGTTGGGACATTGGTTACAGTCATTTCTCTATTTTTTGTTCCACTTCATGTTTATTCATGGTTTATTGTGGTGATTACATTATTGATGACTGCAATTTTATTTTCATTAGCAGGCTTAATTAATGGTGTTTTTGCACAATCTTATGATGATGTTTCAATTGTACCAACATTTGTTTTACAGCCATTAACTTATTTAGGTGGTGTATTTTACGCCATTTCAATGCTACCACCTTTTTGGCAAGGAGTTTCAAAAGTCAATCCTATCGTTTATATGATTTCTGGGTTCAGATACGGTTTTCTTGGGACAACTGATGTGCCACTCGTCATTTCTATAACGATTCTAATTCTTTTTATTATCATCCTTTATTCTGTTTGTTGGTATCTTGTTGATAAAGGGAAAGGGCTGAGAAGCTAGTAAAGAAGGAATATCAAAGGTTGAGAGAGTAAAAATTAGATTATTAAACAGTAAAAAGATAGAAACTTATTTGTATTTCAATAATAAGCTTCTATCTTTTTTAATTTTAATGTCATCAAACGAATTAATTGAACAACAAATGATTGGAACAGGATTCAAATATTGAAACTTTTTCTAAGAAATTGCATATAGCGAAAATGACAAAGCTTGCTGTCTGTATAAGTTAGTATCGGAACAAGGGAGCGTTCATAGACAATTGTATGGAATCAACATTGACATAATAAATTTGAAAGGCTACAATACAGTTGAGTGATTGCTCAATTGAAAGGGTGAGAAATATGAATAAACAAGAATTGATCTGTGATTGCGATGTTATACATAAAGAAGTTGTAGAGAAAGTGAAAGAAGTGATGCCTGAAAAACAAGCAATAACTAATTTAACTAGTTTATATAAGGCATTTGCAGATAAAACTAGATTGGAAATACTGTATGCATTACACGAGAGTGAAATGTGTGTTTGTGATTTGGCTGTGTTGCTGAATATGACGAAATCGGCAATTTCTCATCAATTAAAAACTTTAAGGCTCGCTAATCTGGTAAAAAACAGACGTGAGGGTAAGATTGTGTATTATTCACTTACTGACAAACATGTGTATGAAATTTTCGAACAAAGTTTCAAGCATGTAGCAGAATGAATCTGGAGGTCCCGATATGAAGAAAGAGTATATTTTAGAGGGGTTAACTTGTGCAAACTGCGCAGGGAAAATTGAGAATGACGTTAAGAAAATAAGCGGTATAGAAAATGTGACACTTAACTTAATGAATACGACGTTAGCATTTGATAAGAAAGATGACAACGGTCTTGATGAAGAAATCGAAAAAATCGTGCATACGTACGAACCAGAAGTTGGTGTTTTTCCTAAACAGGAATATAAAAAAGAACCAACAAAAAATTTGAGTCTTAAAGATAATAAGATTTTTCTTCGACTAGTAGTTGGTGCAATTATACTTATATTTGCAGTTATAGCCAACATGCAAGACGGTATAAATGATTGGTTGAAGTTAGCGTTATTCTTAATCAGTTATGCAATTCTTGGTGGAGATGTATTGTTAAAAGCAATTCGTAATATTTTTAAGGGCCAAGTATTTGATGAAAACTTCTTAATGAGTATTGCAACGATTGGAGCCTTTATCATTGGAGAAACCGCAGAAGCAGTTGCTGTTATGCTTTTTTATCAAATTGGTGAATTGTTTCAAGATATTGCCGTTAAGCGTTCTAAAAAATCAATTACAGATTTAATGGATATTCGACCAGATTATGCTAACTTGAAAGTTGGAAACGACATCAAGAAAGTAAAACCTGAAACAATAAAGATTGGTGATATCATTATTGTTAAGGCTGGCGAAAGAGTATCTCTTGATGGAATTGTCGTTGCTGGCGAATCCCTGTTAGATACAAAAGCATTAACAGGTGAATCGGTCCCACGAAAAACAAAAACTGGAGATAACGTATTGTCTGGTTGTATCAATCAGAGTGGTGTCTTAACGATTGAAGTTACAAAAACATTTGGTGAATCAATGGTGGCAAAGATTATTGATCTTGTTGAAAATGCTAGTAGTAAAAAAGCCCCCACTGAAAACTTTATCACAAAATTTTCAAGATACTATACTCCAGTAGTGGTAATTGTTGCAACCCTATTAGCAGTCATTCCTCCCCTATTCTTTGGTGGTGAGTGGTCTGATTGGGTAAATAGAGGGCTAATCTTTCTTGTAATCTCTTGTCCATGTGCATTGGTTGTTTCAATCCCGCTAGGTTTCTTTGGTGGAATTGGTGGTGCTTCTAAACATGGTATTCTAGTAAAAGGCAGTAATTTTCTTGAAGCCTTAAACAATGTTGATACAATTGTATTTGATAAAACAGGAACACTAACAGAGGGAGTATTTGAAGTCACTTCTATTAATACAAGCAATGGTTTTACAGAAGAGCAATTAATAGAGTATGGAGCAAAAGCAGAAACACTGTCTAATCACCCAATTGCTATGTCAATTAAGAAAGCTTATGGTAAAGAGATTGAACACAGTGAACTTGATTCTTATCAAGAAATTGCAGGACATGGAATTAGTGTATTGATTAAAGAAAAACCTGTTCTTGCAGGAAATGAAAAATTAATGAAACAGCATAATATTGAGTATATGTCGAACAGCGAAACAGGAACGGTTGTTTATATTGCTATTGATAATGTATTTGCTGGTTCAATTGTGATTTCAGATAAAATTAAAAAAGATAGTTTTGAAGCCATTCAATCACTTAAGAGTAAAGGTGTTCAAAAGACAGTCATGCTAACAGGTGATAATAAAGTGATTGCTCAAAATATTGCTAAAGAATTGTCATTAGATGAAGTTTATTCAGAATTACTTCCAACAGACAAAGTGGATATTTTAGAAAGACTTGAAAATGAGGAAGTTGACAAAGGAAAACTAGCCTTTGTCGGTGATGGAATCAATGATGCTCCCGTATTAGCAAGAGCAGATATCGGAATTGCTATGGGCGGTTTAGGGTCAGATGCTGCTATTGAGGCAGCAGATATTGTCTTAATGACCGATGAACCTTCTAAAATAGCAAAAGCCATTGATATTTCAAGTTTTACAAAGAAAATAGTATGGCAAAATATTATTTTTGCATTAGGTGTTAAAGCCATCTTTTTAACTCTTGGTGCATTCGGAATTGCAACAATGTGGGAAGCTGTATTTGCTGATGTTGGTGTATCTGTATTGGCGATTTTAAATGCTACACGTGTCATAAGATATAAATAATCAGAAGCAGATATTGTAAAAAGTACAATACCTGCTTCTTTATCTGAATAGTGTAAAGAATAATTTTTTAGTTGATTTTACAAAATTAAGCTGCGACAAATATAGTTGTGCGAACTAAAAACTCTTTCTCAAGTATTTTTAGTTTTAAAATTTATGGTGTTCCATACCCTATAATATAAGGGCTATTTTTTTCATAACTTAGTTTAGCAATCTTGTCTCCTGAATTACCTTCAATTGTATAAACAACTTCATTTTCTACTTTCTCCACGATTCCTACATGGTCGCTGACAGAATCACCATCCCAATCAAAAAAAATGATATTGCCACTTTTAGGCAAATTACCTTTCCCTAGCCATTGGTTTTTAGCTTTAAAATTTTCAATACCTGTTGGGCAATAAGCAAACCGTTCCATTTTAACACCAGCTTTTTCAGCATTATAAGAAACAAAAATGGCGCACCATTCAACACGTCCGTTGAAGCCATACCATTGCCAATACTTCATCCCTCCATCATGTGTTCCTTCATCCAATTCTTTAAGTGCTGAGTTTACAATAGCCGAATTTCCTTGACTATTATTGCCGGAAGTAGAAGTGGTGTACTGTTTAACAATTTGAGCGTAAAACATATTGCCATACGCATAACGATAATCATAGCCTAAGTTAACAGCTATAGGATTAGTGTAAGTAACTGTTTTTCCACCTGCTTGATTTTTTGAGAATTGAATCGCATTATCCAGAGAGTAGCTCTTACCTGAATGACTTAGAAAGCCACCTCCAAAATTATATGATTGTACAATATTTAAAACATCGTATTCTCGGTGTCCTTTCCACATATCTGCAAAATATTTTACGCCAACTTCAATGGATTCATTTGGATCTTGAATTGAATTAGGTGGCTTTCCTTGGCTTTCGGAACATTGCATTACATCGGGATATTTTTCTGAATTTCCCCCTGATTCTGCCATAATGATTCCTAATAAATAAGGAACCGCTTCGGAAATCTCATTTTTAGCAGCTTCTTTTGTGACTTTATCTTTCCAACGAAGCACTGCTTCTGGAAGGTTTTGTCCTTCTTCCGAGCCAGAGTTGGTAGTTGAAGAGTCACTTCCAGCAATGAGCATGAAAAATATAAAAAAGAAACCTGCCAGTAATAAAAGAGATAACTTACGTGGTTTCATAGGGCTGTTCCTCTTCTAATTCTGGAGTGCTATAGGCTTCCTGTCTTAAATGACTAATTTCTTTTTCAAGTTGCTTTGCTTCATGTTGTGTTACTGGAGATGGAGAAGGTGATGAAGGGGTTTCTTCTAGAGAAACATGTTCTATAGTTTCTGTTATCTCTTTATTCTCAACAACTTGTTCCACAGAAGTTTCAATTTCTTCCGCTAAAGGACTTGGTGCAATTAATGTATCATCAACTTCTTCCATTGGTAATACAGTTTCCGTTATAAAAGGTTCTGTACTTGTTTCAAAGTCTGATACGTTTTTAACAGGATAGTTTGGCAATTCTGCTGAATCTTTTACACCAACAGTATTTATAGGGAGCGTTTCTTCTTTGGATGTCATTGGATGTTCATCAAAAGCTGTTGCCGTTTTATCAAGAGAAGTTTCTTCTTCACCAGCTTGCACTAATAAATTATCCTGTAGTTCGTTTTGACGATAAGCGTGATCCAATTCTACTCCAGAACGAAGGTAATCATTTTCTGCGGCTTGTGTTTTATAGGCTTGTTCAGCATAGCGATTTTGCTGATCTTCTTTTTGTGCTCGTTGCTGCTGCCTTTCTTGAAGAGCTTGTTTTGGATTGAAAGAAAAGTCTTTTAACTCTGCTTTTCCTTTGATAAGTGAGCGAACGATTTGTCCTTTATTCTTCCAAATGAATAGACCTAATAAAACTTTTACGAACAGTCCAACAATCATTGTGACAATGTTTGTTACAACAAAAAAGGAATCTAGCAAATTTAGAATAGAGAACAAGAGACCAAAACCGAATCCAATCCCTATTTTTGAAGCAAACAGTGTTCCTAGTAACATGAATCCATTTTTTAACAGATGGTGCATGTTTGGAATCAAAGCTAAAAATAGTAGTGAGGGGAAGAGAAACAGAATTCCGTAAATTAATAGCTGGATTAAAATATTTGCAACCCCAATGATTAGTACCGCTGTTCCAATCACAATCAGCATAATAAATGTATTTAGTAAAACAGCTACTTTTTCGGTCATACGATCAGAGGTGAGATAAGAATTTTTTTCGGAGTCTTTTTTTATTTTATCTGCAATTTCGTCTGTCTTTTTTTGATTAAATGTTTCGCCACTTTTAACAAGATAGGATTCAAATTGCTCTTTTGATAAGTCAGTTTTCCCAAAATTGAGTAAAGCATAAGGTTTAATAACAAATTCATCAAAAATAAGATTTCGGATATTGCTTGTTCCATCTAATTGTTGGTTTGATCCGAGTAAGTTCTCTGAAATATTGCCATTGCCTTTTGTCAAACTACCACTTGTTAAATCAACTAATTGTCCTTGAACATTTTGAGATAGTATATTCACTTCTTGGATTTTGTTAGCACCATCCGAAAAGAAGGTCATACTTCCAACATAGATTAAAGTAAAAACACCAAATCGAATTAATGCTTTGCTGATTCCTTTTTCAAAAAAATCTTTCACTGAAATAACAATCACGAACGTAAAAAGGAGAATTCCTACAACACTGAATAACTTATTGTAAATAGCACCAGTAGTAGAGAATAAATCCGGTAATACTCCTTCTAATAAATTTAAACTAAAGAGTTTGTCTATCACATAATCTAATGCCAGAACAAGGTATTTGATTAAGCCAAAGGCAATATTGAGCAACGCATTTAGCACACTTTGTAAATTTTCATTGATGCTAAACCAGCCGCCTTTTTCAAAAAAGGATTGGAAACTGTCAATATCAAATAAATCTTTTAGTAACATAGCAGCTCCTTTCTAAGTGCTAAAGGTCGTTTCCACATCTGCACTTGTATTTTTTTTGACCGTTTGCAGCATTTGATGGATTTCTTCATAAGGACAGTAGACAAGCATTTTGCCAACACGTCCTCGTAAATCTAAATAAAGGCAATGATATTTTGGTAGATTTTTTAACCACTCAATATTCTCATTAGTGATTTCTAATCCTAAATGACGAAGAATATCTTCTCGTTCATCTTTGTCATCGTATGCAAAAATTCGTCCAAAGTTTCCTGTATCATCTTCTTCGGCTGTATCTTTAACAGATTGAGTGACAATAATCAGGGTATTGTTAAAACTTCGACCAACTCTGCGCATGGATTTGATAATCGCACGACCGTTTTTAGAAGAATTAAAAATCCAACTTTCATCAAATAGAACAACAGTGCTTTCCTCTCGGTCACGTAAGCCGAAAAGTTCACAGAATTTTCCAATAGACATCATCAACATGACCGATTTTCTTTGGGTAGCACTGTAATCATTGCTAAGTGTTTCTGCACGAGGCATTTCTAACCCCAAAACTTCTAAGATAGTCACCTTATTCGTAAGATTTAGTCCTTCATTTTCGCCATAACTAAAAGCTAATTCTAAAATAGAACCTTGTACTGATTTCTTGATTAAGCTGGCTGTATCTCGTACCTCCTCATGTGGACTTTCCAGCATGAAGTCAACTACATGAAGTAAGCCTATTCGTTCACCTTGATCTCTTCTTTTTAATACAGTTTCGATTCCTTCTAGCATTGCCAATCTTGATTTTTTCTCTCTAGCACTAGTAAAATCATAAAGCTCTTCAAATAAGTCTTGCGCCATGTCTTTTGCAGCTACTCGATTAGGAATAAAACAGAAGGGATCAAGAACGCCTTTGTTACTGGTTTTATTTGGATCAAGTCTCACTTGGTGGAAGTGCTGTTGAATGAAAGCACAAGTGTCGGGATACTTTTCTTGATAAAGTGGATGATTGATAACCTCCATAATCCAATCGAAGAACTCAGATTTAGGATCAACGTACAATCCTTTTCCATTCATTAAAACTGAAAGGAAGAAAATAAACTTTGCCAAGTAGGATTTTCCGTTTCCAGTGGGTCCAGTGATGGCAATGTGCGGGCTATTGGCTTTTTTATCAGCGATATCATTTTGGTTCCCAATAGATGGATTAAAGAAAATGGGTTTTCGACTCGTTTTTGCCACTTCTTTTGGTGTTAAGTTTCGAGTGTTTTTCAATTCCGAGACCATACCAATAGGAATTCCTACGTTATCACCAATCCGATTTTCAACACTCAATAACATTTCACTAATTCCTTCAACTGTGGTGTAGTGAAGCCAATTTTTTTCAGAACCTAGTTTGTTACCAGCTAAAAATTGATGGAAGAGAAATACTTGATCGGCTAAGCCTTTGACTATTTCAACATTTCGAGATTGGCATAAAGAAATGACGGTACGAATCCGACTACGACATTCCTCTGGTGTTTGTCCAAAGACACCAAAAAGTCCCAGCCATTTAATGACAGGGACTCTTAAGTCTATTTTATTGTTTAAGTCGGTCAAAGCATAACGATTAAAGCGACTGGATTTCATTTCGGAATCGCCCATAGAAACCGTTTCTTTTGCACTATTTTTTAATCGCTTGGCAGCACGAGAAGACTTTCCTTTTAATCCTCTACCACCTTTTAAGGGTTCAAAATGCCCTTTGAGTCGGAATTCTACTGGAAAGGGGAGACTTTGCACCACTTCTGCTATATGATTGAATGCCAAGTTGGGGGCGAATTTATGAATAGGAAGCAGAGCAATGTAGCTAGTTCCTTCTGAGCTTCTTAACTTTAATAAGCCTTGTTCTTCTGTAGGATCAAGAATAGTATCTGTTAATGAATAGCTGCTATTTTCAACAAAATCAAGATCAAAGGAAGTCTTCATTCCACGTACATAGGGATAACGGCAGGCTTGTAGCACTTCTTGTTCAGTAAGTCTACGCCCATTAACCGTTCCAACAAGTTGAAAAATTTCTGATTCTATTGAACGGTATCGTTTTAAAAAATCTTCATCAACAGTTAGGTGATAGTGGTTCAAGGATAATAACTTTCCTGCGTAATAGTCAACGACTTCCATCGCTTTTCCTTTTACAGTTGTTGCAGAAGATAAACTAGAAAGTTTAACCCCAATATAAAATTTTTCCGTTGTGAGAACTCGAAGTTGATTTTCTAATTCGGAAAGTGTTCGATCAACTAAACTATCGCCCATTGATTTTGCTTGTTCATCAAAATTTTCGGAGAAAGCTGCTAGCCGCTCACTAAGATTGTAAGAATGCGGATTTAGAAATAGTTCAAAGTCCTCAAAACGGCGTAAGCTTTGTAAAAATTGATTCCATTTTTGTTTATGCTTTTCTTGAATTTCTTTATTTTGACCAATAACATAGTCGCTAGGACAAGTAAAATATGCCCAAACTTCATTTTCTGTAGTAAGCAATAAATTATGATAAACCTTATGAAATGGCTGTTTAAACTTCATTTTTTTCCACCTTTCTATAATAATCTAGTGATTCGTTTACGAATGGATTGCTTGATTAATGAATGATATTGTTCCTTTAATTTAGGAATTTCTGACATCGGGATAACTCCGTCTGCAAATTGCCGAAAGAGTATTTTCTTCATTAGCAATACTTCATCATCTGTTTCAAACAATTCATAGAAACCTTCTTCTCTTGCCTTTAAGGATTCAAATTCATGGATTAGTTCTGGAACAACACTATCTTTTATTTCTTGTTTCAATTGGTCAACATCTAATGTATTCATTTTTGCTTCTCCTTCTTTTTTTATGGAAAGCTGTTCAACGGTACAGCGATCATAAATTACTTTTTCTTGTTTAAATGAGTGAAGTTGCTCATGATACAGTGATTTATGCCCAAATACAAAGGTCAGAAGATAGAGAAAATAATCTTTCAAAAAAATATCCGCTCTCTTTCCATCCGGCTCAACTCGGTTAAATAGTTGTACTAATCCATAAGGAATAGCTAGAGAAACTATGACGACTAATTGATTCATTCCAAAAAGTATCAAGAGAGCACTAAACACAATCGCAAAACTGACTGTTGCAACAGTGAAATCCTGTGCATAAACAACAAAAGGTAAGTGGACATTTTTGGCAATTTCTCTGATCATATAGGGTGCATTGAAGGGCTCTCTATAGTCTAATATCTGTTTTTCTATATTCATGACTATAACCCAAAGTAGCTTTTTAGATTAGAAAGTGAATTAAGAACGCCTGTAGGGTCTTTGATAACAGCGTAAATGATACCGCCAAAAAAGAGGATTGCAAAACCTTGAATCCATTTTGAATTTAGAAATTCTTTGATGACTAAATAAACAACAACTACACCAAAAATTGGTGCAATCCAGTCATTCAAGATATAGTTACTGGCTTCCTTAGCGTTTGCATCAGCATAAGCGACAGGAGATAGAGCGAAAAAGAATAAAAGGCTACTGAATAGTGTTGTGAGTTTGACAGTTAGTAGTTGTCTTTGCTGAGGAGAGCATACTATTTTCTTTTGTTTCATTTAAATTCCTCCTAAATAATGATGAATGGTTTCAATAAAATAAGTGTTTTCTCGTTGCTTCAACAATAAAGTCATGGTTTCCTTGTGACCTATTTTTGTTTCACCATCAATAACATCAAATGTAACAAAAGCAAAGAGTTGTTTGTCTTTGAAGAAGGGTTTAATTTGGCTATTACTTATCTGATAATTACCTGTTAGAATTTCTGGTTCTTTCATCATAAATGCCATATCTTCCAATGAAGCAGATACATATTTATCAAGGAATGACTGGATGAAACTGACAACCATTTTTTCTTCTTTGGTATCCACTTGTTGGTACTGAGAAATATCAGGCATTTTTAGTTGCCCATTTTTTGAAGTTAGTGAAGGCTCAAGAGTAAAATAAGGATAGGCAGTCACTTTAAACGATTGATTTTTTAATTGTATAAAAGGGATATTTAACAACACACGATTTTCAATTTTTTCGTAGTCAATATATTTTTCTTTGGTGACTACTTCTTTATTACCTTCTTTTTTCTTTACATCACGTTCTTTTGTAACTGGAGCATTGATTTCATAAGCAATACGGTATTGAGCCACCAATTGTCCATTTTCACTGATTAGATTATAAAAATCAGAAGAGAGTAGTTTTCGTTCAGTCCCCGTATTCTTTTCTTCATCTAGGGTAATCATGAAATAGGTCTCTTGGAGTGAATTAAAACGTTTTTCAAATGCTTGCTGCTCGGTAGGAATATTAATGTAAGCTGTAATGAAAGGCTGTAGAAACTGTTTATACAATTCTGATGTAACAGCTGTATTTGTCTTTTTTGCTAATTCTTTGTGAATCGTTTCAGTTAATGTGGTTTGTTCTTTGCGAATAAGACTTTGCATTTGGGTAGATTTAACAAAGGCAAAGGGACCACTGCTGATTAACAAAAGCGTTAGGATTAGAAAGAAGGTACGAGTCGTTCGGATACTAGCGGCTTTTTCTTCTTTTGGTAAAGCTGGGGGATGATTCTTTTTCTCTTTGATAAATTTCATTGAATTACTCCTTTGTGATTATTAAAAAAGGGAACCCCTTTACCAAATAAAGGAGTTCCTTTGCAGAAAGTTGCGTACCATAAATTTTTAAACGACTAGACTGAGAATTGAATAGATAGGTAGCTTTGTAAAAATCATACGAATAACCAAGATAAACACCGGAATCGCTATAACGTTCTAGTCCTTCAATATAAAGACTGGTGTGTTTAGAAAGAATTCGTTCAAAACAGACTTCTTTTTTAGGAATAAAAACCAGATTTTCTCGTTGAGTTAGTTTTTTTACAGTGAGAAATTGCCGAGCTTGTCTTTCGGGAATTTGTCCTTCTAAATAGAAAAAGCCATATTTTTTGAGTTCTTCTTTGAGATATTTCTGATTCATGACAATACCTCAATAATAGTATTGTCGTTTGCTTGATAGAGGCGTCCATCTTGGCGTAAATCTTCACCAATTCCCCCATAGTCAACATTCCACTTGATTAAATCAGGAACACCAGATAAATAGCCAAGATCATCCACTAATTGTTCTGCATAGTCTTTATAAGAATAACAGTCAGAGTAGACTTGAATTTCATCAATTTGTTCAAATGCATCTAAAATATCGCTGAAAAATCCGTACTCTACAAGTTCACCTAAATAGTGAATGGCTGGGTGTCCACTATGCTCATCCAGTTGTTCTGCTACTTCATTCATTTCACTAAAATTTTCATAGTGAGAAAGGGTAAATGGTGCCATGTAGTCTGTTATTAAATGTTCCTGCCCATCGTCCAATTCGATTTTTTCTTTGACCTCTTCCCAATCAATAGGTAGTTCAAACCATCGCCCTTTATGGGTATGAAGATTTTCGATATATAATTCAATCATTTTTTTCACCTCTCAATTAAATAAAAATTGTGCTAATAGCTGTTCGACTTCATCTTGTGTAACAGTTACAGAAGAGGGAGTAGCTGCTTGAGTTTCTTCTTGTAGCAATAATTCTTTTATTGTTGTTGTAAGTTTTGACAGCTCTTCTTGATCTTTTTCTTTTAGCTCTGCTTGCTGAATTCTAGACATTAACTCATTTTTGCCAAACGTTTGATCCATAATCCAAATTTTCTTTAGCGTAGGAGCAAGATAGTTTGAGAGCCAGCGTAACGCTTTATCATAATTTGGTTTTTCACCCTTCATGGTCAACCGTAATTCTTGCATGCTTTCAATGACCATGCGCCAATTTTGACTGTAATGAGTGCGCAGTCCATTTGAGTCGCAATCATATACTTTGATGGCAGTATCAATTAATTCTTTGACGATCCATTCAATTGTTTCTCCTGTAGAAAGTAAATATTCAACAAAGAGATAAGCTTTTTCGTCAGCCAAACGGATTTCATAACGATTTTTAATGCCATATTTCTGACGAGCCATTTCAACAGATATTTCTTCTTTTTTTGCCAATTCGTAATCTTTTTGGTAAAAGTTTAAATAAAACGGCGATTGTCTGGAACCAAAATAAAGAGAGAGTCCTTTGTTGAGCTGTTGTCCATTCTTCACAACAATTCCTCCTGTAAAATCAAAATTGCGAAAAGTGGTATCGACTAATCCTTGTTCAACTTTTTCTTTCAATTCAAATAAATCATAATTGGGATAAAGAAGAGAGAGATGTTCATCCAGAGCCAAATCAATTCGTGTAATTTTGGTGTCAATTATTAGACCTTCACCAAAAATATTCGATTGATAAAGCCGCCAAAAGAATGTCGTCCAAGTTTCTTCTTGTTCTTCTAGTACCAATTCATATTCTCGACAGCCTTGTCCACGCAGTTCAATCATCACTCCCATATCTAGGTTTTCTGGATTTGAGAAAACAAAGATGTCACTAAAACAATAGCTTTCTGTATAATGATTAAAGCCATAGTTTTTGTAAATGAATACATCTGGATTCATTTGTAATATTTTCTCAATTACTTGAGAAGGGGAGTGGATTTTGAATCGAACACGAAGAAAATCAATTTTTGCTTCCATGGGTAGAAAGCCACCGTCCAAATGGAATGTTTTGCGTATTTTTTCTATGGATTTTTTTGTGATCGTTCGTTTACCAGTTTCAATCATGGAAAGGTATGATTTACTCCAATCAAGCTTTTCAGCAAATTGCTGTTGTGTTAATTGAAGTCGCTTTCGTAAAATTTTTATTTCTTGATTATTCATGGGTCACCTGCCTTATGTTCACAAAATAAATGAAAATTGTTTACAGCTTTATTCTTAAAGAAAAGCTTTATTAATAAGGGATTTTGATAACTATTTTGTCTTTCTTGTAAAAAGTTACCCCCATGTTATTAAGCGGGGGGGTAACAGGTTAGAGCGAGCGTTGCTCGCCCTAACCACGCACAGTCATAGTCAGGAAACCTGCCTATTCCTTTTCGTTCTACCGCCACACACCAAAGTGTGCGGCTTTCACAAGGAAACCTTGTTCATAAAACGAAGCGGTTAGTATCAGCTTCTTCCATCCGCTGAGGCAACGAAAAAAGGGCAACGAAAGATAAAACTTTTCCTTTCCCTTTTTTCATTGATATAGTGGGGAGATCTCACTCTAGCTTTTTCCGTGAAAGTCCAAATGCTGAATGTGCTTCATTAATTTCCTCAGTAGTCATTTCTTGTAAAAGCTCTTTTATATTTAACGTTTGCATAGAACCAATTTGTTGAAGAGCTGCTAGAAAGTCATATTTTCTAGGAACAAGAGGGGCATAGAATTCACGAGGAACTCCTGAGCCACTATCGCAGTAGCCTCTGCCTTTAATTCGTTTATTGATGAACGCTTTTCCTTTTTGATCCGATCCAAAAGTCATGTAATAGCCCTGTTCTGATAGCTTTCCCAAGCTAACTCGAAATAAAAGATTATCACGTACACCGCCACCAAAGTTATCTGCATCAGGACGTTGGGTTGCTAAAATGAGAAAAACACCTGCTTGTCGTGCTTTTAGAACAAGTTCCTTTACATATCGCAGAATTTCGTCCTGTTCTTTATAGGTTAAGGTGCCAAAAAAGGCTGCCCACTCATCAACAATAATAAAGTAGGGAGGAATACCATAGTATGCAAAGTTTTTCCCTGTTGTATAGTTAGGGAGAGCCTTCATATAAACATAACGTCGATTCATTTCTTCTACAGCATTCTTTAAACATTTCGTAATCCATTTTGTTCCGTAAAATACGTGATTTTTGAATAAATGTAGACTTTCTAAATCTTTTAAATCTGCTTCTTTTGGATCACATACATCAACCGTTCCAATCTGAATGAGCGCATGAATTAAGGTGAGCAGAAAGTAGGACTTGCCACCCCCTGTGCCTCCAGTTACTAACATGTGAGGCACTTCGGCATAGTCCCATATAACGCCATCCATGAGTTTGACTTGTCCATTTGTTACGATACAATCTTCAATTCTAATCCGCTTACTGATCACATCAATCATTAATAAATAGGTGGTGAAGCCCATTTCCTTTTGTTCCTCAATGAAGTCAGCAATGTACATTTCTTCAAAAGTTTTTGCAATTTTTTGAAAGCGATCATGCCATTTCATGCCATCTGTGGGAACCGTTAAATAAAGAATTTCCTTGGTATTACGGTAATAAACTTTTGGAAAAACCATTTTTTCAGTAGCCTGTTCTTTTGATTTCCGTTCCTTCTTCTCATACAATCCATTGCTTTTCAAGAGACGAGCTAACATTTGTCGTTGGTAAACTCGATAGAAGAAACCACCCTTTAAAAAAGAAACTCTGCGAATCATGACCAAAACTAACAACGGCAAGAAGAGTATTAAAAAAAGCCCTCCAATGGGAACTAAGAGGGCAATCCAATCAATTATTTGTCTTTGTTGCATCATCTGTATTAGCGGATAGATAAAAAGGTAGCTGTAGTAACCAGCAAATAATAGAAAAGGAAACCAAGCTAGTAGAAGGTAGGTACGATAAACAGATAGATGTAGAGGACGAATTCTACGTCCACGATAATGAAAGAATGTGTTCATAGTTGCCTCCATTCAATTAGTTTTTCAGATTTTGGTCCCCTTTAGCTTGCTTTACATTAACTGATTCTACTTTTTTTAGGGATTCTGCTCGGATTTTGAAGGCTTGCTCTGACTGAATCGAATCGTTATAACCAGTATAAGAAGAAAGCCAAGCAAGTGCAGTGACTTCTCCTGTAAGCTCTACTTCATCATCATAAGAGAACGCTGTAGTATCAACAGTTTCTGGAACAGTAATATCAATTTGGTCATTTTTAGCTTCGGAATAGACAGTAATGCGTTGTTCACGAACAAAATCTGTTCGGTTACCTTCTGTATCTGTTTCATAAATTTTTTGGCTATTCAAATAGAATAATTTTCCAAATGTTCTACGTGTATCAAAATCTTTCACAATGTTATCTTCAAATTTTAAACTCATCATTTTTCTCCTTTTCTAGTTCAATGTCAGCAGTTGTTTAGCGAAAATTTGTAATTCAAGTGATCGACTAACTGTTCCAATATTATTTCGTTTGGCACTAGGAACAAGTGTAACTTCACGCAGCTCGACTTCTTTACGACCTTCAAAACGTAGGGAGTTTCGTAAATTTGGAACGATGATTTCAAAGTCAGGATGAAGAGCAGAGGAGGCTGTAAAAATGCGACAAGGGATTCTTTTTCCCTCTACATAAATTTCTCGTTCTTCTTTAACGGTTGCTTTGATTTTATTTCCTAATTGATTGTCCTTTAAGACAATGCTTGTGACACGATTGGACATCTTTTTTCCTTCTTTCTTTTTTATAATAAAAAAGAGACATAGAACTGCCTCCGTTTTTTCTAATTATCGTTGTGATGCTTTTTCTTTTTGTTGTAAAGGTAATAGCCAGCAACTCCAGCTAACAATAAGCTCCCTAAAATAATTCCTGCAAAAGAAACAACTTCACCAGTTTGTGGTAAGCTTCCTGTTACAGAAGTTTCTTTTTTACTTGGAATCATTTCATTTGTCATGTTACATTTGACAACCTCACCATCTTCTTGAATTTCAAACTTAATCGGCGTTTCGTCTATTTGATAGCCAGTAGGGGCTTTATATTCTTGGAAATAGTAAACTCCTCGTGGTAAGTTTTCAAAACTAAAACGACCTTGATGATCCGTCTTTCCTTCAATGATGATTTTTTTATCTTTATCAAGAATACGAACGCCTGTATCTGGTAGCTCTTTTCCATTGGAAACATCCGTTTTGGTTAGTTCAGCAATCCCTTTGACTAAATGATTTTTAATCTCCAGCAGTAGAAGTGGCTCTTGATTGGTTTGTGGTTCCTCAACTGGGGTAGTTTCATTCGTTAATGGCTTGTTTGGATTTTCTTCTTTCTTCTCTTCATTAAGGATTTCACTAAGTAAAGTTCCTTTACTGTCATAGACTTGAATTCCTTTTAGAGTAGAGACGATTTGATAGGTCTCAGGAGATAGAACATACTGTTCAGAAGCTGATTGTTTTTCTTTCAAATAGAATGTTCCCACAGGGATATTGGTAAAGGTAGCAAGAGATTGTTCATCTACAGTGACTGTTTGAATCACTTCTTTTTCCTCATTTTCTAAAGTGAAAATAGTGCCTTTTCCATTCCCTGTAAAAGCAAAATCATAGCCATTTTTTTCTTTTAAAGTGGCTTCTTCATTTACTTTTTTTAGTGAGAATTGGTTGAAGTGAAGCTTATTTAGAAGTGGTACAGATTCATCCTCCAAGTTTTCTTTAGCAGCATAAATATCGATTACTTTTTCGGATTCGTGGTCAGCTGCTGTAAACTCAAATTCATGACGGCTAGTATCAATATCATGAATTTCACCAGCATCTAATTCTTGAAAGTAATATTTTCCTTCCATTAATTGTTGCCTAGGGAACGTAAGTCCACCATCTTTTACTGTGCCAAAACCTAGTAGAGAATCAGCAGGCAGCACTGTTTTATCTGTCATTGTAAATGCTTGATTAGTAAACAGACCGAATATTTTGTCGTTGGCTTTGATCTCTTCTATAATTGGTTTATTTTCTTTCCACTCCTGAATCTGCTCTTCGTTTTTATGGAGAGTGATCTTTAGTTGTTGAAAATCGTTTTTTGCTTCAATAGATTGAGATACAAGTTCAACGTTTTGTCCTTCATAGGTGAATTCAAAAGGAAGCGGAGTGGTATTCATCAAATAGCCAGCAGGCGCAGCTGTTTCAATGGCTTCATATTTTCCGAGATAAAGTTTTGGCATATTCATTAGTTCACCATTGTTATCTGTTTGAACAGTGGCAACTACACTTCCTTTTTTTGCATGAACATAGTTGCCTACTTTAATATCTTCACGAGCTTTGATGGTGAAAGTTACATCCGCCAGAGGAACATAATCGAAAGTGATTTCATGTAGCTTTCCATATTTTGAATCTTTGGTTGTAACACTAGAAGCTTTTTGCCCTGTTTTCTTTAGGTGAAGCAATCCTTGTTGGGCTTTATTTGCAAACACCACTTCAATTGTTTTATTGGGTTCAATCGTAATTTCTTTAGATTCGCCTTTATTTACAAAGCCATTGTTGGCAGTTACTTCGGTGATTTTTATTTTGGTACCAGCTTTTAAGTCATTTATTTGAGCTAAACCATTCGTATCAGTGACAATTTCTTTGGATTGTCCGTTAAACTCAAATTTCATTTTTGTATTGGGGACAGGCTGTCCGGTATCCTCATCTACTTTTTTCAATTTGACATTACCGTTTAAATTGACTTTGATATTTAGCTGAAAGGAGCCGGCATTAGATAATTTGAAAGTAGCTACTTTTTGTTCATTGGGTTTGTTGAAAACAAAACTTGTACCAACATCATTCGCATTTGCGATATTGTACTGTAATTTTCCTGTTTCTTTCGATGAACTGGTTGCGGTTAACTTCAATTGGTTTCCGGATTTATTTAGTTGTAGATTAGCGGAATTGCTAGCTAGATTGCCATACTTACTTAAAACACCGTTTGTATCATTAAGTGTGATTGTATCGCCAACATTTAACGTGATCGTCTGATTATTGAATGAAGGTTTTGTATTGTGCGCATTCACTTTTGCTAGAATTTCATTTTTCCGATTTTGATAGTTGGGAAGGGTGGTAGACAGTAGCTGATCGCCAAATGACTCCCAAATCATGTTTTGAGTGATTCCATAGTTTTCACTTGTAGGATTCGTTTTATAGCCATAATAGGCAATCAGAGACAAACGGTCTTTTTCAGCAATAGTGAGTTCAGATGGATCAAAACCAGAACCGCCATTTAAAATGGTACCATGTTCGATACAAAAGGCAGGCTCACCCTCTGCTTTAATCATGTGAACACCATCATCTGTCCAATGAAGACCAGCAGGGTTCGCTAAATACCAAGTAGAAACGTAATCAGCAATTCTTGTGTAGTTGACGGTAGCAGCAAGGACAGTGATAGGAGTAACAAAAAAACTAGCCATGATTACTATCAATGCGAGATAGCTGGCTAGTTTGTGCTTTTTATATTTAGTTGTCATTGTTTCTTTTCCTCCTTGAGTTATTTTTGTTTTTTTTAGAGTTACGAGAGGGACTTCTGATTTTTTTGGACAAGTGTTTTGATTCAGCTCCTTTAGATACTTATAATGGTATTTGATATCTTAGATATTTTGAAAAGTAATTGAATTATATATTTTCTGATAGTTATTAATTACTCTAACTGAAACTCTATTTAATTACGGCTAAAATGAAAGCCTTTTTTTGGAGCGAGAGAGTCGGTTTGGTTTCAGACTATTTTTGTACAAATTAAATTTTTATTTGTTTTTGTCGCTTCGTGAATTTGTTGACTTTTTATACTTAATAGTTCAATATTAAACTGAATAGTCTGGATATAGTTGAAACTGAATATATGTCTTCAATAAACAGATGCATATCATTAAGGAGAGAACATTATGCAAGAAAATATACGGAGTGAATTGTTTTTTTTAAAGCAGTTTGGATTTAATGATATTTTATTACAACATATATTTCTTTCTGGACTAGATCCTATACAGGTGATTTTTAAGAAAGATATCGATTTAGAAATCAATTTAGAAGATCTTTTTTCTGAAAAGGAAAAAAAGATATCAAATGATTTCATAGCCTATGAAGATTTTAAAAAAAATTTGTTTTCTAATGAGTCTTTTTTGGTGAAAAATAGTAAAAATAAAATTTTTTTTAAATATGATAGGAATGAAATAACTGAAATAGTCCCAGAAAAAATAATGCCTCTTTTTATTTATTGTAAAGGTGATACATCGTTGTTAACAAAGGACAAAAAACGCATGGCAATAATTGGAACACGCCATCCGTCAAAAAAAACAATTGAGATAACACAGAAATTGACTCAAAAATTTGTTGAAGCCGGTTTTGTTATTGTGAGCGGTTTAGCAGAAGGAACTGACACAATTGCTCATGAGACAGCATTAAAAAATAATGGTAAAACAATTGCTATATTACCAACAAATTTCAATAAAATTTATCCTAAAAGTAATAAGAAACTTTCGGATAAGATAGTAGAAGATGGGTTACTATTAACTGCTATTGGTCCTAAAGAGAATACTTATAAATCGAGTTTTTTGGAAAGAAACCAATACGTGGCAAATGTGAGTGATGTAGTTTTAGTTACGGAAACTAATTTAAAAAGTGGAACAATGAATACAATTAGAAATGCAAGTGAGGCAGCTAAAAAAATATTATTTGTAGACCAAAATGATGAAAAAATTAATAATAAAATTTATGAATTTGGAGGAGAGATGTTAAATGCCGATTATGAATAAAGTTGTAATTATGTCGAAATTATTTTTGTTTAATTCAGATAATCAACTGATCCAAGATAATTTATGGATTGTAGATTTTTTTGCAGACCAGGAGATAGAAATTGCTATTCTGGCAAGAAGTGCTTCAGTTAGAACAATGAAAAATCAGATACCTGAAAATTTTGAAAATAAAATAGCATTTGTGGACAGAAACCCACAAACTAAAAAAGCAATTATTGAGTTGAAAAATAAAGGAATAGTAGTTGCGGTAATAGGACTTGTAGATGAGGATGCCATTTTTGCATTCAACTGCAAATTGCCATTATTTAATCCAGAAAAAATGATTAATCAGAGATCAAATATTTCTGAAAAAGTTAAAAAATACGGACTACCTGTTATTGATTTTCAAAATGTTGTAGATTGTTTTAAAGCTTTTGACGTCCATCAAGGAAATTATTTTGAGATGCATATAAATGACCAGTACAGTGTTATGAGTTTGAATAATGCAAATACATTCTATCGACCAGAAGAAGAAGCTAGAATAAAAGAAATTTTTGAAGCTAATCTAAAGGGAAATGAATTTTCAAGAGATCAAAGAATTCTACTTATACTGCTATTTCATTTAATAAATGAAGTAACTACAAATAGTTACTATCAAGATGTAGATTACTGGGGAACGTTCCCTTCATCTAATCCTAGTAATACAGAAACGTCTATTTCTTTTTTGAAAGAGGCAGTCAGAGTTATTGTAAGTGGTGGCCCAAGAACTGGACCAGAGATACTAATCAGGCATACTGCTATGAAGTCAAAACATAGTAGTGGTTTATCGAGATTGCAGCAAAAATGCAATAGAGATTTTGAAACATTGAAGATTAATGATTCTTTAGTAGATAGGATTAAAGGAAAAGTTATTTGTATTATTGATGATTATATAACCAACGGCTATTCTGCTGAGGCAGCTAAACACTTGTTACTAAGTGCGGGTGCTAAAAAAGTTATTTTTCTTTCTATTGGTAAATTTGGGAGCAAATATTTTTTAACAAATTATGATTTGAATGAAGCAAGTTACGAATTTATTGGCGAAGAATTATTTCAAGGAAATTCAAGAGGTAATTTTTATGACAAATATAATGATAATGAAATCTTAAACTTTACAGATTTAGTTTGAAATTTTTAGGGACTTTAATAAAATCATTAGTATTCGTTCCAGCTCGCAATTTTCTTACTAAAAACTATCCAAAACATCCATATTTTTCTAATTAAAAAAGTTTGAAACTAAATCAAAACTAACTACAATTGACAAAAATTACTAGAATTTCGCAGCATTCACAGAAGAACCAGAATGCCGGTATACCAACGTTTAGAGCTTGTCAGTAGTTCTGAGAAAAGCAAGCCTTTTGCTGGAAGGGTCTATGGGGTAATACTTGATTATAAGCTAGAAACCTTGATGTATGGGTTTCTAGCTTTTTTGTAATAGAAAATTTCATTTTGGGACAGAATAAGAAAAATATTTGCACACAGGAAATAAGTCTCGTCACTCTATTCCGTGATGAGACTTATTCAATCTAGTAGTCAAAACTAAAATATCCGTTTTTGATTTATCGACCTTGTATAAAATAATTCGGATGATTTATTCATTCATTCTCAACAACCGGCTCAATCACCACTTCCTCAATCCTGCGATTCCGCATCTTCGAAATAGTCATCGTCAACCCATTTAACTGAATCGTCTCGCCTTCCACAGGAATTCGTTCGATTGACGCTAAGATATAACCTGCGACGGATATTGAGTTTGTGGTATTTGTAATATTGAAAAGTTCTTCCAGGCAATCGAAGTCTGAGCGTCCATTTACCAGGAAGCTGCCATCTGCCAGCTTGTAATAATCCAGTTTCTTATTATCGTATTCATCCCAGATTTCCCCAACTAATTCTTCAATGATATCTTCTAGTGTAACGAGTCCGGCAGTCCCACCGTATTCATCGATAATGATGGCTATATGGATTTGATCGGCTTGGAATTTTTTCATCAGCTCGGAAATTTTCATGCTTTTTGGGATGAAGCTGATTGGTTTGACGATGTCTTCGATTCTTTTTTCGCCTTTTAACACATGGTAATAAAAGTCCTTTTGATTCACCACACCGGTCACATCATCGATGCTATCTTGGCAATAGGGCAGGCGAGATAGACCGGAGGTTTCAAAAATTTCGGCTATTTCTTCGGTACTCTTTTTACTGTTAATGGAAATGATATCGGTGTGGGGTACAAAGATTTTTTGTACCTCCAAATCGTTAAATGCGACCACACTTTTGATTAGAAGTTCGTCATCTGCATCAATCGAACCTTCTTGCGCTGCTTCCTCCACAAGAATCAGCAATTCATCTTCGGTGATGGAAGGGGTCGCTTCTTTGTTGGGTAACAGCTTCATCAGACCAGTTTTCAAGACAGAGAAAAAGAGCGTCAGTGGATAAAAAATGGTCAACAAGATTTTCAATGGACGGGCAACTGCAAGCGCGAAAGTCTCAGGTGCTTCTTTTGCCAATGTTTTGGGAAATATCTCACCAAAAGTTAAAACCAGAATCGTCATCACAACCGTCGATAGCGTCACGCCGATGTTGCCAAAGTAGCGTACAAATAGGACGGTCGCAATCGAAGAGCTTGCGATATTCACGATGTTGTTCCCGATCAGGATCGCGGATAGAAGGCGATCGAAATTATGAAATAATTCTAAAACGTTCCTTGCTTTGTCATTTCCTTCCTCTGCCAATTTAGTGATCCGAATGCGATTTAATGAAGAATAGGCTGTTTCACTTGAAGAAAAGAACGCTGACAGAGCCAGCAATATTACCAATACAACCATCATGACACTTAGATTATCCAAAAAGTTTCCTCCTTATATTTTTCAACCAATGTAAAAAAGCACCCTGTATGCCAACAGCGCACGTTAAAATGATTATTAATAAATAGATGATTATTTTTTTCTATACACAACGAGTCCTCGTCGTCCAAAATGTCATTTCTCCTATCTTAGCTAAAAATCTCTTTAATTAACCGTATCGTAGTCCAAATTGAATGTCAAGATAGGATTTAATCACAAATTGACTAGTTAAGAAAACGGCTATTACTTCAGAAGTTTTCATTCAGCCAGCTTTTTACAAGAACGAATGTCAATAAGCAAAAATATTGTGCCTTTTTCATGAAGGCGTTTTCTAAACACCCTGATTAGTGCTATCATTGTAGTAGTAACGTAGTATCCCCAAAACTTTATTCGATTCATCAAGACATCTGTCTGCAACTAAAATCCAACAAGAGTCTCTAATTGAACAAATGTAACTGACCTATTTTCATTTGAAGTTTTTTTGCTTTTTGAAAAGGGAGGTAGAACGATGTTCCAAGATTACAAAGTTGTGATTACTGGTGCGACTTCTGGTATTGGCCTGGCTACGGCTCGGCTGTTTATCAAGGAGGGCGCGACAGTGATTGGGATTGGTCGGAATTTTAGCAAGACGAAGGATTTAGGTGATCGGTTTATTCCTCGGACCTGTGATGTGCGGGATGCCGATGAGATCGTAAAGACGTGTGATTTTATCAAAGAAACGTTTGACAATGAGTTGGATGTATTTGTGAACAATGCGGGTTTTGGTGAGAATACCACGATTCGTGATGTGACGGTCGATCAATTTGATCGCTGCTTCAGTCTTTTGCTGCGGGCACCGATGCTGTTTGCCAAAGAATTGTATCCTCTTTTATTAAATGCTCCGAAAAACAACGCAAGTATTATCAACACCGCTTCTGCCGCCAGCCGGACTGTCAGCTCTGAAAATCCTTTGTATAATATCTAGCGAAAAACGCCGTGGTGCTGTATACCAAGCAGCAAGCCCAGGGCTTTATTGGCGTGCGCTGCAATAGTGTGTCGCCGGGCTTTATCCAGACGCCGATCTTCCAACGAGATGGTGTCAATATGGCGGAAGCTGATGTTTTGGCGATGTATGATCAAATGGCACAGATTACTTGCGGACGAACAGGAAAACCGGAAGAAGTAGCGGACTTGATCGCGTTTCTAGCCTCGACAAATGCACAGTACATCAATGGCGCCGATGTCTTGATCGATGGCGGCTTGATGACGGTCAGTAATTAATGCCAGTTCCACTTTACGCAGTTTAAATTAAAGAAAAAAGTTTAGTGGAATGGTATGCGTGACGCAACTAAGACTCATTTTTGAAAAAATGAATTCCTTAAAATGAGGTAGATACCAGTTCCACTTTTTGCAGTTTATTCAAAATATGAATGTTTAGTGGAATGGTATGCGTGACGAAAATAAAACTCATTTTGAAAAAAATGAATTCCTTAAAATGAGGTAGATGCCAGTTCCACTTTTTGCAGTTTATTCAAAATATGAACGTTTAGTGGAATGGTATGCGTGACGAAAATAAAACTCATTTTTGAAAAAAATGAATTCCTTAAAATGAGGTAGAAGGAGGATTCAACATGTTAAAAGATTCTATCGTAATGATTACTGGCGCGACTTCTGGTATCGGTTTGGCGACAACGAAGGAGTTTTTGGATCAGGGGGCAACGGTCATCGGGATTGGGCGAAATTTCAGTCGAACGAAGGAGTTAGGCGAAAACTTTTTACCGTTTAAGTGTGATGTAACGGATGAGGAGCAGATCAAAGCGGCAGTGGCTTTTGCAAAGGAAAAATTCGGCAAGTTAGATAGTTTGATATGCAATGCGGGTTCCGCGATCGTGGGCACGGTTGAGGAGGTGGATTCGGCTGAGTTTGAACGGGCCTTTCAATTGTACGTGCTGCATGCCGCGCTGTTTACTAAATATTGTGTGCCGCTTTTGCGCAAGTCGGAAAGTCCAAGTATCACTCACACCGCCTCGGTGGCTTCTTTCATGATTGGGGATTCGGTTCCTTATAACGTCTTGAAGGCTGCATTATTGAATTACACGCGACAAAGTGCGGCGGCGTTGTTAAATAATAATCCAGCGGATATGTTTGGGCGGCCAAAAGCTGTGACGGAAATCGATGAAGGCGATAATACCTTCATTCGGGTAAATGCGGTTTGTCCAGGATTGATCCGCACGAACTTGATGCCGGATCAAGCATGGGAGATGTTGGGAACCGAAGCAGCATTGAAGGCGATCCCGAGTCGACGGATTGGTGAGGATTGGGAGCCGGCGAAATTGTTTGCTTTCTTGGCATCGGCTAAGGCTAGCTTTATCACTGGTGCGACCATCACAATCGACGGCGGCTGGTATACGACACATGCACGAGTATAAAAGAAAGTGAGGAATCATAAATGAAGGAAAAGAATGCACCATTATTTGAACCAATCGAATTGAAGCATGGCGGACGTTTGGAGAATCGCTTTGCGATGTGTCCGATGGTGGTTTTTGCAGCTGATCCGGCAACAGGAGAACCAACGGAGGAGGATATCAAGTATTTTGAGCGGCGCAGCAAGTTTGCGGATTTGTTGATTACTGGTGCGATCACGGTTCAGGAAAATATTCAAGGACATCCGAAACAATTGTCTATCTTTAATGATGGAGCAATTGATGCTTACAGCAAATTAGCTGCGGCCATGAAGAGCAATGGCAGCAAAGCGATTGGTCAGATTCAGCATCCCGGCCGTGAAGGCGCGTATGGCTGCTATGTCACTGGAAAGGCCTATGCACCAAGTGCGATCGAATTTCCATTTTTGCAATACAAGGTAACCGAATTAACAGAAGATGAAGTCTGGCAAGTGGTGAAGGATTTTGGCTTAGCGGCGCAGCGCTTGTTAAAAGCCGGCTTTGACGGTGTGGAGATTCACGGGGCAAATCACTATTTGATCCAGCAGTTTTTCTCTAGCTATTCAAATCAACGGACGGATTATTGGGGCGGCTCGTTTGAAAAGCGGATGAACTTTGCCATTGAAGTGACGAAAGAAGTCTTGAAAGTCGCGCGAGCAGAGAATCCTGAGGCAATTGTCGGCTATCGGATTTCACCGGAAGAGATTCATGAGGAGATGGTCGGGTATGACTTGGATGATTCATTGAAATTGATCGATAAACTGTTGGAACAGGACCTTGATTTTCTTGATTTATCTTCAGCAGCAGGCGGAAACTTTGGGAAAGATGCTTATAAGGCGATGCCGCAAAGAGGCGATTTTACTGAGCCAGTTAGCTTAGTGATCAAGAAGTTTGTGGCAGGCAGAGTGCCGGTAGTTATTTCAGGCACGATTCGTTCAGCCGATGAGGCCTTGGATGCACTGAACTACGGCGATGTGGCGTCGATGGGTGTGGCAGCATTATCTGATCCAGACTTCAAAGAAAAAATCTTAGCAGATAATGAAGAGACGATCCACATGAATGTCAAAGGACATACGGAGGATTTGGAATTGCCATCGGGCTTGATTGAAGTCTATACGGCAGGAATTGGATTGCCGCAGGTTGAAGGGTTGATTGAGAAGGAGTAACGACCGTTCCGTTATGGAAAAATGCTGAAAGTCTCTGAACCTATTTACAACAACATGAAATAGAGGCGAACGCCATTGTTTACAGATCGTAGACAATGGTGTTTTTTTGGTGAAATATTTGTTTATTTCAAATGTTACAATTATCCAAAAAGTTCAGAAGGTCTTTATTATACGGATGATAAATGATATAATAAAAAACGTTATTAAATGCTAAAATATCTGTTTCGTTATAAAAAAGTCATTTTATTGATTAAATATGCTAGAAGTAATTTCTGGAGTATTTAGCGAATAAAGCAAGGAGGGAAAGTAACTTAATTTTAGGGGTTTGGGAGAAAAAATATAAGGAGAAGCATTCATCTGAATGTGTGGTGAAAAATGATTTCAGAAAAACAAAAATTAGCGATTGTTGCTTTAGCCGTTTTATTGGTCGGTGAAGTCATTGCGGTGATCAGCATCGGATTGATTTATTTTAACCGAGCATTTTTTGGAGAACACATCAATATCATTCGAACATTTGTCAATGCGTCAACAGCTTTCTTTGGTTGCTTCTTTTCATTTTTAGCAGCGCTATTGATGTTTCAATACTTGAAATATCGTGAGAACCAGAAGGAAGTTCGTAAAACAACGCGATTATTTACGAAGCTGAAAAAGGAATATCAAAACAATTATTCAGCATTAGTGGAGTTGGGTGGAGAAATCGCGAATGGCTCGACGGAGCTGGCGAAGCTGTTGAAAGAAAGTCAGAAAGTACGAGATTTGTTCGTACTAGGCGTTTATCGATTAGATTTTATCATGTATGATACCTATTATCATGATACAGATTGGCAGTTGATTCGTGAGGTTGATCGTAATAGTGAAAGCTATTTAGAACTATTTGAGCTAAGTCATCAAATCGAATACCTTTGTCAGGCAATTGTTGAGAACAAAATCAATTCAGAAGAAAGCTTGAGACAGCTGTTGGTATTGATCACACAAAAGATCGGAACTTTGCAGCAACATCAGCTTGAAATTGAATTGAAAGAGCGTCCGATGGAAACGGACAGCGAGACTGACTACGCGGCAGAGCCGGTCGGTGTCGAAATGGTCCAAGATTAATTGTTACAGCTTAATAAACTGATTAAAACCGAGTGAGTCATTTTACTCGGTTTTTTGTTTTCAAAAAGGGCATTTCTGGACAAATCCTCTAAATACTCAATGATTTGCGAAAAAAATGGTTTTTCAATCTTTTAGTTGATTACTGATGGTTATGATTCAGTTTGATAAATTTCAGGGCATCAAAAAAAGTAGACCTTATCTTTTAACGGATGAAAAGCATAAAATCAGTGATTCGAGTGTAAGACATACTGGATAATGCTTGATTGATCTTCTTTAGAACAGCTATTACTATTGGGGTAGGAGGCATAAAAGAATCCTGCTGTTGTGTGCCAAGTTAGTCGATTTCATCTAGAAAATAGAGGCTAATACCTCCTCTCTCCTCTTTACATGCAAAGTCTTAACAGTACTGGAAGGATGGATTAGACTACTTGGGGCGCATAACATAGAGCTCTTGGGAATGAGAAAAACAGAAGAATGAGATCAAAAGAACTCTTTCATGAGAAGGGTTCATTTTTTGTTTTTACCGGATGAGACACGCTGTTTACCGGAAAGGAAAAAAGACTATTTTGCTTTTCAAAAATGCCTTACTATAAAGATAGAGAAGGAGGTGGCGATGATCCATGTTGAAGGGGTTGAAGATTCAAGTGGAAATCGGAAAGAATTGGATAGCGCCGGAGGTACGAATTCGCGCGGCAGAAGAGAAAACAGGCAACCAGCTTGTCAGCTGTTTAGAGGCGTTTCAAGAGGAGCAATTAGTGATCAAAGTAAAGGATGAGTTTGTCTTATTAAATAAAACCGAAATTATTTATTTAGAAATCTTCAATAAAATCGTAACACTTTATACCGCAAAGGAAACGTATTCTTTTCGTAAATCCCTCACGGCACTAAAAGAAGAACTGCCAAGCGATCAGTTCTTGCAAGTTTCAAAATCAGCCTTGGTCAATACAAAGGCTATTCAAAAATTAGAGATTGCCTTTTCTGGCAGTTTATTTGCCTATTTGAGTAACGGTCAAAAAATCACCGTTTCTCGTCGATTTGTCGATCAGTTGAAACAGCATTTAGGAATCAAAAGGAGGGGTCAAAATGAAACGCGTACTTAAACTATTAGGACAATCTGTCGGCTTTGGCAGTAGCATCTGCATGCTGTTTGCCTTTATTTATGCCGATAATCAAGTCAGAAAAATCGTCCTTAGCTTTATTCTATTATCGGTAGTGATCGGATTATTGAGTCTGATCTATGAAGTGAAAAAGTTGTCGCTTCTTGTTCAAACATTGATCCAGATGGGTGGAGGATTTATTGCTTTTTTGATTGTTGCTTGGGGGAATCAATGGTTTCCCTTTAAGTGGCAGGTGGTTTTATCGGCCTCCTTCTCCTTTTTTCTAATCTTTTTTGCTATTTGGATATTCCATTATTTGAAATATAAGCGCGAGATTAACCAAATCAATCAGAAATTGAGATAGAAAATTTTTTTAGGGTCAGCGAAAAAGCTTCGCTGATTTTTTTTGCCGATTGTTCAATGAATAGTGGATTGGAATTTTTAATTTATATACAAAAAAGTATGGTTTAGACCGAAATTAAGAATCCAAAAATACCAATAATTTACTAAAATAACAAAAAAAAGAACAAGTGAAACGATAAACAATCCTTTATAATAGTAGTGAGGGGAGATTGGTTTATATATATAGCGTGTAAGCAGTCTCAAATGGTTTATTCCTGTTGTTGAGTGGCCCAGTGATAGATAGTCTGGTTTTCATTTAGGAGGAATGACGCTCATGGATTCAAGTAGAAACGAAAAAATTTATCGAAGGAGTAATAAAGCAAGTCGGATACTTCAGCTGATTTTCTATGTTCTTGTGATTTTTAGTGTGGTTTGCCCAACTGATGAAGTGCTTATTTATTTGACTATGGTTTGCTTAATAATTGCCTTTATCGTTTTGATACTGCCTTTTTGTGTAGGTTATTTAAAAAAAGAAGAGTAGGTCAAAGTCACTTTTCGTTCTTGAAATGTGGTGTGCTACAAAAGCAAACTTATGATCAATCTACCGGAGACTTTTTTAGGAAAGTTTCTGGTTTTTTCTAATGAAGGATAACCTGACTTCAAATTTTGACGCGGATAGGTAAAAACGTATATGATGGCAATAGAAAGGGTTAAAAGGAGTTAAAAAAATATGTGAGGGCATAGGAAAAAGGGGGTTACGGTATGAAGAAAAAGGATCAGAAAGGCAAAATAAACAAAAAATATGAGCTATTCGATGCACTTTGCCAGGAAATGGAAGAAAAGGACTATCGTATGCAGGATAAGACCTTTTCGGCAAAAGAAGCTGGGACACAGGGAATGCTGCTGCCAATTCCATTTATCGTATTGGTCGTGATTGGCTATTTTTGGCGCTGGGGAGCGGATGCATCGCCATTATGGGAGATTAATTTTCTCTTGTTTCTGATTCTGTTTATTGTATCCATCCCAATTCATGAGCTGATTCATGGCCTGGCATGGGCGAATTATGCAAAAAAGAAAATGAAAAGCATCACCTTTGGCTTTAATGTCAAGGAGCTGATGCCGTATTGTCATTGTAAGGAAGCATTGGAGGCAAGGGCCTATAAAATCGGTGTATTAGCACCAGTTATCGTACTAGGTAGCGGTTATTTTCTCCTGTCGCTGCTGTTTCCAAATACAGAGCTGATCTTGCTTTCTGCCTTTAATATTTTTATGGCAGCAGGTGATTTAATGATCTTTTGGAGTGCGCGTTCGATTCACGAGGGGTTAGTGATCGATCATCCAGAATTACCAGGCTTTGTGGTATTTACTAAATAAATCGAAAGACAGGATTCCTTTTTATTTGAGGAATCCTGTTTTTGTCATTATTTTATCTTTTCAAATACATCCCTAGGCTTTCAGGTGCGGTTTCTACAAAGCCAAACTGTTCATAAAGCTTATCTGCTGGTCTGTCAGCGATCAGATTGACATAAGCCTGTGGATTGATCTCATCGTGAACGTACTTCATCAGCAGCTCCATGATCGCTTTCGCAAGACCTTTTCCCTGTTCCTTTGGATGGACAGCGATGTCCACAATCTGATAAGCGGTACCGCCATCTCCAATGATTCGCCCCATTCCGATCAATTTTTCATCGGTCTTATTTCGGATAATAACCGAATAAATGCTATTAGCTAATCCCGTTTTACTGGCTTCTTTGTCTCGCGCAGACAATCCGCAAATCTGTCGCAGTGCCAAGTATTCTTCAACCTCGGGAATATCGATTCGGATGACATAATTTTCCATCGCAAACACCCTTTCACTGTCTTTCTATGCTCATTTTACGCTATTAGCCGTAAGAAACAAGAAATAAGATACGCAAAATAGTCGAATCTCACGGTTTCTTTTTTTAATAGAAAATAAAATTCTAAGTTATTTTTTGACTAGTTCGCATAACGAGGCGGGTTTGTCGTTGTCGAATGGCTCCAAAACGGACATTAAAAAAATTTTGTCGATTGACAGGAGTGTTTTCATAGGATTATAGTCGAGGCGTGATCACAAACCAATCAGAGAGGAGCATTATTTTGACAGAAGCATTATTTACACCAAGACAAGTTTTTTCGCTACGACCTAAAACATTAGAGAAACGAATAGATAAACATTACCAAGAAACCCGTGATGCGGGATCAACGATTCAAATTTTGATAGCGCTTCAGGTGCGAGATGAGTTAGGTGAAGAGGATTTTTCATTTTTCATGAAGCGGCTTGTTCGTAAGCTGTTTTTAGAGACTAAGACTTCTCGGACATTGCGCCGCTATTATTTCTATTTCAAGCATTATTTTTCTTCTGATGAGTGGAAGGTCGTATCCATCAGACTGTTTTCAATCAAAACCAATATCACAGAGAAAATCGAAAAATTCTATACTCAATTTATGAAAGAACCACTGACAAGGTTGGCAGGTTCATGACGTTTGGAAAGAGTGACCTATTAAGACTAAAAGAAGAGGTGAAATCATTTTAAGTTTATCGGCAACATTTGAAAAAAGTAATGGCAGAAAACATACATGGCGGATGAAACATGCCAATCCAAATAAGACAGCGAAGGAAATTAAAACATCGCTAGAAAAATTGACGACGTTAGATATCTTTGAAAAGGATGGCGTTAATTTTTTTGAGAAGGTTATTACTGCAAAATTTATCGAAACAATTGAGACACCGATTTTTGATAAAAAAACTGATGCTCAATTAGAAAGTCCCAAAACGACACCAGTAAACGAGCAAAGCCCCATAGATACTATTCAGGATCCGAAAGACCTGATTGTTCAGCAAGAACTAATCAAGCCTGGAATGCTTGAGCTGTTATTTGAGCTGCCCAAAGGAATCGAACCGCAAGCTATCTCTGAAAACGAAGCAGCGTCCTTGATTATGGCAATGGTGACAAAGGGCGGAACGGTGGAAGATTTTAGCGTCATTGAGGAGACACATCCAGTTAGGTTCCGACTGCTAGTTAAACTCGAGGAAGAGCCAGATTCCTTATCGGCAACTGCTGTGCCAACGAGAGGAAAGAAAAAACGCGGAAGGCTGATTGGCTTTGGTGTTTGTCAGCAATTTTTCCAAGCGTCGTTCGAATAGTTCGACATCTGCACCATAGCGTTGAATATTATCAATTTTGATTTGCTGATAAAGCTCTGGAAAGGCTGAAAAGTTTTGTTGGATTTCAGGATCTGCTTCGAGTGCCTGCATAATTCGCGGATCGATCACAAAACTTTCTGGAGACAAATCCGGTAAGGTTGCTCGAACTAGATCAGTCATCAAATCTAAATAGATTAAACGGCGAGCTCGTTCTTTATTCTGCTTGGTTCATTGGTTCTTTTTCGTCCTAGGTGAGAGCCATTGAGCAATTTCCGTTTCGGAAAGCTTCTTTTTGGTACTGTCGATCCAGCCAAAGCAAAGAGCTTCCTCCACGAAGTCTAAATAGGTCAGGTTTGATTGCGATCAATCACAACCCAGCAATCTTTTGCACTTGCAGCATTTTCTTCTAACCAATCTCTCAGGTCATGATGGTTCTGAGGTTTATATAGATTATTCATTTCCAAACGCTTCACCTAGTTTCTGTCTGACTTTAACGAACGAATACGTTCGCCAGCAGCGGGAAACTGATTTTGGATGATTTCCCACGTGTTCCCATTGTATTTTTCATAGGTATCAAAAACCAAAGGGAGACCATTTGCTGATTCGATCATAGCAGAATCCATTAGTTGAAAATGCAAATGCGGCTCAGTGGAATTTCCAGAATGTCCGACGTTACCAAGATGGGTTCCTTCTGCAATGTGTTCCCCTTCTGAAACAGCAATTGAATCCTTTTGCAGATGACAGAAAGCAGCGTAGATACTGGCAGCTTGTTTGATGACGATATAATTTCCAGCGATTGCCTCGAAGCCGTCTCGTTCTGGATCGAAAAAGAGGGAGTGGCGAATAGCGGTTGTTTGATCATGAAGCCATGAGGCTTTTTCGCCATCAGAGGTATTGTTTTTCACTGTGATGACCTCACCAGTAAAGGGCGCATAGATAGGCTGACCAAAGCAATAATAGTTTTTTAAAGGAATTCCGCCTAACAGATAGTCGGCTGAATTAGCAGTATGTGAACGGTTATTCGTATCCTTTTGAATGAAATCAAAGGCATAACGCAGTCCAAAGCGATTCGTTCCATGACTTGGAATCCGATCAGCTGGGCTTGTTTCAGTGTACCATTCACCACGGAGGGGAAAGGCAATCTTAGTTGCTTCGTTTGGCATCACAAAACCTTCTCGTAATATATATTTTGAAGAAACTTTCATTCCTTCAATCGCCCTTAGGGGCTATTCCTAATATGTTTAAATAAAATAACGATTACTACTTGGATACTGTAGGATATTCCTGAATAATAAG